>Ga0172367_10007524_pt1 | contig 12439 bp, 8 predicted proteins | sample Lak10m_FD_114542 | JGI IMG/M metagenome (GOLD analysis project Ga0172367, IMG submission 114542) | Freshwater microbial communities from Kabuno Bay, South-Kivu, Congo - kab_022012_10m | ecosystem: Environmental > Aquatic > Freshwater > Lake | place: Democratic Republic of the Congo: South-Kivu...
CCTCCGTTTCTTTTGAAAAATTCTGCAAGTGGCGATATTAAAAAGCGAGATTTGATAGCCTTAAATGAGACAATCTGTCCGCGTTTAGGGCAGGCAAGGGATACGTCCTATTCGGAGGTCACTATTAAATTCAACCCTGGAGACTCTCTCCTTTTTTATACTGACGGATTGCCTGATATTCGCAATACGGCTGATAAAAGCTGGGGTGAGAGGGAATTTCTGAAGGCGCTTTTGGCATCTCATAGGGGTTCTCCGGAAGTTGGAGACTCCTTTCAGAGAATGGTCAATAGTTTTCAGTCCTACCGCCAGAATGCGGGTCTTGTAGATGATGTCACTTTCTTTCTTGTAAAAAACGTCAATAAAAAAAGCGCTATCATAAAAGAGGTCGATGAGGGGGCCGCATAGGATTAATGATATTGAGTTTGCCCTTGCCCTTGCCTTACCCACAGGTACTCCTCTCTGGCAATATAATAATCACTTAATCCCTGGGCAATCCGAACGTTGGTTTCATAAAATTTATTGATAGAATCGATCAGGGTTGATATATCTGTTCGTCCTTGGTTATAGGTTTTGGTCAGTTCTTTGACTGCCATCTCGCGAAATCCCCTTTGAGCCAGAATACTCTCAACTTGTTCGTAAGTACTTTGATATTTACGTTCTGTGCGATAGAGCTGTTCCTGAATTTCATTTTTTTTGCGAGCTAATTTTTCCTCTTCTATTTCGCGACTTGCTCGGGCGATTTGTTGATTTTTATCTAAAACATCTGATCCAAAGTAATAATCCCATTTGAGTCCAATATAATAAAACGGTGAATTCCATGTAGTCATTTGGGAGAAGGCCGTATTTTGTTGACTATCTACTCCCGAGGAAGAAGCTTTGAACATCAAAGAGAGATTTGGATGGTTTTTGGAGTCAAAACTTTCAGAAAGAGCAACAGCAGCTTGTGTTCGAAGTCTTTGAGCTTCTAAACTTTTGAGGTGGTCCCATGGTATCTCTGTTTGAATCTGTGGAGGCTTCGGAGATTTTTGAATCTTAAAAATAATTTGTGTTGTTGTTGCCAAACCTAGAATTTGCAATAGGTCAGCTTGATTATTCAAGCATTCTTGCTCAGTAGTTCTGGTGCTCTGAATTTTATTCTCTAATTCCGCCCGAGCAAGTGCCAGTTCACCAGGATTGTTATAGCTGTATTGGGTTCGTCTTTGGACTCCCTCGACCAATTTGAGATAACGAGTTTTTACTGCCTCTGATTCATGAAAATTCTCACAGCTTACAAAGGCTTTCCAATAGGTTTGGAGCGCCTTGATTTTCAATCCTTCAATATCAATTTCTGTGGTTACCTGAGTGGCTTTCCAGCTGGCTTCCGCAGCGGCAATTTGGGCGCGATCAGCCTCGCCGAGTGAATTCTGCCAAAGTGATTGTTCTAAGTTGAGGCTTAGATTTTCTGAATACAAGCGGAGCGGAGGAATGACGATGGCAGCACTCGGAAGTACTTCTACGGACTGGCCTACGGAGGAAAGTATCAGAGAGGCGTTGAGTCCCGTCGTAAAGCTTTTTGCGAGTCCCAAACTGAGACGATCGCGGCGATAACGAAAATCTAAGAAATTATTGATGCTTTTTAAACTGTCCAATTCTTCGCCGACTTCAGCCAGTGCATGCCAATCATAGGTGGAAATGACTTTTAAGTAATTTTGTTGGCTTTGATGGAAGCGGAGGTCTATCTCCTTTTTTTCGATACTTTTTCGAAGGATCAACTGAGCGACATCTTCCGGGCTCCAGGTAACCAATCCGGTGGAAGACCTTTCCGCATGAACCATGTTAAGAAAGGAAAATAAGAAGGCAATAAAAAATATTTTATAGAGATTCATCTCGAATGATCTTTCTTGTTTTGAAATTATGCTGACATCCTATCAGGAAAATATTTAGAATGACAATACACTTCGAAAAAGAAGAAGGGGTGAGGAGTTCTATGAAAATTTCTGATATATCGATTCGGAATCCCGTTTTTGCTTGGATGTTAATGCTTTCGATGATTTTGTTCGGAGGAATTGCATTTAATAGATTGGGAGTCAGCCAAATGCCGGACGTGGACTTTCCGGTTCTGAATGTCTCGGTCGCTCTCGACGGGGCAGCTCCTGAGGTCATCGAAACAAGTATTATTGATCCTTTGGAAAACTCTTTAATGACTGTGGAAGGAGTCCGGCAAATCAGTGCTTCGGCCAAGACAGGCATCGGAAATGTTACCTTAGAATTTGAATTAGGAAAAGATATAAATGTGGCACTTCAAGAAGTTCAAACAAAGGCTTCCCAGATCTTAAAATTACTTCCCAAGGAAGCAGAAGCACCCATTATTACAAAAACCAATCCAGATGATCAGCCTATTCTATGGTTGGCGTTGACCTATGAAAGAGATGATCTCACTTATCTCATGAAATATGCCAGGGATTATGTACGGGATCGATTCACAACGATACCGGGAGTGGGTGACTTATTTCTCGGGGGATATACCGAGCCTAACTTGCGGGTATGGGTCAAAGAAGAAGAGTTGGAACGACGTAATATCGCTGTAACAGATATTATTGAGGCGATCAAGAATGAGCATATAGAAATGCCCGGTGGCAGTATTGATCAAATGGAAAAATCATACAATGTTCGAACTCTGGGCGAGGCGAAAACCTTGCCCGAGTTTCGAGATATACCTATCAGCCGTCGAGCTGGTCAGATTATTTCTGATCCGGGTCAGGTTGTTAAGCTCAAAGATGTTGCTGTCGTTGAAGAAGGTTTAGACGATATTCGGCGAATCTCGAGGTTTAATGGCAAGATCGCACTTGGGCTGGGAGTTCGAAAGCAGCGCGGATCCAACGCTGTGGAGGTGGCAAGAGGAGTGAAGGCCAAGGTTGATGAAATTCAAAAAACTTTACCCGAGGGAATGAAGCTGGCTGTTAATTTTGACTCGACTAGATTTATTGAATCATCAATGCACGAATTGAACAAGCATCTCGTTTTTGCGGCCCTTTTAACTGCCTTAGTTTGTTGGATGTTTCTTGGAAGCTTTTCGGCAACGATTAATGTACTTCTCTCCATTCCTACTTCAGTGATGGGAACCTTTTTGGTTTTGTATTTTTGTAATTTTACACTCAATACATTTACTTTATTAGGATTGACTCTTTCTATCGGAATTATTGTAGATGATGCGATCATGGTTTTAGAAAACATTTTTCGTCACCACGAAGGTGGCAAGCCACGCATTGATTCGGCTATTTTGGGGGCCCGAGAAATCACATTCGCGGCGATGGCGGCCACCTTAGCAGTTATCGCAATATTTCTGCCTGTGGCTTTCATGAAGGGAGTTATTGGGAAATATTTTATGCAATTTGGGGTGACTATTTCTGTTGCCGTCTTTCTATCATTGATGGAGTCTTTGACTATTACACCTATGCGCTGTTCGCAATTTGTTGAAATGGGTCATCGCACGACTCGCCTAGGAAAGGCCTTTGATGCTGCTTTGGAATCCTTGGTGGGAGCCTATGAAAGGATTTTAAGTAAGACTTTGGATCATGCGGTTTGGGTTTTAGTCGCCTCTCTTGTATTCTTGGGGATGTCCTTTTTTGTTCTCAAAAATGTTGAAAAGGAAATGGCTCCTTTGCAAGATCAAAGTATTTTTTTAGCCCGACTTCAGGCCCCGGTGGGCAGCAGTCTTAAGGCAACCAATGAAAAGTTACTATTGGTAGAAGAGTGGCTGCGCCACCAGTTCGAAGTGAGGCAGGCCTATGTGAGTGTTGGCGGTTTTACTGGTGGTGCCAGTGATGCAAACACCTCCATGGCATTTATTACGCTAAAATCAAAGGAGGAACGAGGCATTCGCTCTCAATATAATTCACCATTGTCACAACAGGATTTTATGGATTTGATGAGAAAGGAGTTAAAAAATATTCCGAATTTAAAGGTTATGCTCCAGGATCTTTCTATGAGAGGGTTTTCTTCAGGACGGGGATTTCCAATAGAATTTGTTTTGAAAGGGCCTGATTGGGATAAATTGCATGGGATTGCAGACAAGGTTATGGAAGAAATGAAGGCATCGAATTTAATGGTTGATGTGGACAGCAACTATTTGCTAGGAATGCCTGAAATTCAAATTCGTCCCGATCGACAACTGGCTGCTCAAAGAGGAGTGAGTGTTGCCAATATTGGTACGACGGTGAATGCTTTAATAGGCGGGGTTCGAGTCAGTCAATATGCGACAGGTGGACATCGCTATGATGTTCGCCTAAAGATTCTTACTGATAAAAATGCGGATCCCATGAAGGTCGTGCCTCGATTGCAAGTTGGAAATGCCCGAAGCAATTTGATTTCGCTGAGAGATGTAACTCGTCAGGAGGTTCAAACGAGCCTGCAGCAAATTTCACGGTTAGATCGACAACGGGCTATTACGGTGACGGCTGGATTGAACCCTGGAGCTTCACAAGAAGTTGCCTTTGCGAAGGTCGAAGAAATTGTTGCTCGCCACTTAGTACCTGAATATTTTATGCAGCAGACTGGCGGTAGTAAGGCTATGAAGGAGTCTTTTCAGTGGCTTTTCTTTGCTCTTCTCATGGGTCTTATAGTTGCATATATGGTTCTAGCTGCTCAGTTTAATTCATTTATCGATCCAATATCTATTTTGATGGCTTTGCCTTTCAGTCTCAGTGGTGCATTTGTGGCCCTCAAACTGACTCATAATTCCCTGAATATTTACTCTTTTATTGGTTTGTTGTTGCTGATGGGAATCGTCAAAAAAAATTCAATACTTCTTATCGAATTCACAAATGCGGTTCGAGATCAAAAACAACTTGATGCCAGAGAGTCTCTGAGACAGGCCTGTCCCGTGCGTTTGCGTCCCATCTTAATGACAAGCATGGCAACAGTAGCTGGCGCTATTCCTTCGGCCATGGCCTGGGGGGAGGGTTCCGAAACAGCCCGGCCGATGGCTTGGACCATCATTGGGGGCGTCATCGTGTCGACGATTTTGACTTTAATTGTCGTTCCCGCAGTTTACTTGATCCTAGATCGGTGGCGTCAGCGGGATCAGTCAAAGTATGAAATAGCTGCCGCCTTCGATCGCATTTAAACAAACCTCATTTTATTTGTCCTTTGTAAGAACTGCCACGAGGCCCGAGGAAACAAGGATCAGTGCTCCCCAAAGAGTATTACTTGAAGGAAGGGCCTTATTTGAAAAACCTTCGAAGCTCAGACTAAAAATAGGTGTTAGGTATGACAAACCGGCCGCCCTTGCTGCGGAAGTGTATTGATAAGCGATAGCTTGAAATTTCTGCGCAAATGCAGCGATGAGACCCGCAGACAGATAAAAGATCCAAGTTTTTCCTAAATGGGGCCAATTTGGCTGAGTAAACAATATTATGCACAAGTGCATTAAAATATTTACCTGAAACCAAACAAGTAAAATTAAATTAGCATCCGCATTGCGCTTTACTTTTGCGACCATTAAAAAGGCGAGGGCCGCAAATAGGCCTGAAATAGCCCCAGAAAATAGATCACCTGAAATTTTCATTTCGTGGTGGTTCCAGGGAATAACAAGAATAGTTCCGGCAACGGCCCCCACAAGAGCCATTGTTTGCGGCCATCCTGGAACTTGATTGACGAGGAAGGGTGCTAAAATCAAAATCAAAACGCCATTGCTTGAATTCAGAATATTAGTTATCGCTGCACCTTGGTGTTCTAATGAATTAAAATAAGTTAGTACGGTGAGAGCACCAAAAATACCCCAAAGCCAAAGCGCTGTAGAGTGATTCAACTTGATAATTCTTTGAGGATCTTTCATTAGCCAAGGGGCCAAAAAAATAAAGTTTCCAAAAACTCTAAATAAGCTACCGACGATACTTGGTACATGGGGTTCGTTGAGATGGGCTTGGTAAAAAAGAAGCCCCATGATAGCTGTAAACAAGCAGGAGATAATTGCAGCAGAAGAGCCCTTCTGCTTTAGAATAACCTCATGAATCGAACTAATTGTTTTTCTGATAAGTAAGGTCAAGTCGGTATCCCTCCAGATCATATCCATTATCGCATGTAAAATCGCCCTGGATATCGCGGATCAATTGCAACACATCGCAAATTAGCGCTATTTGGCAACCAGCTCTGATTTACCGAAGAGGATGGATGTATGAGTCCAAAGGTGCCAATAATGGTCTCTTCGGCTAATTCCAAGACATAGGTCTCGCCACCAGTTCTTCGCATTTCCACATTCCTAAGTTCGGCCAATCGCTTTTCATTCGGAACTGCATGAGGTAGCTTTAAAGTATGGGTTTGGAAGAAAGTTTTCACTAATAATAGTCCTACCTTAACATCATCCGATCTTTCTGCAGCTCTAAGGCGAATGTATCTATAGATATCACGTGGATCTGATTTTAAATTAATTGAGTTGAGCAAATGCACAGTGCTGAATCCTCCTTTTAATAATAGGGGAAACTAAATGCTTATTAACTTTGGAGCTGAATGTATCCAGGTATTTATCAAATGAAAAGTTAGGATTTCTTTAGGGTTTATTAGGAACAGTTTAACAATCAGCCTCTCAATACCAAATTGGCACCGGACTTGCAGCGTCTTTACCACATAAAATCTTTTGCTCATTCACACAGTTTTGTTGAATGGCTGATTATTTGTTTTAGACGGAGGAGAAAATGAGAAACCTATCTTTTTCAAATTTGAAATTCTCAGATAAATTAATATTGTTTATTTCATTTGTATTTCAAATCGGGATTTTTGCTTCAATATCAAGTGCTCAAGAGAGTGATTTTGGGAGAAATAGCCCAAGTGGAATAATTGCTGCCAATTTATATCAAGGGGCCAAGGAACTCCGGAATTCAGTAAAGGAAAATCCTCACGGCGCCATTGAAAATGGCCAAGGAATCTTATTAAAATTGCGTACAAGATTAAATGATCTTTATAAGAGTGACATGGATCCCTTTTTAGTCGAAAGTTTAAAACCGAATGAGGTTTTCGATTCCCGACTTTTCAACTGGGGAGTGCTCCCCCAAGAACTTAGGCCTGAATTAAAATTGCTTTATTCGGAGATACTGACAAATATTAATAATTTTTACAAATCCAAATTAGGCCCTGTCGAGAGTGTGTTTTATCTAAAGAGTCTCTACAACATAGTAGATTTGATGGAGAAATCCTTAAAAGATGAAATGTTCCAAAGTGCAGGGACTTCCGATCTCAGTTTGGACTCCTCAGATATTCAAATGGCCGATGAAAAGTATTTAGAAGCTTTAAGGGATCAACATAAAATATTAGAGAATTTGGCATCCCATGAAACCATTTTAGGTTTAACGAATCCAGCACTTAAACAAAATCTATTGATTGCTTTGACGAGGGTTTCAGAAATTCTCGAGCCAGTGTCTGGAATAGGAGCTTGCTCATCTCTTTTTGTAAAATGATAAAAATAAATGAATCCATCAGTAAGTGAGCTTGCCAAGGAGTTAAAAATGATATCGAAAAATAAGAAAACTTTAATTAGGATTGGGATCTTTTTCTATTTTTCTATACTAGATTCGCATCCTCTCTTCGCACAAGTTAAAAACTTGTCTAATCGTTGTGGTATGCTTCTTAATTCTTCCAACACCTCCTCTCTAGGTGGGGCTTTTAAAGTTAAATTAGAAAGACCTTTCGGATTGCAACCTATTCTCACCAAGGAAATAGAGTACGCCCGAATGGAGAATTTTAAGCCGCTTCAAATGACTCTGGGGCGAGCACTTATCAATTTTAAAACTCAATCAATTCTCGAAGAAGCCGATTTAGTAAGAAGAGCCACGGGAACCGATTTAAAGACTGCTGTTTCTGACATAATAAAACGAGAAGCCAGCGTCGGTTTGGTCGTCTATCGGGATCCGGAGGGATATTTACGTCCCGTGGATGGTCATCATAAACTTGCTATGATCTTGGATTTGGCAGAATGTTTCAATATCCAATCTTCAGAAGTTTCCATTCTTGTAGACCTAAAGAAAGAGAATGATTTTTTGGAAAATAAATGGCAGAGTTTTGTTTTGAGTTTAGAAGATGCAGGATTTCTTAATAATATTGATAAAAGTAAGTTGGGTGATTCAGACCTAAAAAAGGAATTTGACCAGCAGATTGCTAAGGACTTTCACCAAATGGAAGATTCGGCAAGCCGGAGCACTCTGAGTCGAATATTTGATATCATCGATATTAAGGGCGCCGACTTTAAACCGATGGTTCAAAAAAAATTAGTGAACTTTCTTCAGAATGAAGGTGTTCGAATTCAACCTGGTGAAGAATTTCAAGGGGCCGTGATTGGGAAAATATTGAATATACTTTATTTAGATAACGGACAAGTGAACCCAAAAGTTTCAAAAATTTTTTCGGAAGAAGTTCTTGAGAAATCTAAAGTGGCAGTCATGGAAGATCTTCAAACCTTTGGAGTTCATTTTGCTAAAATAAGCAAATCACTTAAGGCAGGACTCGATTTTATAGAAGTTGATTTCAATAGTGGTAAAATGCTAGTTAAAAATGAAAAACTTGGAAAGAGTGATGGCAATGCGGAAAAAGTGGAATTTCTCGAACGTCTTGGGAATCTGTTTTTGGGTTTGTCTGATTTTAATATCCGAATATTACCGCGAAAAAATTCTATTCCTGATAATAAGGAATTTTTTGAATCCTTGCTGGAAAATGATTCCCTTGTCGAGGCTCCCTTCAAATTAGAGAAATTGAAGGAAATCTTAAAGAAAATTTCAGAGAAGGATTTTAAGGAATCAGATAGATCCGACAGAAGATCCTTGAAGAAATTTAGGATTTATACTCTTAAAGTTCGAGCTTTATATCAATTTATATCTAAGGAGCATGAAGAACCCAAATCTCTTCACGAATTTAGTTTTGATCTTGGGCTTTTAAATGACCTGTTGGATAAGTGGAGTAAGGAGAAAGAAGGTGAGAAAAAGGTATCTAAACTTGCTAAAAAATTGCTGTCCCAATTAGATGATAGAGATCTGAATTTTGACTTAGATTTTAAAATTTCAAAATTTAAAGGAAAAAATGGAATTCGGAATTATATTGAAGAATTGAATAATGAAATAAGAGAACTCCTTCAGCAAAATTATATTAAAGTTGGAGAGTATCACTGGATACGTCGACGAATTAGATCTTTTGGAATATTTTTTGAAACTATTGCAAGTGCTGATGAACAAGTTGAGGCTATAATTTTAAATTCATTTTTAGAAAAAGTTTCTGATCGAATGGGCCTGGTTAAAGATGGACTTTTAACAAGTGAATGGAGTGACAAAGTAAAAGATCCTGATAATCAGAAAACCCAGATTGACGATAAAACAAAAAAAATGCTTTTGGCATTTTCCAATCTGATTCGTCAGTGAATTTTATTTAAATTTCGGGATTTTAAATAATTTAAGATTCTGGAGGTTCGCCCAGATTGATCCGTACATAATTTAATATTATTTGATTTCAGTATTTTTGTCACTTTAATGAATTTATCAGTTGCCTCTCCAATGGGAACTCTCATGGAGTATTCGGCAACTGGCAGAGAATTGGGAATATTAATTACCTCTAAAGAATTCTCACTTTTTTCTAAAATATATTTTGTTAATTGCAAAGGGCCCCAAAAAATTAACTGAGACATTTGTTTTCGTGAAAAAGGAACATTTGCAAATCCAGAGATCGCATTCAATTGGTCATCCGTAAATTCAATATCACTTCCATTGCTATCAAAGGAACAGGACACCTGTTGCTTCGCTAAATAATAATTCCACTCACAGGAGTGATCCACATTTTTAAGCCAATCCCATCGGACTGAGCTATGATTTGGAATTTCAACCTTTACTGTGGTTTTAAAGGAATCTGTTTTTCCTATCACTCTAAAAATAATACCCCTATGGAGGTAATCCAATTCAGGGGTATCGAAAAATGATATTGAACGAAGTTTTGCATTTTCATAGGTGACATTCATTTTTGAAAAAAAATTCTCAGGTTTTTCTTCGCAAATAGCCCACTGTAATTCAACATCGGAATTTATGTAAGATTCATTGGCCATCAAGGGTCTCATTTCAAAAGTAAGAAAAAAGACCGTAGCAAGTATTAGTTTACATATTTTATCTAGGTTGTTCATTATAATTTTGCTCCAAAATTACGCGATTTTTACGAGATTTCAATTTTTCTCAAATCTACATAAAATGGATTTTGCAAAATTTGCAATACAACTTATCTGGTCAACAGCTTCCTAACTAAAATCTAACAAAAACCTTCAAATTTATCCCAACATCACTTCCGCAATCTGATGGGAAAACTTACCGGGATCTGGCAATGCAGAGCCTTCATTGAGCAAAGCCTGCCCATAAAGAACTTCGGCCCAAGTGCCACGCTTTTTCTCGTCCAGAGTTAGCATTTTTTCAATAACCGGATGCTTTGGATTGATTTCCATAATGCGCTTCTGTTTTTGTTGATAGTCTTTTCCAGCCTGGGACATAATGCGCTCCATGCGGGCTGAAGAATCATGTTCTCCTGTTACCAAGCAAACCGGTGATTGAGTCAAACGGTCCGACACGATCACATCTTTAAGAAAAGTACCTAGGTGATTTTTGAGATGATCGATCAAGGATTGATATTTCTCAGTCGCCTGCTTCTTTTCTTCTTCTTTTTGCTTCTTTTCTTCTTCCGTATCGATTTCTAATCCCTCGCGGGTGATGGACTGTAATTTTTTTTCTTTAAATTCGGTAATAGATTGAGTGACCCATTCGTCAATAGGGTCTACCAGGAATAAAACATCATATCCCTTGTCTTTAAGTTTCTCCAGATAGGGACTTAGACTCAATTGCTCGATATTTTCACCGGTAATAAAGTAAATTTGTTTTTGTTCGGCCTTCATATTTTGGACATATTCTTCCAATGTAATCATTTTGCATTGGGCCGAAGAATAAAAAAGCAAAAGTTCCTGGAGCTTTTCTTTCGAAGTCGGTTCTGCTGGAACCCCTTCTTTCAGAGTAGGACCAAATTCTTTCCAAAAATTTTCATAGGCTGGACGATCTTTCGTCAGCATCTCTTTCAATGTCCCAAGTATTTTATTAACGACATTTTTACGAATTTGAGTGACTTGGCGATCTTGTTGCAAAATTTCACGGGAAACATTTAAGGACAAATCGCTCGAATCGACCAAACCTCGAACGAAACGAAGATAGGTAGGAAGAAGATTCTTACAATCATTCATTATAAAAACACGCTTCACATAAAGATTCAAACCGTACTCAGTGTCTTTAAAATAATAATTAAAAGGCTTTTTACTCGGGATGTACATCAAGCTGTTGAACTCAATGGTGCCTTCGGCTCTGTAGTGAATTGTTTTAGCGGGTTCATTCCAATCGTAAGTCAGTTGCTTGTAAAATTCCGTGTATTCTTCGCTTTTGATTTCCGAAGGCGATCGTAACCATAGGGCCTTTTGCGAGTTCAGAGTTTCATCTTCTTTTTCACCCTTCATATGAATGGGATGTGAAATAAAGTCAGAATATTTTTTAACAAGGGATTTGAGGGTCCAAGGATCTGTAAAATCTTGATTATTTTCTGCATCTTCTTGATCTGCGGTACCTGCCGCTTCTTTAAGGTCTTTCAAGTGCAAAGTAATTGTAGTGCCCGTCCCCTCGGCACGGGGGATATCGTCTACGGAATATGTCCCATCTCCAGTTGATTCCCAAAGAACCCCTTCAGTGCTTCCGGCCTTTTGAGTATGAAGGGTGACTTTGTCTGCAACCATAAAACTCGAATAAAAACCCACACCAAATTGACCAATGAGCTCTGGGCGAGATTTGATGTCTTCACTCATTTTTAGAAAGTTTTTGGTACCCGATCGGGCAATGGTTCCAATGAATTGAATAACTTCGTCGTGGGACATTCCGATGCCGGTATCTATGATTTTTAGAGTCTTTGTCTCGGCATGGGGTTCCAAGCGAATGAAGTACTCACCTCCATCAAAGGCCAATTTGCTGTCAGTAATGGCGGCAAATTTTCTTTTATCTATAGCGTCAGAAGCATTGGAAATAAGTTCCCGTAAAAAAATCTCTTTATTGGAATAGAGAGAATGAATCATTAGGTCTAATAATTGTTTGATTTCAGCATTAAAGCTCTGCACGTTTTTTGCCATAAAACCTCCTCAAAAAAATAAAAATAATATAAATTGATGGGTGACGGGTCGTCTAATCTTGATATTATGAACCCGTATGTTGATAAGGAACATATATCGTAGAAAAATAGGGAATAGCAAGGAGAAAGAAATGGGAAAATGGGATCCTGGAATGCAAAATCAAACGCCAAAGAATTCCGGTTCCTCCCTAGGTGTTACCCGCCGCTTTTATGATATTAGTCCGACCATCAGCGAAGAATTGGCAGTTTTTCCAGGCGATACTTCATTTTCCCGAACCATCACCATGGATAC
>Ga0172367_10007525_pt1 | contig 12438 bp, 12 predicted proteins | sample Lak10m_FD_114542 | JGI IMG/M metagenome (GOLD analysis project Ga0172367, IMG submission 114542) | Freshwater microbial communities from Kabuno Bay, South-Kivu, Congo - kab_022012_10m | ecosystem: Environmental > Aquatic > Freshwater > Lake | place: Democratic Republic of the Congo: South-Kivu...
AGTCAAAGATAAACGTCAGCCAAATTTAGTCCTACTGCCCGCTGCTCAGAATCGTACAAAAGATTCCATTACCCCCGATCAGATGAAAAAACTGATGGGAGTATTAGCCACAAAGTTCGACTATGTGTTTATTGATAGTCCGGCGGGAATTGAAATGGGTTTCCGAAATGCTATTGCTGCCGCCACTGAAGCAATTGTGGTTACTACGCCAGAAATTGCAGCGGTTCGAGATGCTGATAGAGTTGTAGGACTTCTGGAAGCTCATACAGTGCATAATACCCATCTTTTAATTAATCGATTAAGACCCTTGATGGTTGCTGCAAATGACATGATGTCCGTGGAAGATGTTCAAGAAATATTAGCAATTCCATTGCTTGGGGTAATCCCTGATGATGAACGGGTAATTGTTTCCACGAATCGAGGGGAACCCTTGGTTTTGTCTGAAACCCCTTCGATCGCCGGGATTGCCTATGATAATGTTGCACGTCGTCTGGAAGGGGAGACCGTTGAGTTTTTAGACTTTTCAGTGAACAGTGATAGTTGGGTCGGTCGTATTAAAAAATTCTTTGGTTCTAAGTAAAGCTAACCCTCATTGCGGGGTGGGAGATGAACATGTTGAATATTTTTTTGTATCCAGGAAACCTAAAAAATAGTCCCATGATTTCATTTTGCACCGTAGCCATTGTCCTTCTTATTCCCATATTTTAGATACACCATGACCATCATCAACGACCTGTTGGAACGACTCTTCCCCCGCAATGAATCTCACACAAGTCGCGATGAAGTAAAGCTGCGACTCCAACAGATTTTAGCCCAAGACCGCGCTGACCTCCCCCCTGATAAACTTGAAGCCCTTCGTAATGAGATTCTATCCATTGTGTCCCAATATGTGGAACTGGACTCAGAGGGTTTGCAGTTTTCTTTACAATGCAATCAACGAGTGACTTCGTTAATTGCCAACCTCCCCATTCGACGGGTAAAACATGATACCATTAACTCGTCACCTACCCCTGAACCCCAACCCCAGTTGGGAAATGCATCAATTAATGATGCCCTTTAGCTAAAGGGTTTACCCTATCAATTCAGTTCCCAGTCCAGTTGAACAATGGCTCACTCATCCCATCACCCCTCCTTTCCTTCGTTACAGCGTTGTGTGGCAACCCTCAACTTACCCAGCATAGAACGGCATCTCTTCATTTGTGCCGATCAAACGAATCCTAAGTGCTGCGATCTCTCTGCCAGTTTAGAGGCATGGGAGTACCTGAAAACCCGATTAAAAGACCTAGGATTGGATCGCCCCCAGGCTGAACATCCCACCTGTGTGTTTCGCACTAAGGCGAATTGTTTACGAATCTGCCAAATGGGACCCATCCTGCTCCTTTATCCGGAGGGTGTTTGGTACCACAGCGCAACCCCTGATGTCATTGAAGAAATTATTCAGAAGCATTTGATTGGCAATCAGATCGTGGAAGAGTACCTGTTGTATGTACATCCCCTCACACCGAATCAGGTACTTCAAGAAGAGAATATGCCAGTTTTGTAAGTTTGCCCTCATTCCCTAATCCCTTCTCCCGTTCTGGGAGGGGGATTTAGGATGAAGGCTGCAAAATTGGATGCACCCCTTCAAGATAGGTAATAGCAAATTCCAGATGGTTATGGGGATTTGCGGAATTTTGCAACCGAACGCTTAGGAGTAAAAACCGAGGCTCTCAGTAATTGGGACACATAAATCTCAAAGGATTGTAAATAGGATTGGGCGGGAGGATCATCAAACCGGCTGAGGGGTTGAACTAAAATTGTATACAGTCCAAGGCGATTGCCAGCTAATACATCGGTGAACAAGCGATCGCCCACAATACCAATCTGTTCAGGGGGTAACCCCATGGCTTCCATCGCTTGCCGGATTTTGCGTCGAGAGGGTTTACCAGCGGAAGCGATGAAGGGTAGGTTCAGTATTCCAGCGATTCTTCCAATCCGTCGTTGACTGAGATTATTACTAACGAGCCAAATGGAGAAGGATTGTCGAAACCGATTGATCCATGCTTCCATTTGGGGTGAAACGCGATCGCTTTTCAGGGGGACAACCGTTTCGTCTACATCCAGAACTAGTCCCTTCAGTCCATTGGAGAGCAAACTATCTAAGGGTAAATCTAATATTGACCCATCTATGACTAGGTCGGGTTCTAACAAATTTATCCATTTCATGTCCATATCCCCCATTAATCCATACTGAACGAAAAACCCTTGATGGATAAAAGAACGGTTTTTGTCCATCCCTTAGGTGCAAAATCACGTTTTCAAAGCCTTGCTAGGAATCAGTCGGACGGGATTCCCGTTCAGACCGAATTGCCTCTTGGGCAGCCTCATGTTCAACTAAAGTACGGCTAAATATATGGGTTCCATCATATCGGGCGACAAAATATAGAAAATCAGTATCTTCGGGCTGAAGAGCCGCTTCCAAACTAGCCTGTCCAGGACTGGCAATGGGAGTAGGAGGCAATCCTTGATTCAGGTAGGTATTGTAAGGGGATGGGGTATTCACTTGTTGTAAAGTCAGGGGTTGATCAGGGGTCTGACGAATCTTTAGCCCGTATTCTACCGTAGGATCGGCTCCAAGGGGGATTTGTTGTTTGAGCCGATTAGTAAATACACCAGCAATTTTTGTCCGTTCTGTTTCAACTACAGATTCTTTTTCCACAATACTGGATAGGGTTACCCACTCTAACAAACTAAATGGGCTTTGTTGGCGCTGTTTTTGATAAATTGGCAAGGCAACCTGCTCAAATCGGTCTAGCATTAATTTAATGATAGTTTCTGCTTTAATTGAATCATTAGGTAAATAATAAGTATCGGGATACAGAAATCCCTCCAAATGGGGTAAACCTTTAGGTAACCAGGAATAGAGTTCAAAGGGAGGTTTTTTTGAAGCCTGCAAAAATTCATCCCGTTTTAATAAACCCAAAGATTGAAAATAGTCTGCCATTTGTTGTATTGTCCATCCTTCAGGGATTAGGACTCGCTGTTGCACCACATTTCCCTGCCAGATGCGTTCAGCAATTTCAGCCATTGACAGGGTCGGCGATAATTCAAATGAACCTGATTGAAATGCCCCCTTCTGATCAGGGAAAATCCGTTCTCTTAGATTTAACCACCGAGCCCAGATAACCCAGGCTGTCGCTGAACGAATTAAACCGGCAGCCTCTAAATCCTCCCCCATCTCGCTGACTGATGTACCCGGCAGAATCTGAAATTGGACGGTTGTATCTGTCTTTGAAGCTTTAACAGTTAAGACCGGAGTAGTCACCCAGCTCCACCATTGCCAACTTTGCCAGGTACATAAACCCAGAAATAGGAGAAATAACAAAATAGATACTCGTAACCGAATTTGTTTGTAATTGGGGGTAGCAGGGTTTACGGTAGCTTCCCGATTAATTGTGAGTTGACGTAAGGGATTGTTCATAAAGGGTGGAGGTTTTTTATCTGTACGTAAACTAGGGGGGCATAGAGCCCTGATCTAGTCTTCCGAAAAGAATGGGCACAATTCATAGTCTGAATAGATAATGGGGCAAGTCATTCATTAATTCAATGGGACGGTGCCGGAACCTTGAAACATAAGCCAAGATAGAAAAAAATTGACGATAAAAATACTCAGCAAGGCGGTGACAACCGCAGTGGTGGTAGACTGCCCCACCCCCTTTGCTCCTCCGGTGGTGGTTAATCCCCAACTTGACCCAATAATGGCTATAATTCCTCCGAATACTAGGGACTTTAAAGTTCCACTGATCACATCCCAGATTTTCATGAAACTTCGAACAGAATCTAAAAAAATGGCTGGTGGAATATTATAAAAATTCCATGCCACGGTCATGCCTGCTAAGATACCGGCTAATAAGGCTAAAAAGGTTAAAATTGGTAACATTAAGCAGCAAGCAATAACCCTGGGTACTACCAAATAGTCAATGGGATCAGTTCTGAGCATGTAAAGTGCTTCAATCTGCTCCGTAACTTTCATGGTACCAATCTCCGCAGCAAACGCGGAACCAACTCGACCAGTTAAAATAACCGCAGTCATAACGGGTGCAAGTTCTCGGGCTAATGCCAGTGATAGTACCCCTCCGATGGCACTAATGGCACCAAACTGTATGAACTCTCGGGCAACCTGGATTGTAAATACCATTGCAATTACAATTGCGGTGAGCAAGGAAATGGCAAGGGATTCAGGTCCAACCATCACCATTTGTTCCAGGGTATTTCGACGGCTGAACCTTCCATAAAGAAGGTGGACGAAAACTTGTCCTCCTAATAAAACCGCAGACAATACCCGATGGCTCCATGACCGTAGGTTGGGTATGGGAAGCTTCAAACTTTGGATTTTATCAGCAATTCTCATATTGAAACTAATGATAACTATTCCCACTCTCTACGGTAAAGAAGGTTACAGGCTACACCCGCTGGTTCTTCCCCTGGGGGGAATGGATGGTGGTGGTGAAATACTTCTTTCCCACATCCCTGTTTTTAGATTAAATTGAAAACAGTTACCAGAAAAAAGTCATGGAAAGCCTTGATCACACCCCTATATCCTCCAGTAATAATGCCACTCATTACCGAAATCCGGTGCCTACCGTAGATATAATTATTGAATTATGGGATCGACCTGAATCACCGATTGTATTAATTGAACGATTAAATTCACCCTTTGGTTGGGCAATTCCGGGGGGTTTTGTAGATTATGGGGAAACCATAGAACAGGCAGCCCAACGGGAGGCGATGGAGGAGACCCAGTTAGAAATTGACTTGCTTCAACAATTCCATGTCTATTCTGATCCCACCCGCGATCCACGACTCCATACCATTAGCATTGTGTTTTTAGCAAAGGCAAAGGGGGAGCCTAAAGCTGGGGATGATGCTAAAGCCATTGGTATTTTTTTACCTGATCACTTACCAGTGAACTTATGCTTCGATCATGGAAATATTTTAGCGGATTATTATCAACATCGATATGGTCATTTTAGGGTAAAACCTCTCCAGACTGAACCCCATTGGCATTCGGTTTCCTAGCTGATTTCCCTTCATTAACGGGGTAATTGTGGCTCAATCAGCCTGAAGTAGATGCTTGCTTTGGTTTGGGGGATTAGTTTTCCCTTTTCCATCTAACTTTACATCTAAATTATCCATAGGATTACCCACTGTGTTGAATGCCTTTTGTACTATTCGACTGAGTATCAGGTTGGGCATTGCCTGCAGATGGATATTGGATTCCTCCACATCGGGTAATTGGATCCTTTGGTGAATGGGCGATCGCCCCCAAGGATTCAAAAATACATCCACAGTCAAATCTTTTAGTGTAAATTGCTCAATGATGAACGATTGGGATGGCTGCAATGACCCTAATCCACCGAAAACGGCAGTTAGGTTGGTAAACAAAAATCGTTGTTCCAAGTTGATATGAACCCCTTCCATGACCAGATGTTCCACTCCCGTTGGTCTTTCTCCCCAAGGAAGTAGATTTCCAGTCAGTTTTATTGATTCAATCCGTCCCAAATAAGGAGTTGTGTACCCAGGAGGGTTGGCAATGGTTAAATTTTGTATCTCAACCGTCTTTCTTTTTAAGTCCCAAGCGAATTGTTCAATTTCTACGATGACTCCCAATTTACTCCCCATCCACCGTTCCACTATGGCAGTCCAAGACCAGTAGGGTAAAGTAACAACAACTGCAATGACAACAACGCCAACTAATCCTGCCAGTATGGCGAATGTCCAACGGTACCACCGTCGATGTTGAAAGGTGGATTGATGGGTACGGGGAACAATTCTTGGATGTTGTGACATTTAGAAATAGAACTTACTCCCCCGAATAAGCATATATTGCAAGGTATACACAACAAAGCACCGAACCAATCAATCGATGGCGGTGCTTTGCCTACTATTTACAGGGATTTAACGTTAAGGTCTTTATTAAGCTGACCTCATTTAATATAATATTAATTTCCCAGACTGCGAACCTGTATCTTTATTTCATAATAATTTCTTTATATTTCGGTTTATTTGGATTTGTAGGCTTTTGTAACATAATATTTACATATTCACATCCCCTTCCCTGGTATAGTCATTCCCCAGTCTATGGCAGCACAGATTTATCGGAAATCCATTGAACGGATTGGATAACTGGTGTCGGTGAGGGCTGCAAATTGGGCATACTCTTGATCTAACATTTGCCCTGCTACAGGTTGTTAGGAACCATCGAGTCTGGACTGGATATACTTAGCTTGTTATAATTCACTCTAGGGTTGGCTAAAGTTCAACCTCGCCCATTCATCCGTAACCTTTCTTTTTTTAGAGTTCCAACCCTAAATGGTACTTTTGTCTAAATGCAAAAGTGTTGATTAAAAGCCCACTACCATCCTAACTTCCACCCAACATGGATACAAAAACCTTCAAACGAGAACTTCAACGGTCTGAAAATTACCATCGTAAGGGCTTTGGTCACGAAGCAGAGGTGGCTGATACCCTCAAAACAACCTATCAAAGCCACCTCATTCAGCAGTTGCGGGAGAATCAACATACCTTAAAACAAGGACAAGTAACCATTCGGTTGGCTGAGGCATTTGGGTTTTGCTGGGGTGTGGAGCGGGCGGTAGCCATGGCTTATGAGACTCGTACCCATTTCCCCCATCAACGAATTTGGATTACCAACGAAATTATCCACAACCCTTCTGTTAATCAGCATTTGCGTAATATGCAAGTGGAATTTATTCCAGTGGTCAATGGAGAAAAAGATTTCTCTAAAGTAGGGTGTGGAGATGTGGTTATTTTACCTGCCTTTGGAGCTAGTGTGCAGGAGATGCACTTATTACGGGATAAGTCTTGTGTCATTGTAGACACTACCTGCCCTTGGGTGGCAAAAGTATGGAATTCAGTCGAAAAACATAAAAAAATTCAATATACATCTATCATTCATGGCAAATATAACCATGAAGAAACCATCGCCACCAGTTCCTTTGCCGGAAAATATTTAGTTGTATTAAATATGGACGAAGCCCGTTATGTAGCTGACTACATTTTGCATGGAGGCGATCGCGTTACGTTTGACCAAAAGTTCCACAATGCCTTTTCCCACGGATTTGATCCAGATTACGACCTAGAAGCCATCGGTATTGCCAATCAGACCACCATGCTTAAGAGTGAAACTGAGTTAATTGGTAAATTATTTGAACATACCATGCTACAAAAGTATGGACCCCAAGCCCTTCATCAACACTTTCAAGCCTTCAATACCATTTGTGATGCCACCCAAGAACGACAGGATGCGATGTTTGAGTTGGTGGAAGACCCCCTTGACTTAATTGTCGTTATCGGTGGATTCAACTCTTCCAATACAACCCACTTGCAAGAGATCGCCGTTGAACGAAAAATTCCTTCCTACCACATTGATTGTGCTGAACGCATTGGACCTGGGAATCGAATTGAACACAAGCCCTTGGGTGAATCCTTGCAGATCCAAGAGCAGTGGCTTCCCCCTGGAGAGGTGGTGGTGGGCATTACCTCTGGAGCTTCTACCCCTGACAAGGTGGTGGAAGACGTAATTGAAAAATTGCTTCTATTAAAATCATAGTTTTCGTATCTCCCCTACCATGACAGTTGTTTCATCCCTCGCCGTCAACCGTCCCCGTGAAAATGATTGGCGTTTATTTTTACGGATGATCCCCTATGCCAGTCGTCATCGTCATTTACTTTTAATGGCGATGGTTTTATTGTTACCATTATCCGCAGCCGGTGCAATTCAACCTATTTTGGTGGGTGAAGCCATTTCCTTGATCCGCCAAGAGCCAAATGTCTATCCCTTTTTACAACATCAACCCCTTGCCACCGGGTTGAATATTTTAGCAATTTTGCTGTTGTTTACCTTCCTGATTCGTTTTACTGTTCAGGCATGGCAGGGGTATCTGGTGCAGGTGGTGGGGCAGCAAATGACGGCTGATATTCGGAATCATTTGTTCACCCACCTGACATCATTGGCAATGGGTTTTTTTGATCGCACCCCGGTTGGTCGCTTAATTACCAGAATGACTAACGATGTGGAAGCCTTAGGGGAAGTTTTTTCCACTGGAGCGATTGGTATTATTAGTGATTTATTTTCCATGGTGGCGATCGCCTTGGCGATGTTTTTTTTACAATCCCAGTTAGCAGTATTATTAATCTTTCTCTTGATCCCCACCACCGGGTTAATCATTTATTTTCAGCATCGCTTTCGACTAGCTAATTTTCGAGCGCGGGACGAACTATCAGCATTAAATTCCATGTTTCAGGAAAATATCTTGGGAATTGGTATCGTCCAATTATTTCGTCGAGAGCAATTTAACCAGGCGTTATTTCGGCACGTAAATCAAAAATATGTGCGGGAGGTTGACGCTACCATTTTTTATGATTCAGCCGTATCCGCCACCCTAGAGTGGATTGCTTTAGTAGCAATTGCAGTTGTTCTGTGGTTTGGTGGACGACAGGTGATGGAAGAAGCTTTCAGTTTGGGAACCCTAACTGCTTTTATTTTATTTGCCCAACGATTATTTGATCCGTTGCGTCAATTTGCTGAAAAATTCACCATGTTACAATCTGGATTCACGGCAGTGGAACGGATTGTGGACTTATTGAATGAACCAGTGGAAATTCAGGATCCATCCCATCCAACCCCTAAACCGGTTTTAACTGCTACCCCTAACCAAAAACAGGGTGAAATTCGGTTTGAGCAGGTGTGGTTTGCCTACAAAAAAGGGGAATATATCCTACAAGACCTAAACTTTACCATTCAACCAGGTGAAAAAATTGCGTTGGTTGGTCCTACTGGTGCGGGTAAAAGCTCGGTTATTCGGTTACTCTGTCGCCTGTATGAACCCACCCATGGACGCATCTTGATCGATGGAATTGATATTCGGGACATCCCCCAATCTCACCTGCGGCGATACCTGGGGGTTATTCTTCAGGATGGTTTTATATTTACTGGGGATGTGATCAGCAACATTCGTTTGGGAGAGCAGTATTCCCTGGAAGAAATTAAGGCATCCGCTGAAAAAACCAATGTTGCCTCCTTTATTGATCAACTACCCCAGAATTATCATACCCCCCTACGCCAACGGGGTACCAATCTTTCCAGTGGACAAAAGCAACTATTGGCCTTTGCACGGGTAGCTATTCGTCAACCCCATGTCGTGGTTTTAGATGAGGCAACTGCTAATTTAGATGTGGGAACTGAAGCCGTTATCCAATCGGCTCTAGATGGATTGCTTAAGGACCGGACTGCAATTATTATTGCCCATCGGCTTTCAACGATTCGTCATGTGGATCGAATTTTGTTATTACAACAGGGACGATTGGTAGAATCTGGCAGTCATGATGATCTGGTTCGTCAAGGAGGTCTGTACGCTAGTCTTCATCAACTACAACGTCTAATCCCATTGTGATTCTTCCCACCGGGTACTTGGACAAATTACCCCCCATTGGTCAATGTGTGATATAAATGTAAAGGTTTGTGAAGTGCCACTTTAAGGATTTTTGATGTTTACATCCACTTCCCAGTAAGTTGCCCTTCCGTCAATCCCCTTCCCGTCTACTTAGAAACATTAAGTTGAAATTCATGACTGCTACTCAAAACAAATCTTTTCAGGGATCATCCCCTTCCCTTAGCCCCGATATACGACTCAAAGATATTATCAAAACCTTGCCCCGCAGTTGTTTTGAAAAGAATCAATATAAGGCTTGGAGAGCTGTTCTGATGAGTATCACTTCAGCAATTTTAGGGTATTGGATGATTGGGAACGCACCCTGGTTTCTATTGCCGTTTGCCTGGATTTTTACTGGAACTGCCCTTACCGGTTGGTTTGTGATTGGTCATGATTGCGGACATCGTTCCTTTTCTAATCGCCGCTGGGTCAATGACTTGGTGGGACATTTCTTTTTTTTACCATTGATCTATCCCTTTCATAGTTGGCGACTGTTACACAATCACCACCATCGCCATACGAACAAGCTTGGAATAGATAATGCCTGGCAACCTTGGCAAACTCAGGAGTATGATGAATCTGGTCGCTTCTTGCAAGCTATTTATCAGGGATTGCGGGGGCGGCTATGGTGGACAGCTTCCATCCTTCATTGGGCTGTTTTACATTTTAATCCCAATAATCGCAATATTAGTAAAGTTGGCGATCGCAATAAAGTCCAGCTTTCAGTGGCAGTTGTGGTACTATTCAGTTTAATTTTCTTTCCAACCTTACTGTTTTACACTGGGGTTTGGGGCGTAGTTAAATTTTGGTTGATGCCTTGGCTTGTCTATCACTTTTGGATGAGTACTTTTACCCTAGTTCATCATACTGCTCCCACTATTCAATTCAGTCCAACTGAAAACTGGAATGAAGCCCACGCTCAACTTTTAGGCACTGTCCATTGTTCTTATCCTGGCTGGGTTGAATTTCTGTGTCATGATATTAATGTCCATATCCCCCATCATATTTCGGTTGCCATCCCTTCTTATAATTTGTCAGAAGCCCATCGTAGCCTGATGGATAATTGGGGACCGTATCTGAATACTTCTAAGTTTTCATGGGGGATGATGCAACAAATTATTGATTATTGCCATCTCTATCATCCAACTCAAGCTTACCAGTCGTTTAACTACTATCGCTTTGTGTCTAACAAATAACACTGGTTTTTGCCTATGCATCGGGAAGTCCCCAGTTTCCCGAAGGAGGGCATCGGAATAAACGCAAGGGCACTAAGGAATTAGATCTCTTCTAAGTGCCCAGCTAGAGGATCGGGGGTAATGTCACTGTTCAGAGGAAACTGTCACACCTTCACCAAAAGGAGGAGTGTACCAATCGGCTAGTGTGAGGGGCGGGGTGGTTTCAACCGGTCGGTCTAAATAGATTTGGATTCTGGGACCGGTTCGGGATAATCGTACAATTAACCCATCACTGACAGACGTTTCTTGGATTAATTTACCGTCAATGTATGTTCCGTTAGTCCCTAAATTCACTAAATTCCAGCACGTCTGAATAAACTGAATTTCCACATGATGGCGGGAAACAACCGGACTGTAAATCACCACATCGTTATCGGTAGCGCGACCAATGGCTATGGTCAGATTGGTATCAAATGACCAAGTTTGAACCGCAACTGGCTGGGTAGGATGGAGTAAGGTGACAGTAATCACTAGACTCAGGTAAAGGATGTAACTTTAAGCAGACTGAAAAAGGAATACCACCAAGTCTCCCTTACCCAACGAAATGCGATCGCCAGGACGCAGGCGATGGCGATTGCCAGGGGATAGGGGTAAATTATTAATATAGGTTCCATTGGAGCTACCCACGTCCTCGATATAATAGATTCCCCCCTCTAACCGAATATCGGCATGAATACGAGAAACAATATCTGAGTTGGCAAATCCCGAAACATCTATATCGGGGGGAATGCGATCGTTGGGTTTACCGATATGGACAACGGTTAAATGGCGTGGTAGTTCTATTTGAGTGTTGGTATGAATATGGATTAAATTCGCAGTTAGTTGTTGGAGTTGGGTTTTAGATTCGTTACGAACCACAGGAGCAACAGGGATTCCAGAACTAGACTTGTTGGGGGGTTCAGCAATTGTTGCCTCTGGTGGAGGAGCTACTTCTACTGGAACAGTTACGGGAGAGACGGGGGGTTCAACAATTGTTGCCTCTGATGGAAGAACAACAGACGGATCATTGGCAGGTGGGTTCGTTGACATGGGAGGAAAACCAGGACGTGCTAAGGAATTGTTTAGGATAGGATCAGGGATCACCAAGGGATCAGGAGGCACAAGATCCGGCATGGATGATGATGGGGAAATATGACTTGAAGAACCAAGTGCCAAAACATTTGGTGTCGATGCTTGTATGTTAGACCCACATTGTCCACAAAAATTGATGTCTGACTGAACAGAGGCACCACAACTTGGACAGGAAACAAGGGATGGCAAGGGTGTGAAGCAAGCTTCACATTGAGTTGCTCCGTCTGGGTTGTGATGATTACAGTTGGGGCAAACAATCATACGTCAATGTTTGATATGACTACATCTTTCAAGTATAGGGTACATTCTAAAACAAGTCTTTCATTAAAAATGCTAAATTATGGAAATTAACCCTAAACCAAGATAAAGTGAATACTGGATATTCTCCCCAGCCTAAGGGGGGATGACTGGCAGCTTAGTTGCACCAAGGGAACCATTGACAGTAGGTGGGTGAGTCCAGTGATTACTTTAGGTAGGCAATGGTTACCCCACTTCCCCCATCAGCTTGGCTTGCTATTTCAAAATGACTGATTTGAGGATGATGTCTGAGGAACCCTTGTACCCCCATGCGTAGTTTCCCCGTACCATGACCATGGATAATCCATAAACAACCATTACCATGGGCGATCGCCCGTTCC
>Ga0172367_10007527_pt1 | contig 12437 bp, 8 predicted proteins | sample Lak10m_FD_114542 | JGI IMG/M metagenome (GOLD analysis project Ga0172367, IMG submission 114542) | Freshwater microbial communities from Kabuno Bay, South-Kivu, Congo - kab_022012_10m | ecosystem: Environmental > Aquatic > Freshwater > Lake | place: Democratic Republic of the Congo: South-Kivu...
TCTTATGTTTCCGCTATGTTCAATGTACTTCAAAATTTGTTTCATTCGATTCATCCCGATGCCGACCCTTACAAGATGAGCATCGCCGAGTTTTCGCTCTAAAACTAGCACCATAGGTTATTAAATTCGAGCCACGTCCCTGAAACAAGAAAGATCACTCCCCCGAGAAAACCAGTAAAGCCTGCCAAATACATTGCACGGCTTTTATACCACTTCATTACCACCTCCATTACAAAACGAATGGACAACCTAACGCCTTAGGTTATCTGAGTATAGCATATGAAAAATTATGAATATCTTACAAATCAGTAATGTGTGGAAAGAGGCCATCTTCAATAAAAGCACATTTTCAGACCTGCCGCTTCCTAATCTTTCATGTTCACTCACTTGCCATCCACCAAAGGACATAGTAAACTTGGCATTATGAATTTCAAACCTGCTTACCCAATGGTGCTAATAACCATGGCCATGCGCATGATGCGAATGGAAATGTCCCCTTGCGCCAAGTGGAAAGCACGTTAGGTTTACATACCTGAATGAAAACGGGCTGTCCATTTCGCGGACAGCCTTTTTGTTTTTCAAGAAACAAGTACAGCTTTCAGCATTCAGCATTCAGCTGTCAGCATAGATTTAAAAATCCATGCCAAAGCTGAATGCTGATGGCTAAAAGCTCTCCGAAGGAGAATTTATGAACGAAAACATCCTAATCGCAGTTGCCTGGCCGTATGCCAATGCTGAAATCCACGTTGGAAACCTGACGGGTTCACACCTGCCCGGGGACATTTCCGCGCGCTATCACCGCCTCAAGGGCGACAAGGTGCTGATGATCACTGGCACGGACTCGCACGGCACCCCCGTCACCATGAGCGCGGACAAGCTCGGCAAACCCGTGGAAGAAGTGTACAAGTTCTATCACGAAGGCTTCATTGAACTCTTCAAGCAAATCGGCATTTCCTATGACCTGTACACCACCACACACAGCGAAAATCATTTCAAGGTTTCGCAGAGCGTTTTCCTCGCCCTGCAGAAAAACGGATTCCTATTCAAGAAGACCGAGCCGCAATGGTTCTCGCCCGGGCTGAACCGCTTCCTGCCCGACCGCTACATCGAAGGGACTTGCTACATCTGCGGCACCGAGGGCGCGCGCTCCGATCAATGTGATACCTGCGGCAATGTGCTCGACCCCGCCAAACTGGTCAACCCGAAATCAAAAGTGGAAGGCGATACCTCATCCCCTGAGTTGCGCGACACCGAACACTTCTTCATTGACCTATCGAAGCTCGAACCCGATGTCATTAAATATCTCAAAGACCGCGCAGAATATATGCGCGATACCGTCCTCGGTGAGTCGTTGCGGAAGATCGAGGCCGAAGGGCTCAAGCCACGCGCCATCACACGTGACCTGGATTGGGGTATCCCAGTCCCAGTCAGCGATGCGGGTTGGGACACGAAAAAACTTTACGTGTGGTTCGAGGCAGTCATCGGGTATCTCTCCGCTCCCATCGAGTGGAGTCAGGTATCGGGTAATGGCGAAGCGTGGCGCGATTGGTGGACGAATCCAAAAGCCAAGCAATATCACTTCATCGGCAAGGACAATATCTTCTTCCACACATCGCTCTGGCCCGCTGAGTTAATGGGCGTGGGCAGCGCGTTCATGGAAATTTTTGCAGGTGAGGCAATTCCGCTCATCCTGCCGTATGACGTGCCCGCCAATCAATTCATGAATCTCGAAAGCAAGAAGATCAGCGGCTCACGTAATTGGGCGGTGTGGGGACGCGATGCGCTAACCCGCTTTGACCCTGACGCCCTGCGCTATTACCTGACCGTCAACATGCCCGAAAGCAAAGACAGCGATTGGGATTGGGCTGAGTTCGTGGCGCGCAACAACAACGAGTTGGTGGCCACTTGGGGCAACCTTGCGAATCGTGTGCTGGCGTTTTGTTATAAGAATTGGGATGGACGGGTTCCTGATGTGGAATTGGGTACGGGCGGATCGCGATCCGCCCCTGCATTGCGCCCCGCAGACCTGGAGCTGCTTGCCACTATTGAAAATGGATTCAACACTGTGGGCGCGGAGCTCGATGCCGTGCGCTTGCGCTCTGCATTAAGCGAGACGATGAAACTCGCCACCGTGGTCAACCAGTATCTTGACGTCAACGCGCCGTGGTCCGCCATCAAAGTGGACAAGGATGCAGCCGCTAAAACCGTTTACACCGCGCTCAAAGCCATTGATTCACTCAAAGTGATGTTCGCGCCCTTCCTGCCATTCACCAGCAGTAAATTGCATGGATTCTTTGGTTATGAAACTCCTCTCTTCGGCGAGCAATACACCGAGACAGTCAAAGACTCACTTGGCGAGCATACGGTGCTACGCTACAAACCTGTTGAAGGCTTGCAATGGAAACCCAGCGACTTGAAACCAGGCGCAAAACTGAATCAGCCAGGTCCGCTGTTCAAGAAGTTGGAAGAGATCGTAGCGGTGGAAGAACGGGCGAGATTGGGATAGTAAAAGTAGAGTTCGAATGTCAATGTGACATTCGAACTCTTTATCAAGCATCATTTCTTCAGAATAAAAAACAAGATCAAGAGAGATCAGGAGAAAGCACAATACGAAAACCGCCGCGATCGCCGACACCGATACTCCCATACCGCACGGCAGCCCGCACAGCACGACTTACAAGGTCGAACGAGCCGCCACGCAAAATACGATACACATCCTCGCCAGACCTCTGGTCTTCACGGCCATCCCGCGATACATAAGGGTATCCATAATCAGGCTTCTGCGAACCCTTTCCCCACAAGCTGGCAGTCCACTCCCAAACGTTACCCGCCATGTCAGCACAGCCGAAAGGGCTATCGCCATGTGGCGAGTATAACCCTATGGGCGTAGTGCGCCCGGGGCCATCATCACGAAAGTTGCAATTCTTAGGGTCGAATTCATTTCCCCATGGGAAAATCCTCCCATCCGTGCCACGAGCTGATTTTTCCCATTCGGGTTCGGTCGGCAAACGAAACACTAGGCCTCGTGGGTGGTTCGAAGCATACTCCTGATTCAACCAGGCACAAAATGAGTGAGCATCCTTCCAATGCACTTGAACGACAGGATGATTATCCAACCCAGTAATTTCAGTTTCGGGACCACGCGGATGCAGCCAGTTCGCCCCATTTGTTTTTTGCCATTCCTCGTTGTTCCAAGTGTAGCCAAAGCCATCGGCCTCCGCCTTGGTCTTGAAGGAGGCTTTTTTTACAAAAGTCCGGAACAAGGCATTGGTCACTGGGAAACGCGCCATGAGAAAATCATAAGGGATATTTAATTTGTGTTGGGGCTTTTCACCCTCAAAGGCATCTTTATCTTTATTGGTAGAACCCATCAGGAATTCACCATGCAACACTTTCACAAATTCCATTTCGCCGAAAGTCCAAGTCTGCACTTTGGCGGGCGGTGGTACAAAAGCTAATCTTGGATATTCAGGCGGAATATAAAGGTCAAGGTCTGAATAATCAGAGTGTATTGCAACAGGTTCCTCTTTGAGTTTCGGTTGTTCCCGCATAGGCGGTATTTCAACCGGTTCGGCGGTCTTTGAATCAGCAGGAAGATTTAATTTATCAGCACGTATCTTTAAACTCTCAAGCAATTTCTTGTAAGCCGCGGCGCGATTGGCTGGCGGGAAAAATTCCAGCCATTGCCAAGTCCTTAATCGGCGCGGGATTTCGCACTCTTCCAATTTCAGTGGAATAAGAAAGATCGCGCCTTCAGGCATGTTCAAGGTCATTTCCAAAACCATTCTCAACTCTTTTTGGAGATAACCTTCCTTGCTAATGGAGCCATTGGAAAGGCAGACCAGGATAATATCCGATCGTTCAACCGCCTTTTCAATTTCCAGATCCCAATCTTGCCCGGGCAAAAGTTTCTCTGCATCCAGCCAGGGATCGATCCAACCTTCGGCATTGAGCCGCTGGTAAATTTGTTGGACAAGGGGTTTGTCCTGCGAGGAGTGGCAGAGGAAAACGCGGAGTTTGCGGGTTTCGGTCATGAGGGTTTCCCCAAAAGGTGGGATGATGATCAAATTATACGGTAGAAATGAAGGCGAAGAAGAGGCAACATCATTAATCCGCGGGGACATACTTCACCAATGAAATTCTTCAACAGAATTTAGTAGACAGCAAATGTTTTACCAGGAATTTACATCGCGTTCGCAATGTGTACACACATTCCATCTATAATGGTCAAAATTCAATCGGAGGATTCGTATGAACAAAACGATCAAAACAACCCCTATTTTGCTGGTTATTCTGGCGCTTGCGGTCAGCGCATGCAGCAGGAACATCTCGCGCAATGGCGATGGCTCGCTCAGCGTGGAGACCACCATCACCCAACAGGAATTGCAGGAAGCGATCAGCGCTGCCATTGCAGACCCGCTCATCACCAATGTGACTGTCACCCTGCAATCGGGATATGTGTCCGTTTCGGCAAACCATCAGCGTTTGAACGACGCCAGCAAAACGGACACGCTCTCCTTCCGCCTTGACCTGTCCGTGAGCAACGGGCAATTACTCGCCTCCATCACAGACGCCCAAATTGACGGATTTGCCATCGAGCAAAACCGCGTGGACAATTGGAATCAAACCATTGCCAATCGCCTGTCCAATTTTGGGAAAAGGAGCGAGAAGGCAAGCCTGCAATCCGTCAGCGTCACGCCTGAGATCGTCACCATGACGTGGAACGCAACACGCTAAATAATCGGTCGAAATAAATTTTACAAAAATATGCTCTCGGCGGCGTCCCTGCCGCCGAGGACGGCGGCTTGAGCAGGATTTTATTTTCTAAAGACGTACGACCAACTACTTAAAATTGATTTAAACGAAAAGCCCGCGGGTCAGTAGATCTGCGGGCTTTTCGTTTAACTTCATTCCCCGATTTCCATACCGCAGGAGGGTGTAATTTCGTAAAGTGTCCCTTATAAATAAAGTATCTTTTACTCACAAGGAGCTTCCAATGACCACCGTGACCGCTGAAATTTTAGTTGACGCCCCCATAAAATTTGCCTACCGCGCCTTTACCAATTCCACTTCTTTGCGCGAATGGCTGTGTGACGTTGCCACCGTGGAACCGCATCCATGGGGGCGCATGTACATGTGGTGGCGCGGGGATTTTTACTCCAGCGGCCATTACCTCGAAGTGGATGAAAATAAAAAGGTCAAGTTCCGCTGGTTCTCGAATATTGACCCCGCCCCCACCGAAGTGACGGTGACCTTCACAGAAAAAGGCAGCAGCGTGGAAGTCCGTATGGATCACGAAGTACCAAGCGACAGCGCATGGAAAAAAGCGGCGGAGAGCTTCCGTCAAAACTGGGTGGAGAGTCTTGAAAATTTAAAGTCCGTTCTTGAAACAGGCGTGGACTTGCGCATCGCCAATCGTCCCATGTTGGGCATTGCGCCCGGTGATCTCACAAAGGAACAGGCCGCTGCCTTGGGCGTCCCCGTGCTGGACGGCTTGCGGCTGGACGGTGTACTCGATGGCATGGGCGCGCAAAAATGCGGGCTGCAAAAAGATGATGTCATTGTTGAGATGGCTGGCCACCTGATCATCAACGACGCGAGCAGCCTGCCGAATGCCATCGCTGGCAAAAAAGGCGGCGATACCATCGAGGTTGTTTTTTATCGCGGCCCCGAAAAGAAAACCGTCACCATGCAGTTGAGCAATCGCCCCATGCCCGAAGTGCCGTTCCATCCCGCCGAGTTGGAAAAACAGGCGCGCCAATTATTTGAGCCCGCGCTGATCGAATTGGAAAAAGCCTTTGAAGGATTCACCGATGCACAAGCCATGACCCGCCCCGAACCCAACGAGTGGAGCGCCCTGGAAACCGTGGCACATTTAATCTCAGGCGAACGATTTAATATCATTTATCTCACTGGCTTGGTGGATGGATACGAACCCGTCACCGATGGCTTTGGGACGAATATCCACGCGCAGGTGCAGGCGACTGTAAAAACGTATCCCTCCATTAAGCTGATGCTTGATACACTTCGAAAAGCAGTGGACGAAGTCCTGACATACGTCTCCCTCCTCCCTGAAGAATTCGCCGCCAACAAAGGCAGCTATCACCGTTTCGCATCGATCCTCTTGCAGCCAGACTTTCACCTCACCGCGCACCTCCAGCAGATAAAGGATGCGCTCGCGGCGGCTCGAAAATAATTAACTCACCTCACGCAATGTCGTTCTGGGCAAAGCGAAGAACCTCTACGATTATCTTAGAGATCCTTCGCTATCGCTCAGGGAATCAAGGTCGACTCGTAAGGTAAGCAGTATATAACCATTTCATTTCAGAAAAATACGGACTATTTACATCCGAATTTGGTTGTATAATCTGTCTATGCCTGAGTGGATCGGTCAAACGATCGGAAAAGTTCGAGTGGATAAATATCTGGCACGCGGGGGAATGGCCGAGGTTTATCTGGGTACCCATCTGTCACTTGACCGCCCCGTTGCCATCAAAGTTTTACACAGTTTTATAGAATCTGACCCCGAACTTCTCGACCGCTTCCAACGCGAAGCCAAGGCAGTGGCAGGGTTACGTCACCCCAACATCGTACAGGTCTTTGACTTTGACACCCACGAGAACCATCCCTACATTGTGATGGAATACTTGAAGGGTCCCACGCTCTCCACCTATCTTCAATCCCTTCATAACAACGGCGTCAAACTTTCATTGGAGCAGATCGGGCAATTGCTCAAGTCCCTCGTGGCAGGGTTGGATTATGCCCATGCGCATGGCGTCATCCACCGTGATATCAAACCCGCGAACATCCTCCTCCACAACAAAACCGGCGATTTCACCGAGAACTCCATGATCACCAAACATGTCGAGCCGGTCATCACCGATTTTGGTCTGGCTCGCATTGTAAATTCCAGCAAGCAAACCGCATCCGGTCTCGTCAGCGGTACCCCCTCGTACATGTCCCCCGAGCAGGCGCGCGGCAGCAAGGTAGATCATCGCACCGACATCTATTCGATCGGTGTCATTTTGTATGAACTGGTCGCAGGCCGCGTTCCCTTTGAAGGAGATACCGCCATCACGGTCATTTTCAAGCACATCAACGAGACGCCGCCGCCCATTGAAGGGATCTCCGAAGAATTACAGAATGTGATCGATAAGGCATTAACCAAATACCCAGAAGACCGTTACAACAGCGGCCACGACCTCATGATGGGATATTTCCAGGCGATCGGCATGCGCCTTGAATCAGAAACCATCCATTCGGCTCCAACCCGCGCCCCGCGGCCTGCTTCTGTTTCGAAAAAAATGAATACCAAGCTGAATCCAATCTGGATCGGTGCAGGGATCTTTGCATGTGCCTGCATCTCTGTGTTGGGATTAAGTGTGTTGGGTTTTTCGGTGTACAAATTTTTCCCGCAATTAGGAACAACGCAAGCAAACACCGACCCAATGGGAATGGCAACCGAACATGCTGAGACCACGCACGTACCGGGAAGCATTCCCAGTACAGGAGATGCGTCCGTTGGCGTGCTGCGCTTTCAAGATGGCACCGCCATCGCCGACCAGGTGACTGTTAGCGCGAATCTCGACAACCCGCCAGAGGGTACTCAATATGAAGTCTGGCTGATCGAAAACAGCGGAGAGCAAAGCCGCAGCATTGGCATCCTTGCTAAAGATGAAAACGGGGCTTACACCCTGACCTTCGTTGACCCGCAAAGCCGCAATTTGCTTGCCGATTACGATCACATGGAAATCACCGTGGAACCCAGCCCTGACAATAACCCCAATCCATCGGGTGAGGTGGCCTATTCTTCGGGAATTCCCCGCGCAGCGATCACCCACATTCGGCATTTAATGGTCACAACCGAAGAGACCCCCAACCAGATCGGCATGATCGATGGATTGAGGAATAACGCGATCCTGGTCAACCAAAGTGCCGAAGCCATGCTCGCCGCTTTTGAAGCTGGCAACAAAAAAGGTATCCGCAGCAATGCAGAGGCGGTTGTCAATCTTGTTGTTGGAAATCAGGATTCTTCCTACGTGGATTGGGACAGCGATGGCAAAGTCAATGACCCGGGGGACGGCTTTGGCTTGCTCGTAAACGGAGAGCAGACCGGCTATATTGGCGGTGTGCATCACCACTCGAGCTATTCTGCCGAAGCGGAAGATTCTACGCCAAATATCCGCCTGCACGATGGGCATGTGGAAGTGTCCATTCACAATATCGAAGAATGGGCCATCGAACTTAGAGACATTACCAAGCGCATCCTGCAAGCCCCGGATGGCGCAAACATCGAAGCGGACGTTCGCTCTGCTGCCGCGCTTGCGAATCAGATCCTCAATGGGTTGGATATAGACGGCAACGAATCGGTCGACCCAATCCCGGGGGAAGGCGGGGCAAGCACGGCCTATCAACATGCGTATTACATGGCAGATATGCCCATCTTACCGGGCAAGGGTCAAATGCCAGCTACTGGGGAATAACTTTCACGCGCGTATCTTTTCGCAAAAACAAAACAAATCCCAACAACCGCAAGCCAGCACTCACCCACAACGCACCGCCAAGCCCAATGGAATCTGCAAGCCACGCGCCCACCAGCGGCGCAACAATGGCAGACAGATATTGCAAAGACTGCGCCAGCGAGACGAAGGTCGCGCCATATTCGGGCGGGACGGTTTTCATCAGCTCATCGAAGAACACGAGATCGAGCCCTGCCTGAAACAAGCCAGTGATGCCCGCGTACAAAATGATAAGCGGCACGCTTGGCGTTGCGGCAGTGAGTGCGGGATAGAAAATCATGCCGAAGGTTGTGGCGAGCAGGACGAAACGTCCGCCGTATTTGCGGGAGGACCACGGCCAAAGGAAATAGCCCGCCAGCATGACGAGGGTCATTGCCATGGTGATGGTGCCGATCTGCGAATCGGTCGCTTTCACTTCACGCACAAGGAACAGCGGCATGATGGGCGTGCTCAGCGCAATAGCCGAATAATAGACAAATTTCTTCGTGGCAAAGGAAGTGAACGCAGGCTCGCTGCGAATTAAGGAGAAATAATTTCGGGCTGAGTCAAATGCCGATGAGGAGGAAACAAACGTCGGCGGAGTTTGATCGGGGAGCTGGATCCGATTGGAAAAATAATAACTGATCAATCCGCCAATCGATAACCCAAAGAACATCATCTCGTAATTGCGCGGGAACTCAACGAGGTCAATGGTGCGTGTGACCAGGAAAGTCATGACCGCACCCGTCAAACCGAAAATAGCCCAACGGCGGCTGAGCAATGCGTAGCGTCCCTCGGGGCCAGCGACGGCGTTCATCACCACCGAGAAGGCGACTGCCCGTGCGGTCTGCGGTAGAGCTGCGAGTGCCCAAAAGGCGACCGTGGCAATGACCGTATATTCTTTTGAAAGAAAAAATGTAAACAGGCCAGTCAACGCGTAACATGAGATAACAAGCAGGCGCGAAAAACTGTACCACGGCACGATGTTGCGGCGCGTTTGTAAAAAACGCCCGACGATGATGGCAAGGATAAACCCCGTGATACCTGGCATGGAAGTGAGCAAGCCCACTTGAAAGTTGCTTGCGCCGAGGCGTGTGAGAAACACAGGCAGGAACGGCGCAGCCACGTTCGAGATACTGACGCCAACCGCGTCGATCTGCACGTAACGGAAATTTAATTTTTGAATTACGCTCTGTTGAGGTTCGTTGGTCATAGGAAGTTTGGGTGACGGAACAGGGATTATAACGCCCATTGAAAATAGTAAAATGCATACATGATAAACATCCTGCCAATTCAACCTCATCAAATTAAAGATGCCAAATATATCATCTCAGCCGTTGCCCAACGTATTTTTGAGCCTGATAAAACCGTGCAATATTTTTACGATGTGCTGGAGGAAGAGCGCGAATTGCATGATGTGGATAATTTCCAGCAGGAGTATGTTGAGAACCGCGGGCTCTTCCTTGCAGTGATGGATGATGAAAAGCTGGTCGGCGCGGGGGCGGTAAAAAAGCTGGAGGAAAATATTGCCGAGTTGAAACGCCTCTGGCTGCTCGAGGAATATCACGGACAGCGAATCGGTTATCAGGTTGTGACGCAATTATTGGATTTCGCGCGCACACATGGCTACGAAAAAGTCCGCTTGCAGACAAGCCAGAAGCAGGAGCGTGCCGTCCGTTTTTATAAGCAGTTCGGGTTTTACGAAATTCCAAGCTACCGCGAAAGCATGGATGACATTTCGATGGAAATGGGGCTGGGAACTTAATTTGCAGAACTACGTCTTTTACGCAGGAGAAGTCATGAAAAATATCACCTTCAAATTATTTTCATTTGCAATTTTGCTGAGCACGATCCTCGCTGCCTGTCAGCCTGCCGCATCCATCAACATGGCACAGTCCAACAAAAGCCGCGAGAGGAATCCATCCGCGGGCGGGGATGCGATCAAAAGTCTGGTGGACGGGAATAATGCATTCGCTTTGGATCTGTACAACACGCTTCGCTCCAAAAACGGGAATTTGATCCTGTCTCCGTACAGCATTTCCCTCGCCCTGGCAATGACCTACGCTGGAGCCCGCGGCGAGACCGAAGCACAGATGGCGCAAACGCTGCACTTCGCCCCGCAGAACGAATTGCATCCATCCTTCAACGCCCTCGATCTTAAGCTGGAAAAAGAACCGTCCAATTCAGATAAAGATCAGGAACCTATGCAATTGAACATTGCCAACGCCGTCTGGGCCGAGCAGACGTTTTCCTTCCTGCCTGAGTTTTTGGATACGCTTGCAGTCAATTATGGTGCAGGCGTCAGCCTTGCAGACTTTCTCAACAAGCCGAATGAGGAGCGTGCCACGATCAACAATTGGGTCAGCGAGCAGACCAAAGATAAGATAAACAACCTGCTCCCCGATGGTTCGATCTCACCCGATACGCGCATGGTATTGGTCAATGCCATTTATTTCAAGGCAGATTGGCTGGATCAATTTGAGGCAAATGACACAGGCGATTTCCCATTTAATCTTTCGGATAGCACGCAAGTGAACGTCCCTATGATGGGACAGGGAATGGATATCCCTTACACGCAAGGTGACGGGTACACCGCAGTGGAGCTCCCCTACGCAGGAAACACCAGCGCCATGGACATTATCGTCCCAGACGCGGGCAGGTTCGAGGAAATTGAATCCGCTTTGACGAGCGAGATGTTCAATGAAATTACTGGGAACATGAGCCCAACAAATTTGATGCTGCGCCTTCCCAAATTCAAGTTCGAGAGTTCATTCGGGTTATCTCCCACCCTCGATCAAATGGGCATGGTGGACGCCTTTAATGCTGACCTCGCAGACTTTTCAGGCATGACGGGCAAGAAAGACTTGTATATCGGCGATGTCATTCACAAGGCGTATATATCCGTGGATGAAGAAGGCACCGAAGCCGCCGCTGCAACTGCCGTCATCATGGAATTGGCAACTGCGATCATGCATGATGTCGTTTTGGTCGTTGACCGCCCCTTTATTTTCGTTATCCGTGACACGGTGAATGGACAGATACTGTTCGTTGGGCGGGTGATGAATCCTGTGCAATAATTCCTTTGTACACGGATCGCACGGGAAAGAACGGAATTTTTAGAATAAAAAGTGACAGTCACCTTAAAGGTCACTGTCACTTGCTTTTAACCAATCTGGCAATTGACCGAATAACGTACGCATCACTTCCTTTGTACGTTCTTCGAAGAGCGGAAGGTTGTCGTAGGCTTCCCCTTCCACTTCACTAACCAAGTCTGAAACGCCGCGCAGGATCAATAATTTTTGTTTATTCTTTGCGGCCACCCAAGCCAGCGCGCCAGACTCCCAGTCCCCGACGATGGCGCCGTATGCTTTGAACGAGGCGATCTTGTTCGGAGGCAGGTCACTGTCAGCGGAGGCGATCATGCCGGGGCGTACGGGGTGCGGATACGGTTTGGGCAACCAGCTCAGGTCAAGGGTAGAGGCGTAGTAGTCAATGATATTGAGATCACCCATTAATTCAACAATGTCGTAGATGAAGGTCCGCTCAACAAGGATCACGTCCCCTTGATTCACCAAACCTTCAAAGCCGCCGCAGGTACCGAGGTTGACGACGAGGTTGGGCTGGTCGTGGTCAGTCACGTACTGCATCATGCCAGCGGAGGCGATCTTGCCCCAGCCGCTGTGATACAACTTCAAATCATACCCAGCAAGATTTAATTTGGCAGATTCACCATAGACGGATTTCTCAACTTCAAGCTGCGGGAAAATTTCCTTGACGGCTTTCCATTCAGCAATGGCAGAGATGAGCACAACAGTTTTCATTTTCAGTAGATCACGAAAGTGGAAAACAAGGTTGAAGTTGAGTGACCTCAGTCGAGTCCCACAAGCGTTCAATCGCACGACTGAGCAGGAGCGCCAAGCGGCGCAAGGATAACCAAAA
>Ga0172367_10007530_pt1 | contig 12435 bp, 8 predicted proteins | sample Lak10m_FD_114542 | JGI IMG/M metagenome (GOLD analysis project Ga0172367, IMG submission 114542) | Freshwater microbial communities from Kabuno Bay, South-Kivu, Congo - kab_022012_10m | ecosystem: Environmental > Aquatic > Freshwater > Lake | place: Democratic Republic of the Congo: South-Kivu...
CAGAAAAAATATCAAGTGCGTGGGCTTTGCCAAAACTTAATGGGTGATCATGGTTGCCAACGACAATCACAACCGGGATTTGTGCTGAATATAGCCGTAATAGCTGTTGCAAGAGAAGTTTCTGTTGTGTTGGTGTTGGATTGGCTGTTTTATAGGCGTCACCGCATAATAAAAAAAGGTCAATTTGTTCTTTAATGGCACTATCAACAATGAGCGATAGATTAGTGTGAAAATCCAAAAGACGGGAGTGAATTCCCGTCTTTTGGTCTAATTTTCCATAGTTTTCAACACCAAAGTGAAGATCTGCTGTGTGATAAAAAATCATGACTATTTTATATGGTTTTTGTGGTCTGGATCGGTTTTGATTGCACCGCGAAATTGTGTATGCGCGACATCATGATGGTCATCAAAAAGATCTGATTTTTCAATATGGCCTTTTTCTATGACCTCTCCATCGAGCTTAACTTTGTGGGCATATCCTTCTTTATTGACTTGCTTGCTACGGGCAACTGCTAGTGCATTGCAAGGAACATCATTGGTGAGTACTGAGCCTGCTGCTGTTATAGCGCCTTTGCCAATAGTTATTGGCGCAATAAGAATGTTGTTGCTACCAACAAAAGCATTGTCCTGAATAATTGTTTGTGTTTGTTTATTGTGTGATCCTTCGTATGTACAGGTAATAGTGCCGGCACATACATTAACATTTGAGCCAATGGTAGTGTCGCACAAATATGCAGTATGCTTAGCTATTGTGTTGGCGCCAAGGTGAGAATTTTTAATTTCGATAAAGTTACCAACAACGACGTTGTCATCAAGAATGGTATTACTACGAAGGTTTGCAAATGGGCCGACATTAACATGATTGCCAATCTTGCTGTTGTGAATGACGGTATGCGAAAGAATAGTTGTGTTATCGCCAATAACAGTATCTTTTATAACGCAAAACGCTTCAATAGTACAATTTTTGCCAATTTTTGTTTTGCCTTGTAAATGAACGCCTGTGCCAACAAACGAGCCGGGTTGAATGTCTACATCTTTATCGACATGGATACCTTGAGCGAGCTCAAAACGAACGCCATTGTTCATAAAATGCTTAATAAATTCACTTCGCTTAATTTGTTCAACGCCCCATAGTTCTTCAAGGGTATTTACCCCGCGAACGTAATCAAAAGGGACCGGCATTGCATGAACAACCATGCCCAAGTCACATGCCGTTTTGATCAGTCCTGGTAAATAAATTTCGCCGGTAACGGCGCTTTTTTCGATGTTAGGTATATGAGTTTCCAAGAATGAACGGTTCATAACATAGACGCCGGCATTAATGCAGTTGACATGTTTTTGTTCTTCTGTGCAATCTTTTGCTTCAACGACCTCGTATTTCCCATCTTTTTCAATGACGCGACCATATGCGCGAGGGTCAAGAACCATCGCAGTCATAAAGCTTATAGTTGCCTGTTTTTCACGATGTTCTGCTAATAGTTCTTCTACTATTTCTTGGGTTAGAAGAGGCATATCGCCATAGAGAATTAAAATTTCATCGCTATCCCACGTATCTTTAGTTATTGCAACAGCATGTCCTGTTCCAAGCTGCTCTTTTTGTATGACCGGTGTAATGGCGTCGATTTTTTCTTTTTTAATTAGTTCAATAATTTCGTCTGCTTGATATCCCAAAACAAGAGATGTTGGGATTTTTAAGGCATTAAGGACGTTGAGAGGGTAAAGAAGCATTGCTTGTCCGCAAATATCGAATAAAAGCTTGCTTTTAGGGGTTTTAAAACGAGTGGATTTTCCGGCGGCAAGTACCACTGCGCGGCAAGATGGCGTATTCATGGTTGTCTCCTTTGATCGTTATACGTATATAATTATTAATTTTTTAATACAATACCATAAAAAATAATTTATGGTAAAATTAGGTTTACATAAGATACCAGTCATAATGATGAAAAAGCAAATAATTGCTAAAATAAACAGCAAAAAGCTATATTTGTGGTATCTTAACGTATATAATAAAAATTATGCGGAGAGGTGGCTGAGCGGTCGAAAGCGACCGTCTCGAAAGCGGTTATTCCAGGAAACTGGGATCGTGGGTTCGAATCCCACCCTCTCCGCCATTGCGCGTTCGAATGGATTCGACTGCGCTCACCACGAACGGCGCTAAACCCGTTCGCCCTGAGTGTAGCGAAGCGAAATCGAATGGGTGCGAACGATCGAATACCAAATTTTATTGGGGTTTTTTATGGACATAACAAAGATTAAAAGTACGTATCACACAAAACCAGAGCAACTTGAGCATGTGGCAATTAAAGAATGGGGCCACGAAGAATGGATAGCAAATAATGACCTGTATTGTGGCAAAAAACTTGTTCTTCATGCCGGATACCAATGTTCAATGCATCACCACAAAATAAAAGATGAGACGTTTTATATTCAATCTGGAAAAATTGTTTTAGAGATGGATCTCGATGGTTCATATTCTCGCCGCATTATGACTGCTGGCGATGTGCAACGTATTATTCCTGGTATGTGGCACCGTTTTTCAGCCATTTGCGATGCAGAACTTTTTGAATTTTCGACATTTCACCAAGACGAAGATTCGTATCGTCGCACAAGCAGTGGCAAAGTTAATTGGCATGAGCTTGGTATTGATCCAACAAAAGAATAGGATGTACAATTCATGAGAAGAAGTGCCTATTGGTTTGGATGGGGCGTTTTGTTTGTCATAGTCGGGGGGCTTTTTTTCCTTCTGCACCGCCGTGTTCTTGTTGTTTTTTGCACCTGGGGAAGCACTGGAGTTGGCCGCGTCAATGCAAAATCGTTTTCTCGCCAAGGAACCACAAAAGAGACTAAAGTTTTTTTTCTAAAACATGGAAAATGGTGTTTTCAGGAGGTTTCTGTTGTGTGGGATGCTTCTAATGATCTTGATAATCTTGCACATTTGGCAAAACATTGGCTTTCCATTCTGGCCCATGAGGGGCTTGTTGTACCTACTATTTCGGTTCAGTCTGTAGCCTTAGCGCCTTCTGGAAGCGAGGCTTATATAAGTTTTTCTGAGTCTCCCTTCGGACAATCGTGGTCTATCTATCGCAAGTGGCAACTTGTTGAGAGCTTATTAAAAACTATTGTTGCTTCAGGGCTTTCGCTTTCTGGTATTCGCCTTCTTGTTGATCATAAAGATATTCGCGATGATCATCTTGATTTGTCGTATCTTCTTCCCGTTCAAGAATTTTTATCAATAAAGCAGTTGTCATAAAAAGTAAATCTTCGTTATACTACCCGAAGGTGTTAAACGTTTTATCAAATTTGTCTTAAAAGGAGATCGAATTATGATCACAAGACATTTGGGTACAGCAGCTTTTGTTGCTGGTATGATGATTTTTGGCGTAGCCTGCATTCAATTACGTGGCGAAAGTGATGCGTGTGAACAATGTTTGCAACCACGATTTTTTAGAGATTCTGAAGAAATAGCAAAATATATTGTGGGCGATGGTTCGCAAGAAAATGAGCTTTTGCGTGGGCCAAAGGGAAAACAGAATACTGCTATTTTGCTTAATGGCCTTGCGCAATCATGTGCACATCTTGGTGCTATGGCAAATGCGCAAACACAACAAGATAAGAAGCAAGGGATTCTTAATGTAATGAGTACTGTCCTTGATATTACTGCGCAACTTGTTATGCATAACGAAAAAGAAACAGCAGCAACAAAAGAAGCTACGTGTATTATTCAAGATGATGTCGTAAAAGCGTTACAGGAATTAACAAATTGTCTTATTGATGCATCCAAAGAAAATGTATTGCGTGATCCATCTTTAGCGCTTTCACCTCTTTTAAAAGAGCTTGAAGAGTCAAAAACGCCTGAAGAACAACAGTCGCGTTTGAAAAAAATGTTGCTTTCGGCTGATAAAGCTCGCTTATATATTACTGAACTGTTAGCATTACTAAACAAATTTTTAATCTCAGAGTATGAGGCTCTTAGCGCCTTAATTAAGGCATATGTTATTGATAAAATAAACGACTGGTCTAATGGAAAGCCTGCTGTTGAACAAAAGATTGATGGAGATGAAAAACAGGAGCTTCGTACGCCTCATGGGGTTCTGCAAGAACACGCTGATTACATTGTTTATCGTACATTACTTTTGGGCGCGACACAGATTTTTACGAAAAAAGAAATTTTAGATGCTCAGCGAGAGGTGCTCGGAGACACAACGCGTAGCATTTCTAGTGTGGTATCGATGGTACTTACAACAGATGTTTTGTTGCTTGAAAAATTACTTAATGATGAAATGACCAAAGCATTCGTATTGTAATCATTTTTTTGTTTTTAAAAGAGCAGGTTTATCGTGTACGCATGGCCTGCTCTTTTATAGCACAATTTCGGTTGAGCTTGACTTATTTGTGTAACTCGATACAATTGGCTTCCTGTTTGTAAATAAGGTGTTAGTTTTTAAGTGATGGCCGTATTGTGAAGAAAACAAAAATATTTCTTGTGCTTTTTTCTTGTTTGTTAATGAGTGGTTTTGTTGGTGCGTCAAAAAATGTGCCTCAAAAGGTGGCTCTTGGTTTGTATGGGGAACTCAATAATATCTGTTCTACCGCAGAAAAGAACTTTAAAAATCGCTATGACCTATTAATAGCGTTATCGGATAAAATTCGCGCACGCTATGAAAATGCGTACGAAAAAGATCTTAAGCAGGATATTCACAAAGAAAACGAGCAACTTTTTGAAGATGTTTTACTCCTATTCAATTTTGCGGTAAAAAAAAATAAAACATTAATAAAAATAGCAACAGCCGTTTTTTGCGCTGAGAATTGTGCCTTGGCAGAATTAGTAGAAAAACGGTATAAAAAACAGGTTAAAAAAGATGAAACATTTTGCTTATTAAAAGATTTTGTATTGTTTATTAATTTTGCTCGTGAAAATATAATAACAATGCCGATCAAGATTCTAGATTTAATCAATGCAGGGTATTTTCCTGTCGTTCGTGTTACTGAGCAAAAAAACGATGAGAAAAATAATCTATTTCAAGCCGATCCGATTAATAGTGATTTACTCCTTGATGCTGTGGCTATGAAGCCGTTTATAGTAGAGGGAGAGGAACAGAGTTTTAATACGTCATTATATGTGCGGTTGTGCTTGCTTGCTGCTCCAAATAAAATTAATTATGAACGAATTCCATATTCTGTAAGAAATGATTTATATACCGTTTGTAAATCTATGATTATGGAAAAAAATAATGTTTATCCAAATTCTGAAATACCCAACTTTGATAAGTTTGTTGCACATTTTCAACAATGTGAACCTATGATCTGTAATGTGTATAAGATTTTTTATTTTTATCTTCAAAAGAATAAAACAAATATAGCTACTATTTTTAAATATGTAAAAGATGAGACGCTTAAATATTTTTGTCGCTATCTTTTTTTTACAAATAATTCTACGCATGAAAAAACCATGTTTATTGATTCAGAAGTTCATACAGAAAAGACATGGATTAGGGTATATAATTTTTTATATAACATGGAAACCAATGAAAATACTGAAAAAAAGAACCAATTCATGTGTGATCTTTCTAGTCTTAATCCTGAAAAAATAGATACGTTCTTGCCACATATATTGAAACTTCTCAGCGTTTGTGCCCCAGACCTTGAAAGAATGAGTCTTAAGGGGTGTAAATTATCCAAAATACCTGATGATGTTTTCACGTTTAAAAAGCTTAAACATCTTGATGTCAGCCATAATCAGATAGAAAACATTCCAAAAGCGCTTGAAAAATTAGAGGATTTGGAAGTTTTTGATGCTAAAAATAATTCTATTGAGACAGCGGCAATATCTTTGCTTGCTATGAAAAAACTCAAAAAAATCGACCTATCTAATAACAGTAAAATTGTTAGTGTGCCCTACGGCATGAATGATTCTGCTTTTTATGAGTTTATTAATTCACTGAGCGCTCAGGATGCAACGATTATTAAAAATATATATGCCGGACTTACTGATGAAATACATAAATACATAGCTCGATATCTTTTTTATACATATTCGAATAAACATCTTATTGATGACAAATCTAATGGTGTATTAGAGAAAATAGCCGCGATGGTTACCAAAAAAGTGAAAAGCATTGATCTTTCTGGTATGATTATTCATGATGAGCATTGTTTTGTTGTGTTGCGTCTCTTGTATCTTATTGAGCCACATATTGAATATATTTCTTTAGCAAGCAATAATGTAGTTGCTATTCCTAGTATAATAGGTGATTTTAAAAAACTTAAAATTTTAGATGTAAGTAATAACAAATTGACCGAGCTTCCCAAGACATTAGAAAATCTGGATGAATTGGTTATTTTAAAAGCTAATAATAACGACTTTAAAGACTTTGATTTTTTATGTTTACAAGGGGCATGCCCCTTGCTTGATATATTCGTTATGGATCACAATGACGGTGTTGATGAGTTGCCGTGCGATATGAATAATTGGCTTTTTTATAATTCCATGAAAAAATTAGTGAGTGTTGATCAGCCAATGTTTATCAGAATTTTTAAAAACACGAAAGATTTAACGCGAAAATGTATTTGTCGTTATATTTTTTATGTATATACAAAAGAAAAAGGGTCGGCAGATTATCTTGATGGCCTAAAAATGTCTCAAATTTTTGATAGAATAAGCGACATGGTTAAAAATGGTGAAAAAAATGGATGGCATCTTGATCTTTCGAACGTATCTTCTGAGTCTATTGGTACCAATTTGTCCTCTGTTTTTGATCTTTTATATATACTTGCTCCAAAACTTGAATCTCTTTCTTTGTGCAACAATAAGTTGAAAGATGAGTTTGATTTAGACGCTTGTATTGCTCCAAAAATGTTTGCAAATCTCAAACGTGTCGATCTGAGTAACAACCTGTTAAAGAATTTCCCTAAAAAGTTTTTTTTGAATATAGGACCGCAACTGTCGTCATTTAAAATTGATCATAATGACATGCAAAAAATAGATTTTAAGACATCTTTTAATGATCTTTCTTTGCCTGTTGTGAAAATTATAGAGAATACTAAAACCGTAACCAAAGAATATGGTGATAAAGAACCTGCACGTAAAGGTGGTTATGACGTTTTATCGAATCTTAAAGAGTTGACCATAGGTGGCAACGCGGAGAATTGCGAGCTTTGCGAGGATATCGATGTCAAGTTCTTTTATAAGCTTGTACAGGATCTATTTTTTTCTGATGTAACAATGTTTAAAAATATATTTAAACATATTAAAGATGAAACAAAAAAATTCATATGCCGTTACATTTTTTATGTGCATACAAAAACGTTTATTGATGATGTAAAAATGCCTAAAACATGGGACAAAATAGATGACTTTATTAAAAACAGTGAAAAATATGAACAGTCTATTGATCTTTCAGATCTATCATCTGAATGCATAGGCTCCTGTTTTTCCGGAATTATTACGATCTTGTCGTTGTTTGTTCCAAATCTTGAACGGTTCATTTTTCGTAATAATCAATTAAAAAACTCAGATATTAAAGATGAGTGTACTCCTGCCGGATGCACATTGTTTTTAAAACTTAAAGAGCTTGATATAAGTGGCAATCTATTGACAAAGGTGCCAGATCTTTTCATTCACCGTGTGGGAGACATTACGTCACTTAATATTCTTCATAATCAATTCAAAAAAATATATCTTTCAGATAAAACCTATGAAAATCTTGATAAATTTACTATAGAGCATAGATTGTTTTTTGATACAATGAAAAAGCTTTGCATTGAGCGCTTGCCTGTATTTAGAAGTGTTTTTGAAAAATTGAAAAATAAAACACAGCGGTATATATGTCGTTATATTTTTTATATAGAAACAAAAAAATTTCTTGATAATGTTCAGATGCCACAAACTTGGGATGCTTTACATGCAATGGATTTAGCATCTAGGCCAGAGCGTTTGGTTATTGATTTATCAGGATTGTCGACTGAAAACATAACAACGCATTTTTCTGAGATCCTTGACCTTTTGTATCTGCTTGAACCGAATTTAGAAGGATTGTCCCTTTATGGAAATACGCTAAAAGGTATTCCAAATAAAATTGGTAATTTTCTTAATCTCACCTATCTTGATATAAGTCATAATGATGTAGATTCACTCCCAGAAGACATTGTTAAGTGTGTAAAAATACGGGAAATTTACGCAGCAAAAAATGCATTTAAATCGATTCCTGCTATTCTTAAAAATCTACCCTTTCTTGAGATTTTTGATGTGCACGATAATGAGATTAATAAAACGCCTAACGCATTTGATAATTTTAAGCCGTATGCATCAGAAACCAAAGAGCTCTATGAATTTAAGGTCGTTGATCTAGAAAAAGTTGATCTAGAAAAAAAAGAAAAAAAACCTGCAATGCTTACCTTGCAAATACCGCAAAAGCAATCGGAGAGCATTACCTCGACAGCCGTTTCAGCAAGGGAGTTGTCGCCGGGAATAAAATCTTCTTCTGTGTCAACAATGTCTCCAAAGATAAAGACTGCTGATTGTAATTCAACGCATTTTACCGTTGAAAAAATTGTTGATGATGCTTTTTTGGCGAATATATATTCCCTTGATTTTGATACAAAATATCGTGTATTTGATGTTAAGTGGACACTCCAAGGTGCTGATAAACGGCCTGTGGGTTGCATTATAGAGCAGGGTGAAGAAAATAATAGTATTAATTCAAATGAGATTAATTTTGATGCAAAAATAATCGATTATAACGAGAAAAATAAGTTAGAACGATTTCATGAAGCGAGTGTGAGTGTTTTTAAAATGTTTTTTAATACTGCAACGATTATTGATGGGCAAACCATAACGAAAGAAGATAAGATTTGGTGTCAAATTGAACGATATAATGATTTAAAAAACAAAAAAATCTGCATAATTCCAGGATATCTTATAACAAACAAGAAAATTTTTGAAAAATTTGTAAAAGGCAATCGTGATTTTGATACATTTATTTCTCGTCAGAAGAAAAAACTATTGGAAAAAGGGTTTCATTGGGGAAACTTTATTCTTTTGTATGAGAAGGAATCGATGGATATGAAACATGCGTTTTTTCATGAATTTGAAGAAACAAAGAAATTTTATAACAAAAATTACTAAAACATTTTTATTACTAAAACATTTTTAATTGTAGGATTTTTTATGCATAATAAAACATACATATCATGGATACTTTTTTTCTTTTTTTTGTAACAACAGACAGTTTTACTATGATACAAAAAACAGTAGATGCTTTAGTCGATAAACCCATTAACGTTTTCGACCCTGGCCATGATATTATGACAGGTGGCGCTGCATTTTTTCTTCAGAATAAAAAAATTATATCAGTCAATGGATTTTCAGAAATAAATATCTGGATGCTTGATTCTGACGCTCAACAAAAAATTGGATGGAATTTTGAAAAGAAATTTTGGCAAAGAGATTATTCCATAATTCTTGACAAAAATTACCCAGCTCGATGGCAATATTTTTCTGTCGCTGCGGTTAACCCATCTGAACAAGTGTTTGTCGTTGGGGGATTAAGTGGAAGTATTGGAATTTGGAATATGAAATTTCTTTTTCAAGAGTCTGAAAAAGAACCACAACCAATAGAGGTATTATCTGGACATACAAATCAAATATCGTCTCTTAAGATTACTCCTAGCGGCATGCTTATTTCAACTTCCTGGGATCATACCGTAATATTGTGGTACTATAATGCTACAAAAAAAGCGATGAGTCCGCATGTTTTTGATCCAAACGTAAATTTTGCGGCTTTGTGTGCCGATGTTACCCCAAATGAAAAGATCCTGTTTGCCGGGTATTTTGATGGATATATTCGTCTTTGGGATGTGTTTGGAGGAAATAATAAAATTGATGGGTTGCTTGAATTTAAAGCGCATAACGGTCCTGTTAGAACTATTCTTGTTTCGCATGATGGCAAATATCTTTTTTCCGGATCAAACGATGGGCTTTTGAAAATATGGGATCTGTTAGCAAATTGTAAGCTCATTACGAGGATTAATCTTTGTTGCGGCTGGATATTATCGCTGTTGCAGCTTGATGAAAACCATTTTCTTATAGGATGCAAAAATGGTGTTGTGCGTATGTTGCAATCTAGTAATAATAAAACAGAGTGGAAAACAGTAAAAAATCTCCCTTGTGGAAAATTTGGGATTGTATCCATACATTTATCTGCCTCAAAAGAGTTTATTGTGGCGACTGATGAAGCGGGGCACATCTACGTATGGAAAAATCTCCTTTTTATCACCTCCATTAATTGATAAAAATAGTTCTAGGTCCCGTTGTCATAAAAGTCAACGGGGTCATTCCCTCGAAAGAGGGAATCCAGACTTCACCGTGAAACTTCGAAGTGTAACTGAATGCTCTGGATTCCCATGAAAATGGGGATGACGTAAAAAGTCAACAGAACCTAGAGCATGATTTTTTCAAATGTTCGTGTTTTTCCTTCGAGTAATGAAATGATATAGTACGCATCATGAGCATAGCGCATAACAAGTTCTTTATCATGACAAATTATAATAGCCGTGAGTCCTATTTTTTCTGTTAGCGTTACAAGAAACTGCATGACCATGTCGGCATTTTTTTCATCTAACGCGGCAGTTGGCTCATCGAGTAATATAATCTGTGCATTTTTTTGTAACGCCATCATGATAGCAACTATTTGCCGCTGGCCTCCGGATAAAAGATGAACAGGTTTTGTTGTGTCAATACCAAACGTGTCCATAAAATTCCCAAGATCTCGATATTCTGGTAATCGTGAAAAACGGGGATATTTTGGCATGTTGGCGCATTGTAGATTCTGCTCAATGGTTAATTGTCCGGCTAGCATACTATCACAATCTTGATGAACAAAAGCGAATAGCTTTTTATATTCGGGTGTAAAAGATTCTTTTTCTGATATCTGAATTGTTATTGTATCAAAACTAAATGTCCCTGAGCATATAGCATCTCGTTTTACTTCCCCTCGTAAAATATTAAAAAAAACAGACTTGCCGATACCGTTTGCGCCACGTATAAAATGTATTTTTTCTGTATTAAAATGTGCAGATATATTTTCAAAAAATGGGGATTCCTGTTTTTTGAATGCAAAAGAAACGTTTTGTATCGAAAGTTTTTTTTTATTTTCCATGACTACACTCCCATAAAAAGATCTAATGTTTGTGTCTGATTTTTTCGATATTGCATGATAAGTGCTCCAGCGACAATTAATGCCTGTATGAGGGGGAAATATTTCCCATTAAATCCGGAATAGAGCAATACCTGTTGTAAAAAGCAGTAAGCAAAAATACCTGTGCATGGTAATAAAAGTGAAAATACTTTTTTTGTTTTTATTGTTGCTTTACCTATAACAAGTGAGGTTATACAAAATAATGCAATCCCTTGGCCTGCATTAATATCAACAAAGCCACTTGTTTGAGCAACAAGATATCCAGAAAGTGCAGCCAAGGCAGAACTGACAATAAGGCCAATAATTACCACACATGCAGAAGATTGATTATAAAAATCAAAAAATCGCTGATTCATGCCATAGATGGCACATGAATAACTAATTTGTGTGTTCGCAAACAATCGCATTGCAATAAGAACGATAGTGCTTATAAACAGGATCGCAAAAAATTCTGGATAATTTTGTATAGGCCCCAATGCCAATGGGTTGCTTTGTAGTTGCATATAGGGTCCCTGAAGCAAGAAGATATTTATGCCAAAAAATAACCCTATTGTTGTGATGTCTGCAAGCAGGTGTGGTAGTTTACCATACGTGTGAAGAAGGCTCGTAACAAGACCAACTGCAAGGCCACTTACAATACTTGCTGTAATTGCTACAAATAGGCAACTTGTTGTGTTTGTGTTGTTTAGCAGCGCAAGCATTTTCCCGGCACCTACGGCGCCAAAAACGAACGCCATGTCTAGTGCAAGGTGGGGGATTTTCAATAAAGATATTGATATGTACGCTCCTAAAATGAGGGGTATATATAAAAAGATTTGTTCACACAGTGAAAAAATAACGTGCATCATAGTATAGGCCTTTCATAAACAGATTGCTTTTATAATGTTAAAAAAAATATCTATGCCTTTCATGAAATCGTCGACTGGCAATGATTCGTTGATGCCATGTGGATTTGGTGATGCTGTAAAAGGCGTTAGACCAATTCCCTGAATTCCAGCGTTACTATAAAATCGTAAGTCAGAGCATGTTTCTGCTCTATGTTCTTTCGTGCTAAGCCCATACGTTTTGCATGCATCGCGAGTAACTGTTATTAACTCAAGTGATGGCTTAATGGCCATCTCGTCTGGCACATGTGCTTTTATTTCATACGATAGCGATGTGAATGGGGTTATGTGATGATCGAGAAAATCAATGATATGTTGGCTTGTGTTTTCAGGGGGAATTCGTATATCTATTCCTG
>Ga0172367_10007531_pt1 | contig 12434 bp, 9 predicted proteins | sample Lak10m_FD_114542 | JGI IMG/M metagenome (GOLD analysis project Ga0172367, IMG submission 114542) | Freshwater microbial communities from Kabuno Bay, South-Kivu, Congo - kab_022012_10m | ecosystem: Environmental > Aquatic > Freshwater > Lake | place: Democratic Republic of the Congo: South-Kivu...
AAGATAATAGCTTCTACTAAGTACAAAGAATATATTCCAAATATTCATTATAGATTTTTTTAAAATATTATGACAGCAAATAATACAAATGAATTTACTCCTTGGAGTGAATTTGACCCCCTAGAATATGCTCACAGAAACTACTCAGAAATGTTGCCTGAAGATGAAACTATAATCAGGATTTTTCATGAAACAGCAAACAAATTATGAATCAAATTGGAACAATTTGATAGTATAGCTGATATTTGAGCTTGACCAAATCTATATCCTTCAATGCTTCTAAGTCCATACGTGAAAGGTAAGATAAACCTTCTTGAATATAGTGAAGCGAATAGAGATTATGTAAAAAAGATACTTGATTGAGAAGCTACATGAGAATATCCTTCTCATATCAATAATTGGAGAAAATATAACAGAAGAATAAAAGATATAATAGGTGATACTTATGATTCTACACTTGAACAACTTAAAGAAAAGATTGTAGTGACTGAATGAAATATATATGAGCTTCCTGAGAATACATATCCTGCTGTTAGTTCGTTTTTCTGCTCAGAGTCTATCACATCAGATATCCAAGAATTTCAGAAGGCCATTAATTCACTAATATGAAGTGTAAAACCAGGATGATTATTCGTAGTTGCACATATGGTATGATCAGAATGATATTATGCATGAGATAATACTAATTTCCCTGCGGTCAAACTTACATTAACAGATTTATATAATGTATACAATTCGGCTGACAATGTAGATAAATTCCATATAGAATGAACAAGTACTTGAGTATGAGATAAAAAACCAAGAGAATGATATCATTCAATGGTTGTGGTAATGTGAATAAAAAAGAAATAATAATCCAGATTTTAAAATAAAAAATACTCCAGAGTTCTGGAGTATTTTTTATTTTAATTATTAGTTACTAGAGTTTGCTTTTTTATCTTCTTGAGTTGGAACACTTAATTCTTCTTCATTTATAAATCCAACATTTCAGACGCTTTTTTCAAAAGCTGCTAATTCCTCTTGACTTCCATCCTGTTTAGGTTTTAACTCTAAGACATTACTAATTTTTTTTTTAGTTATATCTACAGGATTTTTAAGATATTCAGCACAGATTATGTCAGCATTCTCAGGATCTGCAGCTATCTTTCTTTCAAGTTCCATGAGTATAGAAACTCAAGCATGAACATTTTCAATTATTTGTCTTTCAGAAATACCAAGTCTAGCTTTATTAGATACATCTGTTTCACCTAGTTCACCAATATCTGATGTTTCACCGTAGAAACCTCTGATACTTAATCCAAGACCTTTTGCAATCTCTTTTAGAGTAGTTTTTTGTTTAGCCATATTAGGAAGAGTAACAAGTGCACTAGCTCTCATTCATGTACCGATATTTGTAGGACAACTTGCTAATTTTCCATAGTTAGGAAGTCTAGCAATAGCTACGCTGTCATTGACTTTACTATTAATTTCACCTAATTGTCTAAAAGTCTTAGCTATATCTCAACCTTGTTGAAGGATTCATACTCTATTATCTTCGTCATTTACCAAGAAGAATAATTCACCATTATTAGATAGATAAACTCATCTTCCATTTGGCCAGTCATCTGTAAGTCTTGCATGTACAAGATCTTCATCTTCTTCAGTCCAAGAAAGAATGTGAGCATCAACTAATTCTTGTCTTCTTTCAGGAGTCATAGTTTCAAGTGATTCATATTTTCAAGCAAGATCACCATCCAATGTATTGAATACATCAACTAATTTATTTTCAGAATATTTTCTTTGTTCTCTTGTCATTGTTGATTGGAACGGTACATCATCAAAACAGAAAGCATATCTAACTCTTACTGATAATACTTTACATTTGTCTGATGCATTTTCATTCATATCAGATAAATCAAGTCATTCATTAGAAAAATCTTCAGTATGAGTGTCAGTATTAACATCAAAACCATGATAGATTTTGATAACTTTCTTAAAAAATTCACCATAATCAGCTTCTGCGTAAGTTTGGGCACCGTCAATATAGACACCAATTTGACATTCAGGTCTAGCAAGTCCAGAACCGATAAGTCTTACAAAATTATTTCCATAAGGTGTTTTTTTAGTTAATAGTTTTTTGATTAATTCTGGGTTTTCTTCCACTACTTGTCTAACTACACAATTTCAAGCTTTGAAGATATTTACTATCTCATCATAGCTAAAGCTTTCTGGATTATTTTGAACTCTATCCAAAATTTCTTTTGCATGAGGAGTCTGGTGGTATACTAGCGTATTCATAATTATATTGTATTAATAATAAATTTAGCCGTTTTAGTATATGTTTTTTTTATATTATTCAAATTATTTTTATATTATTTTTTGATTTTTTAATTATTCAGAATATATTGTCAAACGTTTTTTTAGAGTGTTGTAGTAAATTCCGGTCAAATATTAATATTTCAATATTTTACAGCCATTCATTACAATTTTTTTAGAAAAATCTCACATATAGTGAGTTGTTTAATTTTTACTATTTTTTATGATTAAGAATATTATATCTAATTTTAAATTAAATTGGAAAGCTTGATTATCTGTTGCTATGATAAATATTCCTTTATCAATTTCACTTGCTGTTGCATCAGGTGCAACACCACTACAATGATTACTTACTTGAATATGGTGAGGTATATTTGCTTCTATTTTTGCATCAAGTAATTACAATGTATTCTGAGTAGCCTGAGCACTAGCAGCAATACTACTTTCATTTTCTATCAGTGTTAAAGATTGATTTTTATTATTGCCTTATGTAGCAATATGTGCATGAATTATTACACTTTTAATATATTTTTTCAAGATTACAAAATATATTACTCTAATTCCAACTACTGCACTACATTGATTCTTAATTTGAGTAGGAATATCAATTGCTTCAGGTCAATTTAATTCAGCACTATGACTAACTCTTCCTCAAAGCGAAAAAATATATTTAAGCGTATGGAATACTATACAGAATTTAGGGAATACTAATATATATGCATTTTGAGTATTTTTAGTTTGATTTATATTTTTGTATATTGCTAAGAGAAAGTTTCCAAAATTTCCTGCAGTAATATTCCTTACTATCGTTTGAATTTGATTAGGTTATGTTATTAAATTCAAATTCCAATACACTAATATTCTGCTTTTATCTGATAAATATAAAGGTTTAAATTTTTATCCTTTTATTGATATATTCTCTCCATTTCTAAAAAATGTGAAGAATATTAGTGATTTTTTGATTATAATGAAAAAAGTATTTAGTGTTTCAATTATAGTTGCTGTAATTGCAATATTAGAAACAATTATATCGGCACAAATTGCTCAAAGCATAACAAAAGATAAATTCAACAAGCAAAAAGAAGTATTTGGTCTAGCTATGGCACATATAGCATCTGGTTTATTTGGTTGACTTCCAGTTACCGCAGTATTTGTAAGAACTTCTCTTAATATCAACTCTGGATGAAAAAGTAAGTATGCAGCATTTTTGATTTGAGTTTTTACATTGATTTTTTCACTTCTTCTCTTTAATAAAGGATTTATGTTCCTGCCTTATCCAATTATAGCAGCAATACTTATTAATATTGCATTATGACTTATAGATGTTCATCATTTGAAGGAATTATATAAAATAAGACCAGGAGCATTTTATATAGCTTTTACTACTGCTTTCTTCACTGTAGCAGAGGATGCTACATTTTGAATAATTATAGGTACACTAATAGCTCTTATTATTTATCTTAAAAGTGTCACTTCATCAGGCGCAAAAGTTTCAGTATTTAGAGAAGGTAAATTTTTTAAAAAAACAGATTTTGGTATCTATGTACACAAAAAGCAAAAAGATTGAGATATAATTTTACTTAAATTTGACTGATGACTTAATTATCTTAATCAAGAAAAAAATATTCATCACCTAGAACTGATTGATAAAAAAATTACTATAATTCTTTCTTTTGAACATATGGGTTATCTTGATATTGATTGAATTGAAACAATCAATGATATATCATTAATACTTATAAATAAATGAGTTGAAGTTTATTTTTCTTGACTTGAATGAGTTTATGAAAATATGATATCTCATACGAAAGTATACAAAAAACTACACAAAGAATGAAATGTTATATCTTCTGCAACTCAAACTCTACATAAATTACTTGGAGACAATTATCATACATTGTAATAAAGTTTTTATTTTAAAAAAATTCCACGACAGTGGAATTTTTTTACTTCATCCTTATAAGAAGAATTATTTAATACTAGAATATTCCAAAATTTTTCTCTGTGGTCATTATTTATAAATGCACATTTTTATACATTAAAAAATCTTTATAAATTATCGTTTCATATTATTTTTGAATAATCATACAAATATGTATGGTTCAATTTTCCAAAGTTACTTTTGTCAGAAGTAGTAGATATTGTAATTGCAAATTATAGCTTAGAGTCTAATATTTTTAACAATTCGTATTCAATAAAATCCCAAATTTTTAAGTGCCTTAATATTATTAAACTAATTATATTTTCAGTTTTTGATTGGATTAAATTAGTATAACCAATATAGTTTTTAGTATTTTTTACTTCTTATATAGCGAATGGTAATATATACTGTGATTAATGAATCTTATACTAATTTATGAGGAATCTGATTCTCTATATTGTACTATAATAATTCATAGGATTCGAGCTTATATAAATTAGAATAATAAATATGTAATTACATATCGAATCAGCAATAACTTAAATCAAGACTTTTATTGCAAATAGGAAAATCTGCTATTATATTTTTCAATACTGCATATTCTAATAATGCCCAATTGACAAAAGAAGGATCTTTATGTTTATAATAGGTGATTTTACCTTTTTCAACAACCATAATTTGAAGATTTTCTCATCTATGTCATTCTATATTTGAAATGAAATATCAATCATTTAATTTAATTTTTTCTATAAATTTTTTTGGTTTTCATATTTTTATTTCCTCTTTTTCAAATTTACCAAATATCTTATTGATTATATCAATTGATTGAAAAATTTCTTCTGCCCTTACTATAAGTCTATCAAAAATATCTCAATTTTCTCAAATTACTATTTCAATATCATTCAATCATAAATCAATATAATATTCATTTGTTGTTCTTGCGTCTATCGAAATCATTGAAGCTTTTGCTCCTATGCCTAATGCATTGTGTTTTAATGCTGTTTCTTTGGTTATTATTCAAGTATCTCTAAATCTATCATACATTCAAGATGAAAATTTTATAATACTAATTATATTCTTTATTCTTGGTAACAATTTATTCAATTTATTTCTTATTATAATTATTTTTGAGAAATCCAACTCGATTTCATTATATCCAATTTTTATATTTCATTTCATCAATCTATTACTAAAAAATTCATCGCAAATATTGAGAACTTCCTCTCTTATAGCCAAACATCAATTAAGTATATACGATTGTCAAACATCATTTCATAATGCGCCTATTGTCCAAAGATGATTATATATCCTTTCTAATTCAAGCATTACAACCCTAGTAGATTTAGACAAAAGACTTATTTTTATTCAAGAAGAATTTTCAATATTAGAAGTAAATCATATAGAATATGCTACCACACTGTCTCAGACAATATCCTGACTTGCAACCAATAACTTATCAAGATTATTTTCTTCCATAAAATATTTATCAATTAGACGAGTCTTCCATCATAATTGTATTTCTAGATCTAGAGTATCTTCTCAATCAACAAGAAACCTGAAATGTCATGGAGGTATTACTCCTGCATGTATAGGTCAAACTGGTACACATACCAATCAGTCTCATTCAATATCTGGGAATTTAAATTCATTTTTTTGATCTACTTCAGGTTTTCATAATTTCCTATAAGGGAAATAGTTTTTGTCAAAATAATGCAATCTAGAAATCACATTTTTGATTCATTCTGTTTCTTTTCAATAAAAATCATAGATTTCATTTTGATAACTGTAAGCTCCATAAAAAAATTTTCAATAGTTCAATAGTTTTTCTCATTTTTTTACTTTGGTTTTTAAAATAAGTCTTTTTGAGTGTTTATTTACTATTAATGGTACATTATTAAAATCAATAAGTCTACATGTTCTTATTATAATAAGAAGTTCATCTGTATCTGAATCAAGTTCCCTAAGGAATTCTCAAAAAAAATACACATCAACATTTGATTTTAGATAGTTGAATAACTCATCTTGAGATTTAAAATCTATTATTGAATACATAGGAATTATATTATTAAATTATCTTGTCAGAAAAAAATAGCAAATTAGAAAACAAAGCCAGAATTATAGAAATAATTATACAAAATTGGAGGATACCAAATTTAGAATCTCCTTTTATCTCTTCTGTAGGAGAAAACTTAATTAACTCTTTATTAAGATATAGGTTGCCAAAATTAGTTAATATCGAAACAAAAACTAAGGATAAGGCAAAAACAAAAATCAAAGCATAAAAAATATTAATTTTAAATGCTTCTATAATAATCATAACTTCTGTGAAGAATAATGGAGAAATCGGTATTCATACCAAAAGCATAAGACTTATTATAAGCAATACTCAAGATATTTTCATTCTTATAAGTAGATTATTAATATTCTCAAAAAGTCATGTGTGCACTTTTATTAAAATATTTCATACAGACATAAATGATGCAGTCTTGAGAAAACTATGTCAAATAATATGCATTAATCAAAGTTTAAGTCATATAGGTCATAATCATAATGAAAATAGGATTATTCACATATTTTCGCTACTAGAATATGCCAATGCTCTTTTTAAATGTTTTTGTCTAATCAATGTCAATCCAGCAGTTAAAACTGTAAGAAGTCACATAAAAATAAATAAAAAATTAGTGAAAACTCAATTTCAAAGCATAAAATCCACAATATTCTTAATTTTATATAAATATAGTATTGCTAAAGGAAGCAAGATACTAGACATTGTTGCACTTATTGGAGTCGGTCAAGATCAGTGTGCATCAGGAAGCCATGTATTTACGGGGAAAAGTCATATTTTGGTTCATATTCAAATAAGAGTGAATATAAAACCTACTTTTACTAATGATAGGTTAATTTCAGTAGACAATCTGATGGAATTGTAATCAGCATTATCTAGTCCGGCATAAATTATTATAAATATTCAGAATAATCAAATAGTAAGTCATATTCAACATATAATTAAGTATTTCCAAGCAGCTTCCCAACTATTTTTTGTACCATAAAAACTTATAAGAGATGTAGTGAAAATTGTAGTAGCTTCCAGTGCAACCCATATCATAATTATATTCTTCAATGTACCAGATGCAATCATAGCAAAAATAAACAAGTTCGACAAAATTATATAATGCTTAGCCTTGTTTTCTCAAATAACATCATTATTTATTTCCTCCTGGAAATAAGCAGATCAATAAAGGGTTATTATACTTGATAATATTGTAATTATACTAACAAAAATAAGATTGAGCTTATCTATTATGACCAAACTATTCTGAAAAACGTATCAAGAGAAGTACAGATATAAAACTAAAATCGAAAGAATTAAATATATATAACTTGCAAAAATCAATACATTTTTCCATACGTGTTTACTTAATAATAAGCCAGTTAGAACTAATCATAAAGGCATAAGATATAAAAGAATTACGTAATTCATAATAATTTAGATTATATAATTAATTCCTATTCTTTTAAATTCACGAATTGTGAAATATCAACATTTCAAGTAACACTTCTTATTTTTATCATTGATATAACCAATACTGCAATACTCATCAAGATATCGACCATTATATTTATTTCAGCATAAAAACTTATTTTTTCTATAATCAACATAGAAAGAAGAAATAATCAATTCTCAATAAAAAGAAATGCAAGAATATCTCAAATAAGCTTTCTGTGATTTAAAAATGTAAATAAACCAAAAAATACAATAAGTACACTCGTAATAAAAACCAAACTTGAAACATGGATTTTTTTTGCAAGCATATATATAAAAAACAGCATCATCAGTTGTATAATAAGTACATAAAGTCAATTTATATGGAATTTCCTTTCGATAAAAGGCATATTAAGTTTTGTAAGGAAATGATTTATCGTCAAAGGAACTCATAAAACCCTTATAATTATTCAATAAATAAAAGCAAAAAGAAGCATTTTATCAGTTGTAAACTTAATAGAATACATCAAATAAAAAATTACAAAAATCAATGCAGTTTGGATAATGTAGATTTTGATAAAACTCAAATAATTGGAACTTATAGTAAGAAAAAATCAAGACATTATTATTAGAAGACAAAAAATTTGAAGTGCTTCCATTGCAATTTATTTTAAAATATAAAAAACCATGAGTAATATTTGGGAAATCAAAATTGTAACAAAAACCTCTTGGTATTTGAATATCCTAATTTTTGTTATCAATGCTTCCCAAGTTGCTATAAAGAACACTACAATAAAAACTTTAGCAATCCATAATAAAAATAATCAAAAAATATTTGTTATACCAAAAGAAAAGGGAAGAAATATATAAGTGAATATTCATATGAATCAAAACATTTTTATTTTTGATGCTATTTCCATAATTGCCAATTGTTTACCTTGAGTTTCTAGAAGCATCGCTTCATGTATCATTGTCAATTCGAGATGTGTTGCAGGATTATCAAAAGGAAATCTATTATTTTCTGCAAGAATTATATAAAAGAATGCTACAACAAGAACTAAGTAAAATATCATTTGAAAAGGAGATAGTATTGCTTGAGAAAATATTTGATTAAGTCATGAAAATTCACTATATCATCAAATCATAGCCAATAATACTACAGTAAGTATAATGACAGATTCTACTATAGAAAGTACAAATATTTCTCTCTCAGCTCATAATCATGAAAAATATGTAGAATTATCCATTGCATAAACAATCATAAAAAAATTACCTAAACTTAAAATAAAAAATAAATATATTATGTTGATGTCAAAATATACATTTACGACCGGAACAAGAAAGAAAAACAAAAGACTATTAACCAGAATAATTAAAGGTCATATGTATGAAAAAAAAGATGTGAATTGACTCTGGATTGTAACTTTATTAAATAGTTTAATTAAATCGTAATATGATTGAAAAATCTGTAATGGACTTCTTCAATTATAAATAGCTTTAATAGATTTTAAGATACTATCAAATATTGGAATTAAAGCTAAAGCAAGAATAACAAATAATATATAAATAAATAAATTGTACATAATTTTATAGATAAAAATACAATACTATTAACATCAATAGAAGCGACCCAAACAAATATCAAATATAATATTGAAGTATTCAATTCTGCAATGATTTGACTTTATGTCAGCAATACTTAATCACATTTATTAATCTGTTATAAAAAATATCTGAAAAGTATGCCTTTGCCTTCAGGAATTTGAGAGTGTTCCTATTTTGTTTATAATAATCATTATATACAGTATTAGATGCTTGCATATATAATCATTCATATATTCTTCTTATGGGTTGTATAAGAGATCTAGAACTATATTGAGACCTATGTGGAATATGATCATATCAACAGTTCCATGGTTCAATTAATTTCATTTTATTTATAAATGATTTGTATAATATATAAGCTCAATAAATTGCCAAAATATAAAAAATTATCAAATATGCTGGCATGAATTCAAAATCAAGTATCTTAAAATGAAGGATATTGATAGGATTATTAACTCAAAACACCATAAAATTGGATATATTTATTATTAATCAAGGAAAAACGGATAAAAACAGTATAAAAATCAAGAAAAGCAAATAACTCAAGTTTTCAAATATATTTTCTTTTGTATTTATTGTTAATTCTTTACTTCGTTGCCTTCAAACAAATACTATTGTATATAGCCTTGTGAATGATATAAATGAAAAAATACTCATCAATGCTATTAATATTATTGATCAAATTGCTATAAATCTAATAATAGTATTGTCTGAATCTGTAATAATCTTCAATATTCACATTATTCAAGTAAGCTCTGAATTAAATGATGCAAATGGAGGTATTCAGGCCATATTCATACAAGCAAAAAGAGTTATGATTCATAAAAAAGGTATTATCTTTATTAGTCATCACATTTTTGAAATATTTCTAGTTCAAGTTCTTTCTATTATACTTCATGCAATCATAAACATAAGTGACTTTGTTAATGAATGATTGATTATATGATATAGCATTGCAGTGAAACCCAGTATCGCAATAAGTTTGTTTCAGATATTCATTCAAATAACAAATACTCAAAGATTAGCAATTATAAATCAAACATTCTCAATAGTAGAAAAAGCTAAAATCCTCTTGATATCATTTTGGGTTATTGCATAGAATATACCGAGAAACGCAGATATGGATCAAATTATTAGTAATGTAACTCACCATATCAAATCAACTTTCATAGCAAAGAATATCAATACGAATTTGATCAACATCATAATAGGAAGTTTGACCATAAAACTAGACATTATACTTGAAATATTTGAAGGTGCTATTGGATGTGCTTTGGGAAGCCAAATATCAAGAGGCCATATTCATGCTTTTGCTCAAAATCAAATCAAAGCTGCAAAAAAGGCAATATTCCTAAAGTTTTGATTTAATTGGATTCATTTCCAATTAATAAAATCATAACTTCAACTTGATATAATAAATGGTATGAAGCTAAATAAAATAAAAAACATTCAGACATGTGCTATAATAAGATAATAATTACCTCATTCAAATGAAACATTTTCCTTATATTCATGTATTACTAAAAAATAACTGCTCAAAGTCATTATTTCCCACATTACCAAGAACAACATAGCATTGCTGCAAATTATAATAATCTGCATAGCTACAAAAAATGGGATTATCATAAGGTGATAAAAATACAAATTTTTCTTATGATGAAGATATTCTGAAAAATAATAAATAGAATAAAGTGAAATTCCAATTCAAACAATTCAAAAAAGTACCAAAAAAAATGATTCTATCTGTCAAACATGAAATAAATTATATCATAAATAGCTAAGGTTAATCTCACTCTGAAATCATCAAAATCATAATCAAATGTTAAGTAAAAAATACATTATAAGAAAAGTATTTGTCATTTTTAATTTCGAATAATCAAAACCACCTAACAATACATATATAAATAAAAAAAATGAAAATGATAAAATAATCTCTAATATCATATATAAATTTTATAATGAATTATTTTCCTTTAATAAAAGAATGTAAATAAGAAAGAATAAGCTCTGGTTTTGGAGGATCTCAAGGAATCTCCAAATCAACTTTCAAATACTTATCCGTCCTTCATATACATCATTCGAATCTTGGATCTCAATTAATAGCTTTGTCTCAAAGAGCTATAACTACTTTTGGTTCAGGAACTACTGCATAAGTCCTGAGCAAGGGGTCAAGCATATTTTTTGTAATTGCTCAAACTATGACTATTCAATCAGCATGCTTGGGGCTTGCAACAAAATCTATTCAATATGAATCAAGTGAATAAGTACCTCATTGCAAAGAATATAATTCTGTCATTGTTGATTCATCATCTCAAGCATCTACAACCCTTAACTTGAGTGAATTCATAAAAACCGAAGGAGCATATTTTTTCAATATAACCTTTTTTGGTTTATTTTTTTTATCTGATATTTTATTTGTAAGTTCCTTGAATAATGCAATAGAAGAATGTCACATATAAAATGATTATTAAAATCTACTTTAGTTTTACTAAAAAAAACTAAAAAAGCAAATTCTAATGGTAATTTTCCAATTAGTGTGATGGGCGAAATTACCCTAAATATTTATTCATACAAATAAAGAAAGTTTCAGTTATTTTCTTGATAAATATTTCAAAAAATATAAAGGTTTCTTGATTAAAAAAGCAATATAAAAAGATTAAAAAATACATTATGTTTACAGAAGAGTAATATCAGTATTCAAATATTTAAAAATAATTTGAAAATATTTGTTTACTTGGCAATATTATATCTGAATTATTGATATACCAAATACTACAAATTTATTGATTACTCAAAGTTTGACGATTAAAGAATAGAATTTGAATTCTAGTATTTTTTCAAGTTTCTAAGGATTATCAAATCATTCATTTTTATTTTAGTTTTCTAAAACTTAGTTAAAATTTTAGTTTCATTAAAAAAATCTCGTCTGTTTGAAGAGATTTTTTTAATGTTTTTAATTCTTATTTTTCGTCAACATAGCTTAGAATTTTTTCTTCTAGAAATGAAGTTTCTTGGATTCATACAAATTGTTCAACAGGTTTTCAGTCTTTAAATATAATCATCGTTGGTATACTCATTATTCTGAATGATTGTGCAGTAAGAGGTTCTTCATCGACATTCATTTTCATT
>Ga0172367_10007532_pt1 | contig 12434 bp, 10 predicted proteins | sample Lak10m_FD_114542 | JGI IMG/M metagenome (GOLD analysis project Ga0172367, IMG submission 114542) | Freshwater microbial communities from Kabuno Bay, South-Kivu, Congo - kab_022012_10m | ecosystem: Environmental > Aquatic > Freshwater > Lake | place: Democratic Republic of the Congo: South-Kivu...
AGCTAAATCCTTTCTTATTTTAATTTTGTCAATATCGTATCTGTCTGGTCGTCTGTCTTTTTACACTTGTTGCCAACGTTTCGCAAATACACGCAGGTCGGGAGTGAACCGATGACCTTCCCACGAAGAGTTGCTTTCCAAAATCCCAATTTCCTGTCAACAAAGCATTGCTGCCCGACTTGACGGGTATTTGTAGTTGTGCGCAGTGCTCTGTTTTCCTGTTATTAAGGGATTATAAATTTTCGTCTGTGAAATTATGTTTTTCAATTCATTGAAACAACTTTTTAAATCGTTTTTCTTGTCAAATTTCTGATTTAAAATCCTCTTTTCCATTCATCTTTTTTCCTGTATTTTGATAAAAACACCTAAATTTCACAACAGGGCATACGTCTCCCATTGATGTTTAAGCTGCCATTGCTTTAAGTTTGGTTGCAGCCGGATTAAACCTCGACATATAAACGATCTGGTTGTTCCTGTTCCTGAAGGTTGTAAAAATGTATATTTTGTCCACATTGCAGGTTTTGCAATGCTTGGGGGTTGTTGTCATCTCATAGCATTCTTCTTCCTGCTCAATCACGGGCATTGGCTGATGGTCTTTGTAGCAACTCTTTAAAATAGCTTTCGACCTGGCAGCATAAACGCCATAATATCTTACCAAACGGGAGTACGGGATCGGGACATGCTGTAGCAAACGGGGGAAGAACTCGCTATAATGCAACCTCAGTTCTTTAACGATTGGTTTACCGTTAAAATCCAGATTCTTATAGTCCTTGTATTTGAATGTGATATATTCTCCCTGTATGTTGGTTATTTTGTATTCGCTCAGACAGGCACGTTTGGAGTACCGCCCGATATACCTGATTACCTGCGAAGGAATGGACATGGCCGGTTCAAAATGGACACGCCAGTTGTTTTTGTTTATCTTTTTCACGAACCGCAAAAACTCGATCTTGCCATCAAACTTGTGCCACAATGCATTTGAATCGAACAGTTCCACCAGCTTATCCTCAAACTTGCAACGGAACTTTGTCTGGATAAAGTCATAGTTGACGTACTCACCTTTTATCTGTTCTATCCAATGGTTGCTGTTTATCCCTCCCCAGGAAAGGATCATGTGGATGTGGGAATGGAACTCCTTTGTCTCGCCAAAAGTGTGCAATACACTGATGATGCCCGGTTTTAATCCGTATTTATGCTGCATCCAGTCCATAATTGATTCGGATGCCGCTTTGAATAAGAAATCTAACAGTTGTGATTTATTGTCCTTTATCAGGTTATTGAGCTGGTGCGGCAAGGTAAATACCACATGGCGGTGAGGGATGTCCATCATCTCATCTTTTATCTTTTCTGCCCACTGAAGGGTGTCTTTCCAACTGCAAGTGGGGCAAAAGCGGTTCTTGCAACTGTGATAAACCTGGCTCATCTCTCCACATTCGGGGCAGGCATAATGATCAACGCCAAGCGCTTCTGTTCGGCAAACCCGCATGGCCGCAACTGCCTTGAACTGCTCGGGGGCAATGTATTCTGATGGTGATTTGACATAGGTGTCCCAGTTCTGGTCAAAAAAATCGGCAAGACGGAATTTCTTCTCCTCTGTTGCCGTTTCTCTCTCTGCATATTCTGGGTGGAAACACATACTATATCCGGGATTATCTGGCTTTTCTTATTAGTCCGCTAAAAAGCATAACTTCTATTTTCCCCTGTCCGTAGTCGCTAAAAACCAATTCTTCGGTGGCTCCACAGCGCGGACATGTTGGCTCGGGAACAAATTCAATGTCTCCCGATCCTTTCAAATAGATGTCGTTATAAACAAATGTAAAGATATTTAAGCAGTTTCCGCACGAAAACTCAACGTCCTTCGACGTCTCTTGGCTATTCCCTGACAGCCTTTGGTGTACCTGATCTGAAAATCGTCCCATGATTGTTGGTATTATGCTGTGCTATGCGTTAGCATTGCGTACAACTAGTAAATAGCGGAGAGTTTATAGTACTTTTTCCTCAGTTCATTACTCATTTTAACTCCCGTTTTTCTACCTTTTATTAGCATTTTAAAAATAATTAGTTATGTTCATATATCAAAGCCGTCAATCATTTATTTTCAATCTTTTTATAAGTTAAATTACTTTGAACCAAACTATCCAGCGGACTACTGATTTTCCTTTCTGCTTTCGGCGTAATATGTGTATAAACCATTGTCGTTTTTATACTGCTGTGCCCCAGCAATTGCTGGATGTAGCGTATATCTGTACCCGCTTCGAGCAAATGCGTGGCAAAACTGTGTCGCAGCGTATGCACCGTTGCTTTCTTTTCAAGTCCAGCCCTTACAACCGCGTTGGCCATCACTTGCTGCACCGTGCGCGCACTTAATGCCTCACCTTTATATTGACCCTCAAAAACCCAATCGTCGCTCGGGTACAGTTGCCGGTAATTCCGAAGATATTCCACAATCGAATACGGCAACATCACAATCCGGTCCTTATTACCTTTGCCCTGTTTTACATGTATTTGGTGCTCGTTAAAAAGTATATCAGCCCATTTCAGCCCAACAATCTCACTGCGCCGCAATCCCGCTCCATAGCCAATCAGCAGCAACAACCTGTGCTTTGGGTTATCAACAAAACTAAAAATCCTGAAACACTCTTCCTTCGTCAGCACCGCCGGCAAATGATGCTCACTGCGGGGCCGCGGTATGCGCAATTCAAAAGTATCCCGTTTCAATACAGTGCGGTAATAATACAGCAAAGCATTCACCAGCATCGCCAGGCTCGATGCCGACAACCCTTGTTCCGACATCCACGACAAATGCTTCACTAGCTGCATTTCAGTAAGCGTATCCGGATTTTCATAACGGTTTATCCGCAGAAACAAGTTAAACGAATTGGTGTAATTCTTAATCGTGTTCGCGCTGTAATTTTGCGCCATCAGGTAATCAATCATCGCCAGAGAGTACGTTCGGGCCATCTCCGGAACCTGTTGCAACAAACTCTGCCTTAAATTCCTGAATTGCGTTTCCTTTCTGTTCAGCGCTTTAAATTTGCTCAGGTATTTGGCAGGCAGACTGTTGTAAACCGAAATGTTCAATTCTTCCGCAATTTTCTGAACATTTTCAAGCATGGCCGGAGTTGCGTTCAGCAGGAAAGCCTTATTGGTCTTGCTGTAGCGACTGCCTTCCCATCGTTTCACTTGTTCAATCAGGTAGGGGATAGGCGGACAATTCATAATCATCCACTTCTTGTTAACCGGATATTCCCGAAGTTCAATCCGGGTATTCGGGGTCGACACAACCACATCCAGGTTATAATATTGCGCCGGAAAAATTTCGCCGATACCCAATAAAGCTTCAACCTTAATTTTAACATTCACATGCCGCAGTACAAAAAAAGCCTTGTGCTGTTTATTCCAGAAAACACCTTTGATAGCCAACAGCTTTGGCGTCAGCTCTTTTTGGTACGGAACCTTCAGAATCCAGTATTTACCTATACTTCCTGCGAAAACAATTTTGCTGGCAAATTCAGGGATTAACCCCTTATGTTCAGCCTGAATTTGGGGCCGAATTTCGCTGATTGACTCAGCTATGTGAACAGTTTCATGCTCTGGAGGAGCAGGTTCAGGATGCCGCTCGTTGCTTTCGTCTTTAACAATTTCAATATCCTCAAAAGTATTCCTGATACGCAAATAATTTTCTTTGCAATACGAAACATACCAACATTTATGTGTTTGGCTCCATTGGGCGCCAATACTTCGTGCTTTCTGCTTCAGTTCCTCCTCAAAACCAAAGAACAATCCAATCTGAAATGCGTCGTGATGATATATTTTCCGGATTACAACCATTTGGGGTGAAGCTTTCCCCAAATATACTGAATATCAAAACACAAGTCAACACCAACCCAAGCAAAACTCGTCACCCCGTCTCCTCGTCTTTCTTCTTCTATCTTCCGCAACCCGGATCCCGCAACACACAACATCTTTCACTGCCAACTGCCAACTGCGACCGAAAACTCCCTTCTTCTGATACGTATTTAGAGTGTTGAGTTTGTCATTGATTGTAAAAATGTGAGCTTTACTACGAATGACGCGCAGCAAATGACGATGAATGACTACAATCTGCCAACTGCGACTGAAAACTCCCTTCTTCTGCCTTCCGTCTTCCGACTTCTGTCTTCCCTCTCCCCCTATCTCCCCAGCGTCTTAATCTGGCCCGCCAGGATATTCAGTCCGTCGAGGTAGGCTTTCGACACTTTTTGGCTGCGGGCAATCTGGATCGCTGTTTGAATGTAAGAATTGGCCTCCTCGAAATTGCCGGTCATGGCATAGCCCAGCGCCAGGTTTTTGGCGGCTGCCAGCAGAGTTTCGGGCGAACTCGACACATGAAAATATGCACGTTCGGCATATTCCAGTCCTTCGCCAATGTTTTGCCATTGCGGGTCGGGGCATGAGATGAGCAAAGTGCTCAGCATTTCGAGCAAAATGCTTTCGTTCGGGTGAAAGTTTAGCGATTGGCGCACCACGGCAATTGCTTTGCTCCACTGCCGTTGCTGCGTGTAATAGTTGCCCAGCTTTTTGGAAACTTCCAGGTCGGTCGGGTCGTTTTTGTAAGCCGTTTCAAACAACGGAATGGCTGCTGCTGTCTGGCCATTCATTTCGGCCAACACCCCCGAAAGTTTAAAATACCGGGCATCGGCAGGCGCTACCTGTTTGAGTTTCGACAAAAACTGGCTGGCTTTATCCTTTTCACCAATTTTGAGCATCAGTTCAGCTTCGTAAGCCAACACTTCAGCATTGCGCGGGTATTGTTCGTAGAGCCGGTTCATCAGCCAAAGGGCCGAATCTTTCTGGTTGTTTCGCCAGAAACAGTGCGCGTTGTTTTTTACAATATCGAACGATTCGGGCTTCAGTTTCACGGCTTTGGCAAAATACGGAAGCGCCTGTGCATAGTAACCTTTGATGTACAGCAGGCTCGAAATCTCGCTCATTTCCTTGAAATTGTCGGCAAAATCGCGCAGGTTGTTATCGAGCAAAGGCAGTGCCTGTTCGCCCCGGTTCATTTGCAGAAAAAAGCGAATGGCTTTCGAGTTCACGTGTTTGTTATCGGGTAAATACTTCAGCGCATGATCAAAAAGCACAGCCGCCCATTCGGGGTTGTTGCTTTTGTTGGCTTCGTCAATTTGCTTTGGAAGGTACAATTCCGACCGGGAAATCAGTGTAATCCGGTCGATCAGCGTGTCGTTCACGGTGGTGGCTTCAGCCAGATCCTGTGCGCGGGTTACGTATTTTTTGCTCAATACCGAATCGCCTTTGGCTGCATAAACATTGCCCAGCAGGCGGTAGAGCGGGCCGTTGCTTTCATTGCCCCTGACAACTTCGGTGAGCAGCTTTTCGGCGTCGTTCACGCGGTTGGTCGTCAGGTAAGTTCGCGCCAGTTCGAAACGGGCAATCGTCGAGAGCGACGAATAACTCTGGCGAACCGACTGACTTTTCGAGGGATCGTTGGGCAAACTGGCAATTTTCAGGAACGCCTCTTCCGATAAATCAGCCGAACCCGTGTTTCGGTAGGCTTTCCCCAAATAATACCAAACGGTGGCGGCTTCTGGGTTTTCCTGAACGACTGCTTTAAAGTTGTCGATTGCTTCTTTCGAGTCGCCCATTTCCTGGTTCAGGTAACCCAGGTAATAATTCCAGATCCATTGCGAATGATCGCGCTTTGCCGCTAGTTGGTAGCACTGTTTCGCCTGATCGTAATTGCCTCCGGAATGAAAAACCATGCCGAGCCGACCAATATTTTCGGCCGAAGGATTGTCGCTGGCCGTTTCCCAGGCTTCGGTCAGTTGTTCCTTCACAGGTTCCGACAGGCCGCTTAAATCGGGTAACTCCGGAAGCTGCTTGCGGTATGCGTTGCCGGAAGTGATCCGGGTAATCAGAAAAACACTTGCCACCACTACCAGAAGCAGCGCAATCAGAAGGATTATTTTTTTATTCATCGAAACAGGTTCTATAATCGGTTGACATTGGTTTTAAACCGTATTTTATTCTCCGGTTCAAAATCAGTTAATTTAATCAGATTCCCGAAAAACAGGTAGATTCAAAGCGGAACGAAGTGAAGTTAAGAATCTCCCGATTTAAAGCGGAAAGCATCGATTGCTTTTTAATTATTTGGTTTTCCCCAAATCCCCGTTGTTCATCCACAAGGTTACCCTTCCCATCCGGTCGAACGGCGGGTAAACGTGCATGCCGCCGGTCACCATGTCCATATTTCCGTCGTTGTTAAAATCGCCGAGGTCCATGGTAATCAGGTGAGTGGGCGAGGAGGCCACCGCGTGTCGCCTGAACTGCATTCCGCCCACATTTTCGAGCCAGATACAGCTTTCCGATTCGGGTTTGTCCCAAAGGTTGAAGCCACTCACCACCATCAGGTCGTTGTCGCCGTCGTGATCGAAATCGGCCATTCGCGGACTAAATGCACCGGCAAAATTGCAGATGCGGTGGTATTCAAAACTCACGTTGCCCTTGTTTTCGAGCCACTGCACTCCGTGCCAGGGCCGCGGAACCGGCGGAACATAGTCGAACGCATCGCCGTTGGTGTACAAAATATCGATGTTTCCATCTTTGTTCAGGTCGGCCAGCGCAATGCCGCTCGACCCGAAATCTTCGTTGTTGGAGCCCCACAGTAATTTCGGCTGAAATTGTCCTTTGCCGTCGTTCAGGAAACAATAGATTTCCTCCCATTCCTGACTAACCAGCGAAAAGATGTCTAAATCGCCGTCTTTATCCACATCGGCCAGCTCTACATTGATGGGGCCCGAGATATTTTGCAGGCTGTGGCTTTTGAATTTCCAGTTGCCCAGGTTTTCAATCCAGCGGGTTTCGCCGTCGTCGTAACCAAACTGTGCTGCGGCAAAATCCATGTCGCCATCGCCGTCGAGGTCACCCATCCGGGCATCCGAAACACGGGCAATTTTTTCGGCTACCACATGTTTGCTGAAATTTTGTTTGCCGTCGTTTTCGAGCACCACTACCGAGCCAATTTTGTCGTTGTTCGGGAACAGCATTCCCAAAACAGCCACCACCAGGTCGTTATCGTTGTCGTTATCAAAGTCGCGCACTTCCACGTGGGCCGGAGCAATCAGGTTGTCGGCCAGCACCGTTTCGGTAAAAGTCCCCTGCGGAAACTGGCGAATCCACGAAACCGTATTGGCTTTCGAGTCGCACACCAGCACATCCATCAGTTGATCGCGGTCGAGGTCGGCTGCCAAAACATTGGCAATTTGCGGTTTGTCGGTGAATTTGTCTCCAACGGGCATAGCGGTCATAAAAGCGGTTTTCGAACCGGTGCTGTCGGCTGCCGCCTGTGTCCCGCCAATGTCTTTCGATTCGGTGATTCTCATTTTCCGCTTCACTACTTCATTGATGCTCATTCCGCTTTGCCCGGCCTGATAGTTCAGGAAGATCAACGGAATGCCAACAAAGAGGATAATAACGATGAGAATAATGACGATGTTTTTAACGCCTTTGGAGCTTTTTTTATCGCCGGAAGGTAGTTTAGTCATGATTGGAAGTTCGTTTATTTTGTAACAAAACTAAACAAAAATAGAGAATTGTGCAGCGCTTCAAAATTTATTAATTATCATTGAAACCCGAATAAAAACAGGTGTTTACTCGCGTTTAAACCGTATGTCATTCTTCAGAAAAAGGCTTGCTGATTTTCTGCTTGTGATTTGCTTCGGACTGGTTCCGGCCATCGCTTGTCAGTTCTTTGCTCCGCAACCCGGAAGTAAATCTTTGCATATCAAAAACTTCAGGTATGGCAAAGATCCGTCGGTGATCAGGACGAACCGGGGCGATACCCTTCACCTGCGCTTTTCGACCGAAGACACAGGCCATTCCTTCTTTCTCGAGGAGTTCGACATGGACGTTAAAGTCAGTCCGGCCAGCGAAGTTGTTTCGGTATTTAAAACCAGCGACCCCACCAATGAACCCGAGTTGACGAAGGAAGTTACTTTCGTCGCCCAACATCGGGGCATCTGGAATTACCTCATTTCGAAAAGCAATTACCGCTGCCACGTTTGGTGTGGCCCGATGCACGCCTTCGAACAGGGCAAACTGGTAATTTTCCCGAATACCTTGCTTTTTTTCAGTTTGGGCTGCACCATTGGCATTCTCTTTTTGTGGCTGCGTTCTATCTTCCGGAATCAACCCTTTCCCGACGATTCGAAGCGCAGCGATTTGCTCGAAAAAAACGGGTGGCTCCGGAAATTGCTCACTTCGCGCTGGCCGCAGATTATCCTGACGATTTTGGCCCTGCTGCTGATTTACATGGTCATCATGATTTCGGTTTTCGGCACTAAAGTATCGGGCCGCAACCTGGGCGTTTTGATGATGTGGGCGGTTTGGCTGTTTTTGCTGGTGGCCGTTTTAACGCCGCTTTTTGGCCGGTCGTGGTGTACCATTTGTCCGCTGCCTTTCTTTGGCGACTGGATGCAGCGCGGTTCTTTATTCTCTCCTGAAAAAGAACCAACCAAAGGATATAACAACCGGTTCAGCGGATTATTCCTGAAATGGCCCCAACGACTTCAAAATAACTGGCTCAAGCTGGTCGTCTTCCTGATTCTTTCCACATTTTCGACCACGCTGGTGGCCAAACCCTGGGTTTCGGGCGTTGCCATTTTGATGCTGGTTTTGGTGCCAACCGTGATGGCCGCGATTTGGGAACTGCGTGCTTTTTGCCGGTACGTTTGCCCGGTGAGTGTGTTCGTGGCACCGTTTTCCGAAATGAGTCCGGTAGTGCTGGGACCCAAATCGAAAAGTGTGTGCGACAAATGCAAACCTCATTTTTGCCAGAAAGGAAGCGCTGCGGGGTGGGCTTGTCCGTATGGCCTGAATGTCGGACAAATGGGCGAAAGCAGCGAATGCGGGTTGTGTCTCGAATGCCTGCGAAGCTGCTCGTTTAAAAATGTGTCGGTATTCAGGCGTCCGTTTGCCACCGCCAACACGGTACGCAGCTTCAGCGAGGCCTGGCTGATCATTGCCATTTTTACGATCTCCATTGTGTACAGCATTTTGTACCTCGGCGTTTGGCCGCTGGTGCGCGACTATGTGAATATTCTCGATAAACAGAACTGGGATTTGTTTGCCATTTATTTTGCGATGGTGTGGTTGCTGGTTCTGGTGGTGATGCCCGCTTTGCTTTATGCAATGGCGTTTGCGGGCCAAAAACTAGCCAAATCGGCTATTGCTGTGCGCCAACTATTTCTGGCATATTCGGGCGTTTTGCTGCCACTCGGTCTGATGTTGTGGATTGCATTTGTGATCCCGATGCTTTTCGTCAATGTCACCTTCATTGCCCAGTCCGCTTCCGATCCGTTTGGCTGGGGCTGGGACTTCTTTGGTACCTCAAACATTCCATGGCACCAGTTTTTGCCGCAGTTTATTCCTTGGTTTCAGGCCATATTGGTATTGTGCGGTTTATTCATTAGCCTGAAAAATACCCGGTGTTTGTGGACAACACCGTCCCGCAGTTCACGACAGATTTTGATGCTTTCGCTTCCCATCGCATTATTTTTGATCGCGACGGCGGTGTTTATGCTGTTCTTTTTTGTGAATTAATCGCAAGTACCTGGCGGATCAATTGGCTTAGTACATTGGACAGAGGTTGGTCTCCCCCGCATCTTTTTTTCGGCTTCAATGGGTTTTGAGAAACCTTATTCCTATTTGGGAAACCTCAGTACAAACAGGAACTCACAAGCCCTCGAACCTTATTGATTTGCGCGGTCAGAATAGAAAATAAGGTTTCGATCGGGTGGGGATTGCCGTGCTACTAAGGTTTCCCTTTAAAAATAAGGTTAAAGTGCATCAATCCAAACGTATCCGATTTGTGCGAACACTTTAGCTACTAATGCACCGGGAAAATAATCATCCTAGTCAAAACGATTCGCCAAACGAAATGTAAAACCCGCTGTTTTTGTCCTGCCCAATGGCATAATCGAGTCGCAGAAAAGTATTTTCGGTTTTATCGACCAAAAAGCGAAGGCCAAAGCCGTAGTTGGTTTTCAGGCTGGGCATACTGAATTGGTTCAGCTTCGGGTAAATTTCGGACAAACCGCCAAACGCGGCGAGGTAAATTTTCCAAAAGGCCGGAAACCGGAATTCTGACTGGAAAGCGCTTAAATGGTTGTCGCGGTAGCGGCCGAGGTAGTAACCGCGCACAAACTTATCGCCGCCCAGCATGGCCCGGTCGTAAAATGGCGGAGTGCCTGTATTGAATTCATTGATCAGCCGGGTGGCGAGCGTCAGCTTATCTTTCCAGGTTTTGTAATAGCGAAGGTCGAGTGTCAGTTTCAGGTAATTACTTCCGGAGAAATTGTACAAACCATTGAAATAGGAATAGAATCCACGGGTAGGAGTGAGCAGATTGTTCCGCGTATCGCGCAGCAGCGAAATGCCGAGACCCAGTGTCGAATTATCGTCAAGCTCAGGAAAGAGCAGTTCAGTTTCGGTGGCATCCACGCGTGAATAGTCGGTGTATTTAAAATTGAAACCGGTAAAAAGCTGACGGCCAATCTTCTTTAAAACCGAAATGTCCGCCAGAAATCGCCGGCTTTCGAAGAAAGTTTTGTTGCTTTCCGGAGTATTTGGCCCAAGTCCGTAGTACAAATCGGGGTATTTCGAATAGTGGATTTTCCCTTTGGTGAACCATTTTTCGTGCCTGAAAAAGTAGTTCCATTCGCTTTCCAAAATAATCTGTTTGTTCCACGAATAGTTGAATTCGAATTTGGCATTCGATGTTCGGGTGACCGAATCCTGATATATATTGATGGTGAAAAGCGTTACTGCGCCAAGGTAGGTTTTCGTTTCCGGAGAATAACCAAACGCGGGAACCGGTAGTATTTTTACTTTTTTCACGTTGATGGAATCGCCTGCGAAAACAGGTCGGTTGTTCAGCAGAAGGAGGCAGATGAACGGCAGTAACGTGGCGGTAAGTTTATTGCTCATTGATTGAAATCAGGTAATCAGTAATTTGGTTGATCTGTTCTTCGGAAAGTTCTGTCCGGGGCATTTTTCGGCTTTCGAACTGTAAAAGTTTTTCATATTCCGGTTTTTCAATCGATCGGTGAATATACTCACGGTCAACCGTCAGACTTTTTTCTTTTCCGGATTGAACAACCCGAATCGTTGTGCCCAGAATGTTGTTCAAAGCCGGGCCGTACATCGTTTCGCCCGACAGCGAATGGCATTGCGTGCAACCCACCGATTGAAACAGAATTTCGCCTTTGGCGGCGTTTTCTTCCATCGTCGGGTTTTTACCGTTGGAGCCGCACCCACTAAGCAAGCAGGCCATAAAAACCAGTCCCAAAGATATCCGCAGGTCTTCGCTCATTCGAAATACATTCATGATTGACATTTGGTCGGCTAAGATAGGTTTTGATGGAGTAGTTTTCCAAAAATCGAATTGATTTTTGTGTCAATCGCTCCTGAAGTATGGAATGTGTTCACCATGATTTTTCCTGAAAAAAGCTGTCGTCGAAAATATCCGGTCATTCATCGAAAATAGTTTTTTTTCAGGAGATGAACCTTTATTTTTAATCAACATTTTAGTAATTAGCTATTTGTGAACTAATTGCTGAAGCTAAAATCATGTTTTATGAAACGAACATTTTTGCAGGAAACACTAACACCGATAAAAACATCGGTAGGTGAGTTCCATCCGACAATTAAAAAAACAAATTATTTACGGATGAAAACGTCAAATCAGATCCTATTATTCGGTTGTATTCTTTTGTTGTCGTCGTGCAGGGTTGTGTTTGAAAATCCGCAACCATTGCATGCCAAAGAAATCCATGCTATGCCTGCTGAACTTATCGGGACTTACATAGAGGAAGATTCGGATACACTTATCATCAGTCAACGTTCTTATCTTCTCAAAGATCGAGGTCCGTTTTCTGATAAAAATAATCACGGGACACTAAATTCAGGAAGAGATGTACTTAAGAAATTCAGGAAATACTATGTTTTAAGCAAGCTGGTCAATGATTCAATTGATGATAATGCCCCAAAAATGTGGTTTGTTTTTCTTTTGAAACTGGAGGGGAAGGAATTGCTCGTTTCTCAGGTGGAAGATGGTCAATCAAAAAAAGACACTTTTGATGTGGCACTTTTGAAAAAATATACGCCGGTAAAAGTAATTGATGAGGGGGAAAATGACAGCGAAGCATATTTAATTAACCCAACTCAAAAGCAGTTCAATTTGCTGATAAAGAATGATCTTTTTAAGCCTGTCTACAGATTTCGGAGAATTGATTAAATCCTTTAAAATTGAGAGAGGCTGTCTCAAAACAAAATTTGGGACGGTCTTTCTTTTTACACTTTTCCCCGTTTTTTCTAGCTGGCTTTTTGTTTTGACTAGGTTCTGATTAGTGAATCTGAAAGACAAGTTATTTGCG
>Ga0172367_10007537_pt1 | contig 12427 bp, 14 predicted proteins | sample Lak10m_FD_114542 | JGI IMG/M metagenome (GOLD analysis project Ga0172367, IMG submission 114542) | Freshwater microbial communities from Kabuno Bay, South-Kivu, Congo - kab_022012_10m | ecosystem: Environmental > Aquatic > Freshwater > Lake | place: Democratic Republic of the Congo: South-Kivu...
CGCGGCGGGAAGCGGTGCGGCTTGCGCCCGTGATGGCCGCGAAGCGCAGCGGCGCCCGCCCGGCGATGGAGCAATAAGACATGACCGAACTGCAATCCCCGATCGACGGCGCGCCGATGCGAAAGGTCCGTCGCTATGGCGTCGAGATCGACGTCTGTTCGCGCACTGGCGGCGTCTGGCTCGACAAGGGCGAACTTGAGAAGATCATCGACATGATCCGCGACGAGGCGGAGGACCATGGTCGCCGGGTCGGCCGCCGTGATGCTCGCGACGCTCGCGACATGAGCGATGACGACGATGATGACGACCGTTTTGGCGGTGACCGGCGTCGCGGCCGCAGTGGCCGTTCGCGCCTGTCAGACATCTTCGACTTCTAGCGGCGTCGGCCGGTGTCTCGCGAGGGGCGCCGGCCGCACACCGATTCATCTCGTGCCTTGCCGGCGCGGGTTTCCAGACAAACCAAACACGCCTAGAGGCGCGGGCCTTGCGCCAGGGGACTTGAATGACTTTCGACATATTCGCCGAATTCGCCGGCCAGCCGATCTGGCTCTGGATGGCCTTCCTTTCCATTGTCGGCTTCGTGCTGTGGCTCGACCTCGCCGTCGTCAACAACAAGGACGGCGTCATTTCCCCTGCTCGCAGCGCCATCATGTGGGCCTGCTTTGCCAGCTGTGCGCTCGCCTTTGCGGCCTATGTTTACTTTGTCTAAGAGCCTGACCCCGCCTACTATACGGGGACGGGCGACCTCAATGGGCAGGCGACGGTACAATACCTCACCGGCTATCTGCTCGAGACTGCGCTGGCGTTCGACAACATCTTCGTCATCGCGATGGTGTTCACCTATTTCGCCGTGCCGCCTGCCTACCAGCACCGCGTGCTGTTCTGGGGCATCATCGGCGCGATCGTCTTCCGCGCGCTATTCATCGGCGCAGGATCGGTGGTGGTGAACCAGCTGACCTGGGTTCTCTACATCTTCGCCGCCATCCTGATCTTCAGCGGCTACAAGATGATCAAGTCCATGAAGGAGAAGCATGCAGCGCCGGATGCCACGCGCATTGTGCGCTTTGTCGAGCGCTTCGTGCCGGTGACCAAGGAGATCCGCAACCACAACTTCTTCGTCAAGCTGCCCAACGACAAGGGCCGGCTGGTGCTGCACGCGACCCCGCTCTTCCTGGCGCTCATCACGATCGAGGTGGTGGACATCATCTTCGCGATCGACAGCGTTCCGGCGATCTTCGCCGTGACGCGCGATCCGTTCATCGTCTACACTTCGAACATCTTCGCGATCCTTGGCCTGCGCTCGATGTACTTCATGCTGGCCGCGGCGGCTGACCGCTTCATCTATCTCAAGGTGGGCCTTGCCGCTGTGCTGGTGCTGATCGGTGGCAAGATCATCTGGAACTTCCTCCTCCACAAGGAACTGGAAGCGGTGCCCTATCTCGAGGCGCACTGGTCGCTCCTGGCGACGCTGGTTCTGGTCGGCGGCGCGATCATCGCCTCGCTTGGCAAGACGCGTACGGCGAAGGTGCAGGGCTGACCGGACGCAGGCAGCCTGAGATACAGACGGCCGGCGGGGCGCTTCGCCGGCCGTTTCTGTTTCTTCGCGCGTGCGCCGTGATGCCGCACAAGTTGCGTGACAAAAGATTTATCGCACGGCGTGTGCATGCTGCGAAAGCTGGAATCGCAATCGATTCAGTGTCGGTCGCGTCGAGATGAAACTCGCGTAACGCAAACCTCTCCCCGTTTGCACGCGCGCCGCGAGCGGCCAGTGCTGCAACCCCCTGTATGCGTGAAGGTTTGCTGTCATTTCATTTGCTGCATGACCGCGCTGGTTCATGGTCCGGCGAGGTGATGGAGGTACCCCACATGAAACTCAAATTGATCGCGGCTGCGGCCGCATTCGCCATGTCTGCGACGGCTTGCCAGGCGATCCCGGAAGACATGACGGTCGCGCAATACTGCGCGCAGCCCGACAAGGCCAACATGGACGTCTGCAAGATCAACGTTGAGATCGACGGCGAGCGCCGTCAGCTTGCCGACACCAACATGCGCCTCAGCCAGGCGCGCACGATCGCTGACAATGCACTTGCCCGCGCCAACGCTGCGCAGGCCTCGGCAGACGCCGCGATGGCGGCCGCGACCGATGCAAAGACCAGCGCGGCGTTCAACTGCATGACCAAAACCGTGCAGCGCGCCAAGTCCGGCTCGTGCGGCGAGGGCTACAAGGTCCAGTCCTGCGTCCAGACGCGCTTCACCTACAATGCCGGCGCGCCCTCGATCCTGCGTGAGATCAGCGACACGGGCTGCCGCTTCAACGACCAGGTTCTCGAAATGCAGATCCGCTGCTGCACCACGGGCCCGGCCCCGGTCCAGACTGAAACGGCTGCCCCTGTCGAGCCGCAGCCGACTGCGCCGGTCCAGCCGGCCCAGTCCTCGTGACGAGATCGCCGCGACGGGCTGACGCCCGTCGATGACGACCAGCGAAACGCCGCTCTCCAACCAGAGGGCGGCGTTTTGATTCCCTGGTTCAGGCGACAGCCGGCCGGTCAGCGCGGGGAGCTTCCAGCAGAAGCGCCACGCCCAAGGCCAGCGCCCACAGGGCCCACAGCGCAAAGGCAACCGCGTTGATGTCCGCCGCCATCGGTAGGCCGAAGGGTTCCAGCATGCCGGCAAGGACGCCAAGGCTGATGGCGACACCGCCGACGGCGAGAATGCGACGATCCTGGAAGATGAGCGCGGAGATCAGCAGCGTCCACAAGGCTGTGAAAAGATAACCAAGATGCTCCCCAACGCCGACGCCAAGATAGCGGTTGGCGGCGTCGAAGATGGCGGCGGCCATGGCGCGATCGGCGTCGGTTGCCCCGCCTGCTGTGTAGCTGCTCGCCAGGGCAGGGACGAGCATCACCCAGCGGATGAGGCCGAGGGCCTGCACCAGGCCCGCCAACATGCCGAAGGCGGACGCCAGGCCCGCGAGAACGGCGTCGCGTTTCCAGAAGTGCAACGCAGCCAGCACGGCGGCAGGAATCAGAGCAAGCGCCGCACACGTCATGGCGTACCAGTAGATGTGAAGGTCGATGCCCGCGCTGGCAAAGCGCGTCAGCACCTCGCCTGCCGGACGACGCAGGATATCGGGATAGTCGAACGTCATCTGAAGGCCAGTGAAGCCGGCGGTGAAGATCAGCGGCGCTATGATCAGGAGCAGTCCGGCGGGCGTCCTTGCAGAGCTCATGACGTTTTCTCCCTGATGTGCATGGCGAGGACGCGGCGGAAAAGGCGGAGGCCCAGGTCCATGTCGGTGCGCGTTGGCGCCTTTCCGGCGGCATCGCGGAAGACCAGCCAGAAGTCGCCGATCAACCAGAGCAGCTGGGTGAGCTCGTCGAGCGCGCGCTTGTCGGCCGGCGCCATCAGCCCGGCGGAGATGAAATGGCGAAGCAGCGCGAGGGTATTGGCCATACCGCGCTCGCGAAAGGCACGATACTCCGCCGCAAGTTGAGGATCAGCCGCAAGCAGCAGGGTGAGGTCGCGGAAGAAGAAGCGATAGGTCCACTGGATCTCGAAGTTTCCGGCGGCCATCGTCTCCATCGTCCTGAAGGTCGGCGTCTTGTCAGCTGGCAGGGTATAGTTTGCCGAGAGGGCGGCCATGATCCGCGCGAACAGGCCGCGCAGGATCTCGGCCTTGTTGCCAAAATGGTAGTAGAGATTTCCAGGACTTATGCCCATGGCCTCGGCGATGTGGTTGGTCGAGACGTTGCTCGCGCCGCGCGCATTAAAGAGGGCGAGCGCGGTGTCGAGGATGCGGGTTCGGGTGTCGGGTTTCGGATCGGGCATGGCGTCTGGTTAGAGTATTTGCTCTATTCGCGGCTTAGAGTAAATACTCTAATCCGTCAAGCGTCAGTTGCGGCGGGGTAAGAAGGAGGCGTGCGATGATCCTGATCACGGGGGCTGTCGAGGTGGGGGAGGCAAACCGCGCGGCGTTCATCGCAGCGGCGAGCCGGCACGTGGCGCTGTCGCGGCAGGAGGCGGGCTGCATCAGCCATGGCGTCTTCGAGGACGCGATGGCCCCGGGCGCGTTCGTGTTCGTCGAGCGGTGGGCTGACATGGTCGCGGTCAGGGCGCACTTCGCCAAGGACTACAGCCGCGCGTTTGTCGAGATGATCGAGAGGCTGGCGGTGCGCTCAACCGGCGTCGAGATTCACGACGTCGCCTCGACCCGCGTGGTGTGAGAGCCATTGCCGAGAAGGGGGTCGCAAGAAAAAAGGCCGCCCCGGTTCCGGAGCGGCCTTGATTCCGTGCTGACGGTTCAGCTCAGTTCGTGACCTTGAGCGACACGCCCCAGATCTGCGGATCGTTGACGAAGGCGGTGTTGTTGTTGAAGTCGATTGCGCCCTTGATGTTGTGCTCATCCGTGATGTTGCGGGCGAAGGCAGCGACTTCCAGCGAGCCGTCGAGCTTTGTCCAGCCGACCTTCAGGCCGCCCTCGAACTGGTCGTCGGTGTTGAACTCGACCGATTCATAGAGGAACAGGTTGGTTTCACCTTGATAGGACCAGTCGGTGTAGACGAAGAACTCGGAGGTCGCATCCACCGGGGCTGACCAGCGCGCCGTGATGTTGGCGATGGTTTCCGGCGCATTCGGGAACGGATTGCCGTTCACGAGGGCGCGCCTCGAGCTGCTGATGACAACGGTCGGGTCGGTGACGGTACACTGGGCGCAGACCCCGACAGCAAGGCCGGTGTCCTTGATCTCGCTGTCGACCCACGAGAAGCCGCCTGTGAAGACCAGATTGTCCATCGGCGCCCATTCGGCGTCGACTTCAAAGCCCGTGGCCTCGCCTGTGTCCGCGTTGAGCAGCTGAACCGTGTTGCCGGCGCCGCCGACCGCTGTCAGCTGGATGTCGGAGACCTCATAAGTGAACACGGCCGCGTTGAGGCGGAGCGAGTCGCCGATGAAGGATTTGACGCCGGCTTCCCACGACAGAACGGTTTCCGACTCGGCCAGCGAGGGCGGAGCGAAGAAGGCGACATCGCGGCCCTGGATGGAGGGACCGCGGAAGCCCTCGGCGACCCGGCCATAGACGGAGAAGTCCGGCGTCAGCGCGTACATGGCGCTGAGGTCCCAGCTGACATGATCGTCCGAGATCGTGCGGTTGTTGGCCGGCGCGCCGAGGACAGATAGCTCTTTCTCGTCTTCGGTGTAGCGCACGCCGCCCGTAACCGAGAACTGTTCGGTCACCTCATAGCTCGCCTGCCCGAACACGGCCCAGGCCTGGTTGGAGTGGGTCAGCGTCGCCGGCGGCGGGAAGCCCGACGGGCCAACCGTGGTGACGGTGAACTCCGAGTCAAAGTAGTACGCCCCGACCTGCCAGGAGAGCGGGCCGTCAACGTCGCTGGCGAGGCGGAATTCCTGGGTGACCTGATCGAGATCATCGATCGAGTCCTGAGTATCGGCATCGAACGGGATGAAGCCGGGGCCAACGCCGGCGACGCCGCCGTCGATGTCGCCGCGGCTCGAGCCCTCGGTGCTCTCATAGGCGGTGATCGAGGTCAGCTGCATGTCGCCGAAATCGTAGCCGACATTGGCCGATGCGCCCCAGCCGGTGTAACGCTGCGGATTGCCGCCGCCCTGGTTGAAGCTGACGCGGTCGCGGACATAATTGCTGTTGAGCCCGTTTGTGCCCGGCGTGATCACGTTGGCGCGGAAAATGGCGGACGTGCCGTCGAGATCGCGGGCATGGACGTTGAGCAGCACGTCGAGCTGGTCCATCGGCTCGAAGGCGACCTGGACGCGGCCGGCGAACTCGTCATAGCCGCCTATGTTATCGCTGCCCGGTGCGCGCGTGTTGTCGATCCAGTCGTCGCGGTGCTGGAAGAGCACCGAGGCGCGGGCGGCAACGCCTGGTGAAATCGCGCCGCCGACGGCGCCGTCGAACGTCATCGTTCCGTAGGCGCCGTAGGAGGCCTGGGCGCGGGCGTCGAACTCCTCGGTCGGCTTTACCGAGGTGAAGCGGACGATGCCCGCCGTCGTGTTGCGGCCGAACAGGGTACCTTGCGGTCCGCGATAGACCTCGATCCGGTCGACGTCGAAGATCGGCGTCGATTTGAGGACAACGTTCTCCATCACGACATCGTCCATGATGATCGAGACGGGCTGGGATGCGGCGACGTCGAAGTCGGTGTTGCCGAGGCCGCGGATGTAGAAGCGCGGGGCGACGCGGCCGTTGGAGCTTTCAGCGTAGAGCGCAGGAACGCGCGCGGCGAGAGCGAGCACGTCTTCGCCGGCGGCGAAGATCGCCTCGATCTGGTCCTGCGGCAGCGAGGCGGCAGAGACCGGCACGTCCTGCAGATCTTCCTCGCGCTGGTTCGCCGTGATGATGATCACGTCGAGGCGGCTGTCGTCGGCGGGCTGGCTCTGCGCCACAGCGGGCGAGGCGAAGAGGGCGACGGCCGAGGATGCGGCAAGAAGGGCGGCGGTAAGCGACCGGCCCGAAGGTTTGCGGTTGAACATTGTCTGGGGCTCCCAGCTGAAGTCTGGGGCTGACATCAAGCCCATCAGGTTTCGGAAGTCTTGGGGCGGGCTGGCTGAATCGTACGTATACGGCGGTTTGTGCGATCGCGATGCAAAACTATCACGCACCAGATCGACTAACGCTGCGGAGCTTTTCGCGTTGCCAGCGAGCGCCAGGCAGTGCGCTCAACCATGATGCGAAGCTAGGCGATGATGTCGGGCATGATCTTCGAGGACAGCCAGACAATGCGGTCCTTGACCCGAAGTTTCTCACGTTTGAGCGCCATGATCGAAATGTCGTCGCCGCCATCCGCCTTGAGGCGTGCGATGGTCTCGTCGAGTTCACGATGGCGCGCGCGCAGCTCGTCGAGCCGCTGCTCCATCTCCTCGATGTTGTTGGGGTCGAAAACGATGTCGCTCAACCCTTGGCCTCCGGTGTCTGCGCCTGTCGGAAACGCCTCGCTTCGCAGCAGTGTGTTCGATGGCGCCGGACTGCAAAAAAGGGCGTGCCAGCATGGCTTTGGTCTGGCCACCCTCACACGTCTTGCAGATACCAAATCCGATACTGAACGGGAAGGTCTGCCTAACCAAATCAATGCCGTACGCAGAGGCCGCGGGAGTCCGGCGGTGGGCCGCCCACATTAACTTTTCAGGGCGTCCGGCGATTTCGGGTATTCAAGGCGTGACGTCCGAAAAACTTCATGTTTCACTCCTGCGTGCGGCTGTTCAGCGAGCCGCAACGGTCTCCTCGAAAACCAGTCTCGAGGCCGTGGCGGACGCGGGGCGTCCGTTCGTGGTCGGGTTGTGCGAGCTGCCTCGCGCCCATCCTGGGCAGTGCGGCCCGCCAATGACAAGGAGAGACCCATAGATGAGCCTGGAAGCACGCATCAAGGAGTTGAGTGACCGGCACAAAAGGCTTGAGGCGGCCATCGCCGCCGAGCTGAAACACCCGGCCGGGGACGACGTGCGAATCCATGAACTCAAGCGGAAGAAACTTCGAATAAAGGACGAGATTCAGTCGCTGAGGGCCAACTAGGCTCGCGGCAATCCATTCGACCTGACCCCCCTGAGGCCTGCGGCGGGAGCCGCGGGGATCAACTTCCCGTTGACCTTCGGCCCGACGACGCGAATGGTGCGTCTCGGGGCGCAGATAACGGGCGGACGAGGGTAAGCCTATGCGTGGCCTCTGGGACAATGAGCAGCTGCTGTCGCCGGCATTGCTGAGATCGGCGCTGGCGATGGTCGGCGTATTCCTCGCACTGACCGCTGGCGTGATGTTGCTGATCGCGGTGGCGAGCGTCGCGGCCGGAAACTACGCTGCGGCTGCCATGCAGCTTGCGGCTGGCATCGCACTGCCGTTCGGGATCTGGCTGGGCCTGCGCATGCTGGCGGACATCCTTATCGTTCTGAACCGGTCGCATGACCGGCTGCAGTCGATCGTTGAACTTGCAGGCGGCGCCCCGCAACCCGCCCCGGCGGCTGGCGAGCCGGTCTTCACCTCCAACGGCGCCGCAAGCGCGGCTGGGGATGATGGACCCCGCTATCCGACCGAGGACTAGACGGGGGCTTACTCTTCTTCCGCCTTCTTGCCGAAGTTTGCGAACAGCTGCTCGGCCGTGATGTTCTCGCGGCGAGGCTCCTCGCCATCGGCCGGGACTGCATCCGCAGGCGCGGGGGCAGGCGTGACGACCTTGCGAAGGGTCGGGCCGGAGAGGCGAGCTTCCTTCTCGTCGCGGGCAGAGGCGCGTTTGGCTGCCGCTTTCGAGATCACTGCATCGAGCTCGATCTGGGAGACGAGGCCCAGCGTCACGGGATCCACCGGCTTGAGGTTCTGCGCGTTCCAGTGCTGGCGCGAGCGCACAGATTCGATGGTCGACTTGGTGGTGCCGATCAGCTTGGAGATCTGCGCGTCTGTGACTTCGGGATGGTGGCGCAGGAACCAGGCTATGGCGTCCGGGCGGTCCTTGCGGCGCGAGACCGGCGTGAAGCGCGCGCCCTTCTTCTTGGGCTCGGGCACGCTGGCGTGCTTCAGCGGCGGCATCTTGAGCGTGTAGGCCTTATCCTTTTCGCCCTTTTCGATCTCCTCGCGGGTGAGTTCGCCCGAGGCGACTGGATCTGCGCCGCGCATGTTCTCGGCGACCTCGCCATCGGCGATGCCGCGCACTTCCAGCGGATGGAGTTCGCAGAACTCCGCAATCTGCTCAAACGTCAGCGTGGTGTTGTCGATCAGCCAGACGGCTGTCGCCTTGGGCATGAGAATCTTGGCCATGGTCCTAGTCCTGAAAACGAAAAACCCGGCGCTGAGGGCCGGGTTTCTCGGAAATGTCGAGAATGGGAAGTAGTCCTAAGCGCCCCTGATATAGTTCAGGTTTTCCCTGTTGTGAACCCGAAACACGGAGGAAAACGGGTGCTGCAGCGCCCGGAATCAAGGGTTTAGGCCACGACCTGCAGAATTATTTTGCCGGCGTGATCAGACGCTTCCATCCGGGCATGGGCGGCGTCGGCCTCGGCCAGGGGAAAGATTGCGCTGACAAGCGGCTTGAATCTGCCCTGCGCGATCCAGGGCCAGGCCGTCTTCACCGCCGCTTCGGCGAGCATCGCCTTATGGGCGTCGGTGCGGATTCGCAGCGTGGAGCCCGAGACGGAGAGGCGCTTCAACATGAGCCGGGTCAGGTCGCCTTCGATCCGCGAGCCCTGCAGAAAGGCGATGTAGCTGAGGCGGCCAAGGTCCTTGAGGATGGTGAGGTTCTTCTCGAAATAGGGCTTGCCGACCATGTCGAGGATGACGTCGACGCCGCCCGCCTCGCCCAGCACCGTCTCGAAATCTTCCGTCCGGTAGTTTATCGCCCGCACGGCGCCCAGCGACTCGCAGAGACGGCACTTCTCGTCCGTGCCGGCGGTTGCATACACCCTCGCGCCATGCGCTGCAGCGAGCTGGATCGCCGTAGTGCCAATGCCGCTGGCGCCGCCATGCACGAGCAAGGTCTCCCCCGGCTTCAACTGGCTCATATGGAAAACATTGTTCCAGACCGTCAGCACCGTCTCAGGCAGGCCGGCAGCCTCGACAAAGCCTAAAGGTTCCGGGATCGGCATGGTCGAGCCTTCGTGCGCCACGGCGTATTCCGCATAGCCGCCGCCGGGAACAAGTGCGCAGACCCGGTCGCCTGTTTTCCATCGCGTAACGGCCTGTCCGACAGCTTCGATCACGCCGGAGACCTCCAGCCCCAGCGTTTCGGGGGCGCCGGGCGGGGGTGGATAGCGGCCCGCACGCTGGATGAGGTCGGGACGGTTTACCCCCGCCGCGTGAACCCGGATCAGCACCTGTACCGGGGCGGGCGAGGGCTTCCCGATTTCATGCAGTTCCAGCTTCTGGCCAACGACGGACTTGACCGCCTTCATCACCGATTTGGACATTTGGCGGATCCCGCGCTTTAATCATCAATAGGCGGGCCGACTTGCGCGCGCCGAGGCGGTGCGGTCAAGCCGGAGCAAGGCGGCCGGTCGTATCGCGGAACGAGCCGGACCATGGGAGAAACGCCATGAATTTCGAGGAAGAACCCGTCCGGACGGTGAAGCGCGGGCTCGACGACATGTCGATCCAGGAGCTGAAGGAGCGCATCGAGATGCTGCGGGCGGACATCGCTGCCTGCGAGCAGATGATCGTGAAGAAAGAGGCGACCCGAAAGGCCGCGGAGGCTGCTTTCTTCAAGGCCTGATGGCAAGCTGATGCTCAGCTGACGGGCCCGTCAGATTGAGATTTATATGGCTAACCGGCGCCGGACTTGCCTGATACCGGTCCGTACAACGGGGATGGTTCGTCAAGGCTTGCGCAAGGTCTCACAGCGAGACTGAGCGGGCCGGCGAGAGGCTGATTGAGGGATAGATGCGCGACGCCATGTATTCGGCAGATCCTGCGCGGGACGAGTGGAAGCTGCGCGTGTCCGAATTCGCGGGCTCGGAGCTGTTCGACCGCCTGTTCAAGGAAGGCATGGCCCTTGTCGAGGAGGCTGCAAGCTATCTCGACGGTCCGGGCCGGATCGATTCACGCAAGCTGAGCCGCGAGCTGGCGCTGGTCTACGCTGCTGAAAGCATGGAAGTGACGACGCGCCTGATGCAGGCCGCCTCCTGGCTGGTGGTGCAGCGCGCGGTGCGCGAGCAGGACATGAAGGTCGAGGAGGCCGGGGATGAGAAGTATCGTCTTGCCCGCGCTGGCGAGCCTCATCCGGTCGATCGCGCGGTGATGCCGGCGCAGCTCATGTCGCTGGTGGATCGTTCGCGGGCGCTCTACGAGCGCGTATGGCGCTTCGATGCGCAGCTTTATTCAGAGACGCCGCAGCCGACCGAGAACCATGTCATGAAGCAGATCGATCGACTTCGGCAGGCCGCCGAGGGCGGTGCGTTCGATCCGCTGTCGGTCTGGCGGCGGTAGCGCACGAGCGATCTGCAATCGATCTGTTGAGGTGTCCCTTCAAGGCCTCGGGCGTCCCTCGCGGCGCAGGGCGGATTCGATGTTTCTGTCGTAGTGGACCAGCGGCGGCTTCAGGCCATGCCCGAACAATTGTTCCCGCATGGCGTGCGAGGTTCCGGTCAGGTAGATTTGCGCGCCCTTGCGATGCGCTTTGCTTGCGAGCTGTTCGAGCGTTTGCGCGCCGCTTGAATCGAGGAAGGGGACTGAAGACAGGTCGATGATGAGGGTGCGTTGCTGGTTGGCGACAGTGTCGAATGTCGCGCCGATCGATGCAGCTGCGCCGAAGAAGAAGGCGCCGGAGATCCGCAGGATGACGACGCCAGAATCAGCTTCGATCTCGGAAGCGTAGGGCCCGCGCGGGTCTGCCGCGCTGTCGGGCTCGTCCTCGGTGACAAGCGGCAGCTGGGTTTCGATCGCCGTCGCCTTGGACATCCGGTGAATGAACAGGACAGAGCCGAGCGCGAACCCGATGAGGATCGCTTCGGTCAGGTTACGGAAGATTGTCAGGCCGAAGGTGACCAGAAGGACGAGCGCGTCGCCCCGCGACACCCGCAGCAGGGTCGCGAAGGCCTGCTTCTCCGCCATGTTCCAGCAGACCACGATCAGCACGCCCGCCAGGCCGGCCAGCGGTATGAAGCTGGCCAGAGGCGCGGCCACGAGAATGAAGAGCAACAGGAAGACGGCGTGCAGCATGCCCGCCACCGGACCATGGGCGCCGGCGCGCACATTTGTGGCCGTGCGCGCGATTGCGCCGGTCACGCAGATGCCGCCGAACAGGCTTGAGCCTATGTTGGCAACGCCCTGGGCCACGAGCTCGCAGTTGGACCTGTGGCGGCGGCCCGTCATTCCGTCGGCGACGACGGCGGACAGGAGGGATTCGATGGCTCCAAGCAAGGCGAAGGAGAGCGCGTTTGGCAGGACAGCCTGCGCCTTCTCGAGGGAGAAGGCTGGCAGCGCGGGCAATGGCGGAGTGGAGGGGATGCCGCCAAAGCGGCTGCCGATCGTCTCGATGGGAAGCTGGAGCGTTGCACAGAGGATGGAGGCGCCTGCCACGGCGATCAGCATGGCCGGCCAGGCAGGTCTGAACCTGCGGACTGCCAAGATGGATGCGATGACGCCGAGCGCAACGACAGGCGCCACCGGTTGAAAGGTCGGGAGCGCCGCCCACAGAACCGGAATCTTCTCCGGCAGTTCGGCAGGCTCGGGTCCGGACAGGGTGAGCCCGAGGAGGTCCTTGATCTGGCTGGCCGCGATGATCACCGCGATGCCCGAGGTAAACCCTACGGTGACCGGATAAGGAATGAACTTGATGTAGGATCCCAACTGAAGGAGCCCAATTGCGATCAGGATCGCGCCAGCCATCGCGGTGGCGATCAACAGGCCATCCATGCCGTGTGCATGCACGGTCGCAGAGACCAGAACGATGAAGGCGCCGGCCGGCCCGCCGATCTGGAA
>Ga0172367_10007538_pt1 | contig 12426 bp, 11 predicted proteins | sample Lak10m_FD_114542 | JGI IMG/M metagenome (GOLD analysis project Ga0172367, IMG submission 114542) | Freshwater microbial communities from Kabuno Bay, South-Kivu, Congo - kab_022012_10m | ecosystem: Environmental > Aquatic > Freshwater > Lake | place: Democratic Republic of the Congo: South-Kivu...
CAATACGAACCTCCGGATGAGATGGAAGCTTACATTCATCGCGCCGGACGCACTGGTAGGGCTGGAGCGAGTGGAATTGCAATTTCATTGGTTAACAAAGGGGAACGGTTTGCGCTCGAAAAAATTGCCAAGGAATACAATATCCCTATGCAGGAGCGTCCCATTCCCAGTGACGAAGATGTGGCATCAATAGTGGCTGAAAGGGTTACTGCCTTGTTGGAATCTCGGTTGCGAGGTCGTGACCGTTTGGCAACAGAACGATCGCACAGGTTTGAATCACTGGCGCGCAGCCTGGTGGATAATGAAGATGAATCTGCTATCATCACCATGCTCTTGGATGATTATTATCAACAAAGCTTGCACGCGCCTTTGCTGCAGCCTTCGGGCGCCGTCGCGGTCTCTTCAAGAGTAAAAAGCTCGCAGAAATCTGGCAACCGGAGGCGCCATGGGCGAAGATAACAGGGCACCGATGGACATTTCGCAATTTATCCACCTATTGGGCGACCAGCTTGGTAAAGTAATTTCAGAGCTTGAATCACCCGGTGTTTTTGAAACTGAAGAACGTATCCGCGCCGAAGCCAAGGCAAGGCGGTCAGGGGACCAGGTTGCTGCTCAACGCCTGCGACATGAGGTCGAGGTATTACAGGCCGACGAAGCCAGGGCGGTCGCTGCATCTTTTGCGACTTATTTTGACCTGGTAAATCTGGCGGAAGAAAATTATCGATTGGCATTACTGAGGCATCAAGAGCAGGAGAACTCACCTGAACCTGTGAAAGAATCCATCGCCGAAGCGATCGCGATATTGAAACAACATGGCGTGACCGCCGATCAAATGTCACAACTGATTGATTCGCTATCCATAGAACTGGTTCTTACCGCCCATCCCACCGAGTCGCGCCGGCGTACAATCATATCGAAGTTGCAACGCTTATCAAATTTACTGCATCAATCCACCCAACCTGAACTACTACCTCGCGAACAGGAGGAAATTATCCAGGCGATGCACTCAGAAATTTCAGCATTGTGGCTTTCAGATCGAAGCCGCGCAAGCAAGTTAGCTGCAACAGATGAAGTGCGCACGGGTCTTTATTATGTTGATTCCGTGTTCTGGAAAACAATTCCCTGGCTTTATGCAGACCTGGATGAAGCTCTTGCAAGGCATTACCCAGGGTTGAAGAGCGACCGTGCGTGGTTAACTATCGCATCGTGGATGGGTGGTGATCGGGATGGCAATCCCAATGTCACCAGTGATGTGACAGCAGAAACCTTGCGCCTGCACCGTGGATTGGCCGTCGAAAACCACCGTCATACTCTGCAAAGTGTGGCGCGGCACCTTAGCATGAGCGAGAGAAGACTTCCGCCACCCCCTGCACTGATCGATTGGCTTGAGAAACGCCGCCCACTTCCCGCGCATGTTGAATATATCGAACAGCGCTATGCAGGCGAACCATACCGTTTAATCCTTTCTTTGCTGGCTGCTGAACTGGCTGAAGCTTCGCAAGATGACATGAAAAGCAGGCTTCTCGGTCGTGAAGTACACAAAGCGCGAATTCATCCCGCAGAAATCCGTGATCCGCTTGAAACGATTGCAAAGCATATCCCGGTTTCGTTGGCTAATAATGAACTTCTTACTCTTCGGCGCCAGCTTTCTGTATTTGGGTTACACGCTGCCCGCCTGGATATCCGTGAAGATTCTAGTAAATTTAATCGGGCTCTGGGAGAAATTCTACGGGCGCTCGAAATCTCTCCTTCCTTTGAATCTCTATCTGCGCATGAGCGCTTGAAGTTACTTACTCGTTTGCTTTTAGAACCCAACCCGGCACTTTCAAAACATCCCGGAGTAACTTCCCAGACCGCTGAGACATGGGCTTTATTTCAACTAATTGGACGGGTTCAGCAGGTTTATGGAGCGGAGCTTCTTGGCCCGGTGATCATTTCTATGACCCATTCGGCAGCGGACGTGTTGACCGTGCTGCTGCTGGCTCGTTGGACAGGCTGCGATTCTGGTATGCAAATTTGTCCATTGTTCGAATCTATTCATGATTTGGAAGATGCTCCTCAGATATTAACTGAGCTTTTTACAATCCCGGTTTATCGAGACCACCTGGCGGTTTGCCATAAAGAACAAATGGTAATGATTGGCTACTCTGATAGCAATAAAGATGGTGGTTATTTGATGGCAAACTGGGCGCTTTACAAAGCTCAGGAAACCATAACATTAGTGGCACAGCAGCATTCCATAACATTGACAATCTTTCATGGACGCGGCGGTACTGTGGCAAGAGGTGGTGGACCTGCGAATCGGGCGATTCGTGCCCAACCTGTTGGGAGTATTAACGGTCGTTTTCGTGTCACTGAGCAAGGTGAAGTGATAGCTTCGCGTTATTCTAGTCCCGGTCTTGCCCATCGCCATCTGGAGCAAATCGTAAATGCAGTCCTTTTGGCTTCAGAATCTTCTTTTTGCTCTGAAAAAGATGCAGATCTGATTTCCGCAATTCCTGATGAATGGCGCAGCACGATTGATAGTATGTCACAGGAGGCCTTCCGCGTTTATCGGAAGCTGGTTTATGAAACTCCGCGTTTTATGGAATTCTGGCAGGCTGCCACGCCCCTGGATGAGATCACGCGCCTGCATATGGGCTCCAGACCAACTTCTCGATCTGGTACGATTGAAGTGACAAATATCCGTGCCATACCGTGGGTTTTTTCCTGGATGCAAAGCAGATATAATTTGCCAGGGTGGTTTGGCCTTGGCAGTGGATTGAACGCGATCACTGACAGATGCTTGTTAAGCGATATGTACAAAGGTTGGCCATTTTTCAAAACTTTATTGGATAACGCGGAAACCTCTCTCCTCAAAGCAGATATGGGTATTGCAGCCCTCTACGCAGGTCTTGTACAGGATCCAGAATTAAGGTCGCGACTTTTTGGAGTTATTCAGACAGAATATGACCAAACTTGCGAAGCGATATTATCAATTAGTGGTCATCAGAATTTGATGGATAATGAACCCGTAACTCAAAACGCGGTCCGTTTGCGTAATCCATACGTGGACCCTTTGAATTATATCCAGGTTGAAATGTTGAAACGTTTGCGTTCAAAGCAGGTTGGAGAAGCGGAAATGGAATCTTTGCGGGAAGCAGTTGTTCTCACGATCAACGGCATCGCCGCTGGGTTAAAGAATACCGGATAAGGAGTCTTATATGTTCAAAAGGGCAATTACACGAGTACCTGGTTCCAATTATGAAGATGGATTGACGACCGTCGACCTTGGCGTTCCGGACTACCAGAAAACACTGGTTGAGCATCAGAATTATCTTTCGGCACTAAGACAGTGTGGGTTGACTTTAACCGAGCTGCCCGCGGATTTGCGATTTCCGGATGGTACTTTTGTTGAAGATACCGCTGTTCTATTGGCAGAAACAGCAGCTCAACCTGCAGCTATACTTACCCGACCTGGCGCTGAAAGCCGCGAGGGAGAAGTATCTGAGATGAAGCAGTCACTTCAGCAGTTTTTTCCTGAATTGGCTGAGATAATTGCGCCAGGCACACTAGATGGTGGCGATATATGCGAGGCAGGTTCGCACTTCTTTATTGGGTTGTCCTTGCGAACCAACGAAGCGGGTGGCCAGCAATTGGCAAAATGGCTTTCCACGAAAGGCTACACTTCCAGTTTTGTGGATATAAAGCAAACCCAGGGAATACTCCATCTAAAGAGTGGAATATCATATATCGGCGACAATCGTCTAGTGGTTATCGACTCGCTTGCTGCTCACCCCGCATTTAAAGGTTTTGAGTTAGTTCGTGTCGCGAATGGTGAAGAATATGCAGCTAATTGTATTCGGGTAAATGATTTTATCCTGATAGCAGCCGGTTTTCCGAAATTAGAAAGTACTCTGCGTACGTTGGGATATAAATTGATCGTACTGGAGATGTCTGAATTCCAGAAAATGGATGGCGGCTTGAGCTGTTTATCATTAAGATTCTAGGCTTATGAAATATATTTTGGTTCGCGGTGGAGGCGATATTGCTTCAGGTATAGCCATCCGCCTCTATCGTGCTGGTTTAAAGGTGATAATCTCTGAATTACCTAACCCTTTGGCGGTAAGGAGAACAGTCTCCTTTTCTGAAGCAATTTATAACGGGAATTTCTCAGTTGAAGGGGTAAGCGCTCAACGCGCAAATTCTGTTTCTGACGCGTTCTCGCTCGCACAACAAGGTTTAATCCCGGTTTTGGTTGATCCCGAGATTTCAATCTTGAATGAAAACAGATTTTCTGTTTTGGTTGATGCGCGTCTTTTGAAACGTAGGGGTGATACCCGAATTGATAGCGCGCCTCTAGTAATTGGGATTGGTCCTGGTTTTCTGTGTGGCGATAATTGTCATGCAATAGTCGAATCTTTTCGAGGGCACTTTCTTGGACGAGTTTATTGGGAAGGTTCTGCCAGCGCGGATACCGGTTTACCCGAAGGTGATCCCAGAAGGGTTTTGAGATCACCTTCGAAGGGCGTGCTTAACAGCGAAATACAAATTGCTGAACAAGTTAAAACCGGGCAGATTATTGCTGAAGTCGGTGGAGAAAAGATTGTTGCGCCCTTTGACGGTGTTTTACGTGGATTGATCCGACCGGGAATTGAGGTTGAAAAAGGTGTCAAGATTGGAGACATTGATCCGCGTAATGATCCGAGCTATTGTTTTACAGTTTCAGATAAGGCACTTGCGGTTGCGGGTGGAGTTTTGGAAGCCGTTTTTTCTCGAAAAATGCTTATTTAACAAAAAAGCTCGCGGTATTTGAGTTATCATGGTCACACTCTCGCAAGCCTTTAGGATAACAAAAAACGAGGTGGTCGCATTTGTTGGCGCAGGTGGGAAAACCAGCGCCATGTTTACCATTGCTCGTGAACTCTCCCCTGCGCTGGTTAGCACCAGCACCCACCTTGGTGAGTGGCAGGCTGTTGAAGCCAACCAGCATATAATCTGGGAGGCAGATTCTCCTATGCCAGATCTTGAAGCCAGGCTTGGAACTGGTGTAACGCTTGTTACGGGGGAGTTGGACTTAAATTCGCATCGTTTTCATGGCCTCGAAGATGCCAAGTTGAAAAAACTCCAGCAGGTGGCTGGTTATCATGATATTCCTTTATTGATCGAAGCGGACGGATCTCGCAAGAAACCACTAAAGGCTCCTGGTGAATATGAGCCTGCAATCCCTGGTTTCGTCAACCTGGTTGTTGTGGTTGCAGGGCTCAGCGGTTTATTGCAACCATTGGGGGAAAATTCGGTCTTTAACGTGGAAGAATTTTGTTACCTGGCAGGGTTGGGCTCTGGTGACTGCATTACCCCGCAGGCATTGGCGAAGGTACTTTCTAGCGATAGTGGGGGGTTGAAAAATATCCCTTCACATGCCCGACGGATAGTCCTTCTCAATCAGGCTGATACGATACTGGCACAATCCCAGGCAAATGAAATTGGTCAGCTTTTATTATCGACTTTTGATACTGTGGTTGTTTCTTCTTTAAAGTCAGCTTTTCATCCGGTCATTTCTATCAGGGAGAAAATTGCGGCTGTTATCCTCGCAGCGGGCGCTTCATCCCGGTTCGGGCAAGCAAAACAATTATTGGAATTTCACGGGAAACCGTTTGTGCGCGTAGTGGCTGAGACAGCACTGAAGGCTGGGTTACATCCTGTCATCGTGGTCAGCGGGGCAAATTCGAAAGCTGTATCGGCTGTGCTCGAAGGCCAAAACCTGTCGGTCATTCATAATTCCAATTGGCGGAATGGGCAAAGCGCATCGATCAAGACAGGTATCGGTAGTGTGCCAAAAAATGTTGGTGGAGCAATAATCCTTCTGGTAGACCAACCCCAAGTTACCGTTGAATTGTTACTGGCGTTGATTGAACGGCATGCGCAGGATATCCCACCGATTGTTGCCCCTTACGTTTTTGATCAACGCGCGAATCCTGTTTTGTTTGATCGGGTTACATTTCCTTTTCTGCAAACCATTTCTGGGGATACCGGGGGTCGGGCGATTTTTTCAAAATTCAGCCCAAAGTATGTCAACTGGTACGACCGGCGAATATTGATAGACGTGGATACAATGAAAGATTATCAACAATTGATAGATGGTGACACGCTTGTTTGATCTTTTCAACTCGATTTAATTTGGCAAACGGAGTAGCCCACAGGATGAAAAATGGATTGGGAGCGATAATACTGGCTGCGGGACTTTCCCGCAGGATGGGAACGCCCAAGATGCTGCTTCCTTGGGGCCAAACGACTATTCGCGGCCAGGTAATTTCGATATATACCCAGGCTGGGATCGATGAGATTGTCATTGTCACGGGCGGCGCCAGGGAAGCCGTCGAAATTGAGGTAAAAAGGTTATCGGAAGATAAGCCTCTCCGGTGTGTTTTTAACCCGTTGCACGAAACAGGCGAAATGTTGTCCTCTCTACAATGCGGGCTGAGATCCTTGGAACGCCAGTTCAATGCGACTTTAATCGGGTTGGGAGATCAGCCGCAGATCAGTCTCGAAGCAGTAAGGCAGGTGATCCTTGCTTATCAGAAATCATCTGCAAAGTTAATCGTCCCCAGTTTTGGAATGCGGCGTGGTCATCCGTGGCTTATGAAAATCGAATTATGGCAAGACATTCTAATGTTGACCCCACCCAGCACGTTGCGAGATTTTTTAAATATGAACGCCGACGAAATTATTTATGTTGAGACTGATCAGACGATATTAAAAGATCTTGACACCCCAGATGAGTATCAGCGCGAAAAACCTTGAATAATTAGGTTGACTATGCTATTCTAAATATAGAAGTGCATTCACACTTCCTGGAGGCAAGAATGACAGACTGGTATACGATGGTCGATAGCATTCAGGCCGCCATGCAGGCGGTCGAAAAAGCTCACATTGCCACGGAAACGCTGCGTGAAAAACAAGACCGGGATGCTGTGGAACAATTCCAGGCAGAGATGAAGCAGTTAAGTATTCATCTTGAACAGATGCAGAAGATCCTGGCACATGAAGATACCTACACACTTGATGAACTGGCTGATGCGTTGAGTAACATGATGGGCGAAGGCTCATCTTATCATCGGATTGCCCACTATGAGGTCAAGCCGAAGTAAAAATTTCAATTGAAAGTCATCTTGACCTGAACAGAGATGATTTTCAAGCTCAGGTGAAAACGGAATGCCGCTAATAACCACACCTCCAACTGTGTAATTAATGGATGGTGGGGTGTTTCCAGGTTTTAGATATTTTTTCTTCTCTTGTGAAGAGGGCGGGTATGAGCGCATCCCAAGAGATTACTTCTTTAGAAATCACCATTTTTGCTATTTTTAGGATCCGGAATCGCGGCTGTTATGGTTGTTCCTTGCCCAGGGTTCGATGCGACCAAAAATATGCCCCCCACCTGTTCAACTTGTTGTCGCATTTTCATTAATCCCATTCCTTGCGATTGGCTGGCAGGAGCCGTGCTGAAACCGGTTCCGTCGTCATGGATTTGCAGGTGAACCATAACGCCTGAATATTTTATCTGGATGTCAACTGTTCTTGCACTTGCATGCTTGATGACATTATTAAGTGCCTCGATGGTGATGGCAAATAAAGTCTGTTTAAGGGCATAATCGAGCTTTTCACAGCCTGAAATTGTTAGAATGGGGGTTAAATTGAGGCGCGATTCTACATTGTTGAAACGTTCTTTTAACAGACTTTCGAGTGTGTTATCACCAACGTTGTGAGGTAAAAGCTCATACAGCAGAAGACTCATTTCTCTCTGGGTCTGGATCGTCATGGATTCAATCATTCTCAGATCATCTGCTGCTCTCGAATTTTCCCCCGCTATAAGGTGTTTCATACTGCTCGATCCAAAGTTGGATAAACTGAATAGATTTTGCGCAATCCGGTCATGCAGGTCGCGAGATAGACGAGTTCGTTCTTCCAGAGTGGCAATTTGCCTGATACCCGAGAGGAGCTCCTTATCGGTTTTTTCCTTGGAAAGGAGCAAGAAATTGATGGAACCAAACATCATCAGCCAGAAAATTGAAAGGAATGCCACCGTTTGGGATACGTTGGGTGTCATTAGGGAGTATGTATTGTGGGTTGTAAGTGCATCAATTGCTCGATAGGTGGTAGCTACTGAGAACAGAAGGTAAAGGATGCCCGAGACGCGCTGCAGCAGCGAAGCATTCCTTCTTAACGCGAGGTAAAGACCCGGCACAATAAAAATAAGAAGCGGCACAAAAGAAGCGAAAAAGATCTTCAGGTTCGAGGAACCCAGACGAAAAAGAAATAAATTTAGAGCAAGACTGATTGATAGTACTGACACAAAGAAAATTTCGGTTCTCAGCTTTGATCTTGGCAGAGTGAAAAGTGTATAAGCTTCTACTGCCCAACCGGTAAAAAGTAGGCTATTGCCGATGAATTCGGAATAAAAACCGGGAATAGTTCCACGTAACCAAAGTAGGATCCAGGCGACCATCTGTACGATCCGGGCTATTAGAAACATTGTGAAGGAATATTTTGGGCGAGCGCTGTAGATGTAGATGCCTAAAAGCATAACCGTGGTCAGGTTGCCCACCCATAGTAGGAAGAGGACTGTACGAACGTCTATAATCACTAACGGTTCCTTTCCAATTCGCTTACTTGACCATGAGAGAAAAGCGGATTTTTTGCTTCGAGGATGATACTACATTAATCATGGGATGAACAAAAGTTTCACGGCTTATTCTTTAATTATGGAGACAGCGCGTATTGGTAATTCTTAGCGATCCAAAGTTTGCAATGAAGACAAACCTCCAAAAAAAAAGATAGGTTTTGTGAAAGCCTTAGCAATTTTCTGTGGCGTGAAAAATATAATATCTCATAGCGATTTTGGAAGTGTTCTAAATTATTCTGAAAATGTGTAACTTCGTTGTGTGCAGTCATCTAAAAAAATGCTCTTCAACTTCTGCATCATACAGAAAAATAGTATCTATTCTCAATAAGAGTGTTCTTAAATATGATAAACTACGCTTCTTGACCCGGGAGATCAAAATGCGCTATTACATAATCGTTAATCCAAAAAGTGGGCGGGGGCTGGGAGAAAAATCCATCAGCGCCATCGAAGAATTTTTCAAGCAAAAGGGGCTCGATTTTAAAATTACTCGCACTGAACGTGTATGGCATGCATTCGAATTGGCTGAAAAAGCCGCCATTGACGGCTATGAGGTTGTCGTATGTGCCAGCGGTGATGGTACTATCAACGAGGCTTTGAATGGATTAATGAAAGCGCGCAGAAATGGTTTCAATCACACGGCTTTTGGGGTACTCTCAGTAGGTACAGGGAATGATTTTTCAGGTGGCATGGGGATTCCCACAGATCTTGAAAACAGTCTGAAGAATATCTTGGCGAATAACCGTAAGAGGATTGACATAGGTTTTGTAAAAGGTGGCAATTTTCCAGATGGGCGTTATTTTGGGAACGGTGTTGGGATAGGTTTCGACGCGGCAGTTGGAGAAGCGGCTTCTAAGGTTCGCTGGACTCGCGGTCTCCTTTCATATCTGATTGGAGTAATTGCCACAGTCTTTATTTATTACACCCCACCCAAAGTCCGCATAATGGTTGATGATGAAGAAATAATACAGCGGTCGTTGATGGTCTCAATAATGAACGGTAAGCGCATGGGTGGTGGTTTTCAAATGGCTCCTGAAAGCAAATCAGATGATGGCTTTTTTGACCTGTGTATTTGTGAAACAGCATCGAAGCCACGAATTTTCGGCTTGATCCCATATTTTTTGAAAGGAACGCAGCAGGGTCAACCTGAGATCAAGATGCGCCGCGCAAAAAAGGTGACGGTCTCTGCTTTGGAGGGGGATTACCCTGCGCATGCGGATGGTGAGATGTTGTGTTTCACCGGGAAAGAACTTGTAATGGAAATTCTTCCCCAAGAATTGGAAATAATCGCCAGTTGAATAATAAAATGCTTTTGCCTGTGATCATGAAAAATATCAGCTACGAAAACTGATTTATCTGTGCCTAAAAAAAATACTGGAAATTAAATATGAATTTGATGAAGTGGATAGTGACATACGGCTGCAAATTTGGATTGGCGGTGATGTGTCGTATTGATGGAAAAGAAATTCAAAAGGTGCCGCTTACAGGTCCTTTGATCTTGTACACGAACCATACTGGGACAGTAGAGGCGCCCATTTTGTATACTCAACTCCAGCCCAGGGAAAGAGTAACCGCGTTAGCCAAGGTGGAAACCTGGGATAACTGGTTTCTTAACTGGGTCTTCACTTTGTGGGAAATTATTCCAATCCATCGCGGAGAGGCTGACATGGTGGCCATGCGCAAGGCATTGGATGCATTGGAGCGTGGCTATATCCTGGGAATTTCACCTGAAGGAACCCGCAGTCGAGAAGGAAAATTGCAACGCGCGCACGGTGGTGTTGCGATGCTGGCGCTGCACAGTGGCGCTCCGCTGCAACCGGTTGCTCATTTGGGTGGGGAGAATTACGGTTCGAACGTGAAACATTTTCAACGCACAAAGTTTGATATCAAGGTTGGAAATGTCTTTTATCTTGATGCTCACGGTCAAAGAGTAACGAAGGAAATTCGCCAAAATATGGCAGATGAAATGATGTACCAACTGGCAAAGATCTTACCAGAAGAGAACCGGGGTGAATATTCCGACCTGGAAAATGCCACCGATAAGTATTTGCGTTTCCAATAATATTTTATCCACGCAAATAAAAAAGGGTTGCCTAAAATTTTGAAGTGCAACCCTTTTTTGTTGAGAAAATTTATGGTTTCACTTGCGTATTCGCAGGTGGGATCCCGGCGCTGATCAATGGCCCTTCAGCCGGAACGTTTGCTGGTCGCCCTAATGGCATTGGAGGGCGGTTAATTTCAGTTTTTCCATCTGGAGCATACAGCATTTTGCGCAGGAGTGCATCTGCCCAGTTGCCTCCGCCAAGAATATCATTGCCTTTAGGGGCGCCATTTAAGCGATTTGAGCCGGCAAGAATTCCACTGTAGCTGCTCAAATCCATGTTTTTGGTAGCCTTGGCAACATCAGAATAATGACAGGTTATGCAAGCTGGTGCTCCGTCATACCAAAAATTAGGCGTCACAAACAACTTTTGGACATCATCCTTAAATGTTCCAGTACAATTGGCGCCCTTGGCATCAGTGAAATTGAATGGCTCTCTTTCAGGATAACCTGCGGATACCCAGGCGCCAATTAGATTGAGAGCATTGATATGGCATTTCGGCGCTGCAGCGGCGGCTTCAACACCAACTTTAGGCGCGGGTAGTGTCGCAGCAATGAGCGTAGGGATTGGGGTCATCTCTGGCATGGAGATTCCGGTGCAGGAATTGTTAGTCCCGCAGCCTAAAAAATATAGTCCAAGCAACCAGACAATCAAAAGAGTGGGGAGGCCTAGCAGAACTGTGAAGATTATTTTCTTAGTACTATCATTCATCGAAGCCTCCTGATTACGGCTGTGGTGTGGTTGAGCTTGCAGCCTTGACTGTCCGCAAATAATTTACAACATCCCATCGATCACGGACCGTAAGATTTTCGTTCAACGCTGGCATATGGATTTGCCCGCCTGTTCCTTGAATACCATTGGAAATGGTCAAAAATAGCGCACCATCGGGTTTATTTTGGACGACATCAGAAGTAAGGTTTGCGGGTGGAAACACAATTGCTCCAGCAATTACACCGTTTCCATCCGCCTTTGGACCATGACACTGGATGCAGGTAACTGAATATAAAACACGGCCACGTTCAACTGAAGTAGCATCTGTTTTTACTGGGTTTGATGGCGCACCTTGACCGGGAACATAAGCAGCGCCTTCGAATGGAATGGAAAGTGCGGCGACTGGCAAGGGATGTTCCATCGGTTTGAAGGAAGGTTGGATCTCCATGAAACTGATCCAATCTATTTTGACAACATCAAAAGTAAAAACCATCAATACGCCAAACAGAATAACAACTACTGCGATGACTACCAGGAGTCTTTGTAAAAAGCTCATAGTGTTTGTGCCTCCGCATGTTTGACTGATTCTGCGCCAAGTAAAGTCATAGCTTGCTCAATCTTACTTTCCTCATTCGGTTGGCATTCAATCAGGATAGCGATTTTTCCATCGCTAATTTCAGGAACATATTCCTTGGGTTCATACGATGGAAAGCGGCTGTCAAGAAATACACCCAGGAATGTGCTGATCAACATGCCTAGCATGGTCATTTCAAAAATCACAACCACGCTTGGTGGGCCTGGGATCAAGGATTGTCCTCCCACATTCAGTGGGTAGACCGTTGGGCTCCAAAAAGCAAGTAATGCCCCAATGAAAAACCCACCAACAGCGCCACCCATCGCCAAGCGCGGGACATTACTCGGTTGTTTGGGACGTCCAAGCATGGCTTCGGTGAC
>Ga0172367_10007540_pt1 | contig 12422 bp, 10 predicted proteins | sample Lak10m_FD_114542 | JGI IMG/M metagenome (GOLD analysis project Ga0172367, IMG submission 114542) | Freshwater microbial communities from Kabuno Bay, South-Kivu, Congo - kab_022012_10m | ecosystem: Environmental > Aquatic > Freshwater > Lake | place: Democratic Republic of the Congo: South-Kivu...
ATGACTATTCACGCAGCGAAGGGACTTGAGTTCAAGAACGTGTTTATCGTTGGATTGGAAGAAAATTTATTCCCATCACAAATGTCTATTGGCTCGCGCGAAGATTTGGAAGAAGAACGCCGTTTGTTTTACGTGGCGTTAACCCGCGCCGAACAACGCGCATTTTTGAGTTATGCCAATTCGCGGTACAAATGGGGACAGTTTACCTTTTGCGAGCCATCTAGGTTTATTGAAGAGATAGATGTAAAGTACATGGACATGCCTGCTGCAGCGCCGAAGCGTTCAGAGGCAACAGCCCGAGGCTTTGATTTTAACCAAGAGCGCGGTAGATTTACCTCAGGAATCAATCAACTTCCATTACAAAAACCAGCTCAGCCAAAAGAGGTGAAGCAGCCTGAACCCCCGCGCAATTTGAAGAAAGTAGATGCTTCGGCCCCAGTGAGTTTACCTGCTGGTGATTGGGCTCTTCCTCATGAAATTGAAGTGGGAAAGGAAGTGCAGCATGAGAAATTCGGTAAAGGGAAAGTGTTGAAGGTAGAAGGAGAAAGTCCGAATGAAAAGGCAACTGTGTTTTTTCCAAGCGAAGGTCAAAAGCAATTGTTGCTGAAGTTCGCTAAATTGAAAATCGTTGGCTAAGCGTTGATTAGCCTATATTTGTATTAAGTCAAGTAAATTATGAATCCACATCGCGTTCAGCAGGCACCTTCTTTAGTGCCCATGGAAATGAATAGCGAGCGTCCCGAAATTACCCTCCCTGAATACGGAAGAAATATTCAGAAAATGGTAGAATATGCGCTTACTATTGAAGATAGAGAAGAACGAGCCAAGTGCTGCAAAGCCATTATCTCAGTTATGGGACAGTTATTCCCGTACTTGAGAGATATGGAAGATTTCAATCATAAATTGTGGGATCACTTACACATTATGAGTGGCTTCCGGTTAGATGTTGACTCTCCTTATCCGAAACCAGAACCTTCGCAATTTGCGCAAAAACCAGAACGAATTGGTTATCCGCAATCGGCTGTGAAATTTGGACATTACGGTGGTTATGTAGAGCGTATGGTAGATAAATGTGTGGCAATGGAAGACGGTGAAGAAAAAACCAATTTCATTATAGCTATCGCGAAACTCATGAAGCAAAACGCACTGAATTGGAACCGCAACTCCATTACAGATGATGTTATTCTTCAAGATTTAAAGTACTTAAGCAAAGGAAAGTTGAGTGTAGATCACATTCAAGAAATACATGCGGTGAAGACCATTCAAGGAAATAAGTTTCAGGATTTCGTGGAAGACGGATTCCGCACAGGCAAGAAACGCAATAAGAAAAAGAAATTTAAAAAGAAGAGTTTTTAAACTTTTTCTGATATTTGGATTCTAAAATTAAATCAAGTTCGTATGAAAAGAATACTCCTGCTTTCTGCGGTAGTCGCATTGGCTGTACTTGGATGTAAAAAAGATCAATCGTGGGACAATACCGCTGCCCGCGATAACAGCACTGCAGAAAATTATTTCAGCGATATGTTCGCTGTAGTAAACAATGTGTCTCAAAACACTTCAGGTATTCGTACGTATTTTTATAGCTGCATTGATACGGTAATTATTGATACTACCGTTTCTCCAAGAACAGCCATCATTGATTTTGGAACCGACGATTGTATTGGTATTGATGGGAAAGTAAGAAAAGGGAAATTGAATGTTACCTATACCGGTCGTTACCGCGATGCAGGTACTGTTATTACCATTACTCCTGAGAATTACTATGTAGACGGAAGTTTGGTTCAAGGAACTAAAACCATTACGAATATGGGATTGAATGGTTCAAATCAACCGTATTACCATATAGTAGTTAACGGTACCGTAACAACAGCAGGAACAACCGTAACACATTTAAGTGATCGTACACGCACCTGGGTAGCAGGTTATGATACGGCTGACGATTGGTTCGATGATCAATATGAAATTTCAGGTACAGGTTCTGGTATCAACCGTTTGGGTAACCACTACACTGTCGCTATCACCACCCCATTGCACGTTGAAATGATTTGTCCTTGGATAGAATCAGGCGAAATGTCTGTCACCCCGGATGATGGTACTGCGCGAGTTATTAATTTTGGTTCGGGTGCATGTAATCCCGGATACACCATTACTGTTAACGGAAACATGGTTGAAGTTAACGGAGGAGATTAAACGAAATACATTGTGAGAGGGCCGATTTATCGGCCCTTTTTTTATTAATGCACATTAAGAAAAGTGGCCAAGCCTTGTTGTAATTTTGTCACATGTTGAAATACATATTCATCATACCTATTCGAATTTATCAACGATTTATTTCACCGTTTCTAGGTTCGAATTGTAGGTATGAGCCTACATGTAGTCAATATGCAGTGGAAGCCATTAACGAATGGGGAATTTTCAAAGGAACGTGGTTGGGATTCAAGCGTATAAGTCGCTGTCATCCGTGGGGAGGTATGGGTCACGATCCTGTTCCGAAAAAACATTCATGTGAACATCATAAACATTAAATAATAAGAAATGAAAAACAAATTAGCTCTTTTGTTCTTAGCGGTTACAGTAAGCTTTGCAGCTTGTTACGATTCAGAAACTGAAATTTTAAAACAAGCACGCACCACTCAACAAGGTGTTCTCTCAAAAAAGCAAGCCTTACTAACCGATTTAGAAAATCAACTTAAAACAGCAGAGCAAGAAATTAGTCAGTTAAGCCAAACTCAATTAGATTCAACCGGCGCAGCGCGTATCAACGAATTGTCAGACTTAACCACTTTGATTCGTGATTTGAAAGATCAAGTGGAGAATTGGGGGTTGAATTTAGACATCATTCCTGAAGCAGGTGAGATTCACAACGATCCGAAATTCAAAGACAAGAAAGACGAGGATGTCTTGCATATGGCGAAAGAACAAGATAGTTTGTTCAATAACCTAAAGTCTGAAATTGAATCTCAATTGTTGTAATGCGCATTCGTCCAAGAAGAAATAGGGTTTCCCCTGCCGTTCGCGGTATGGTTAGAGAGACGAGGTTGTCTGTTGATCAGCTTATCTTCCCGCTATTCATTGTGGAAGATGCGAAGGCGGTTCAACCCATTCAATCGATGCCAGGCATGTTTCGACGTGGCTTGGATCCGTTGAAAAAAGAGATTGAAGAATGTGTGAATTTAGGCGTAGTGAATTTTGATTTATTCCCCGCTGTTGACGACAAGTACAAAGACAAATACGCCACGTATGCATTACAGCCAGATAACTTCTATTTGAACGCGGTTCGTGAGTTGAAAAGGGAATTTCCCATGGCTATGTTTATGTCTGATGTGGCCATGGATCCTTATAGTTCTGACGGACATGACGGATTGGTAGAACAAGGTCAGATTGTGAACGATGAGACGTTGCCCATTCTTGCAGCAATGGCTGTGGCTCAGGCAGAGGCCGGATTTGATATGATTGGCCCTTCTGATATGATGGACGGTCGTGTTGGTGAAATTCGTGATGCGCTAGATGCCAATGGCTATACCAATGTGGGTATCATGTCTTACACGGCGAAGTACGCGAGCGCCTTTTATGGTCCTTTCCGCGAAGCACTTGATTCGGCACCTAAGAGTGGGGATAAAAAAACCTATCAAATGGATCCTGCGAACATTCGCGAAGCACTGCGTGAAGCGCAATTGGATGAGGAGGAGGGAGCTGATTTTCTTATGGTAAAGCCCGCGCTTTGCTATTTAGATGTCATTAAAACATTGAAAGAATTTTCTACTTTGCCCATAGCGGCATACAACGTAAGTGGTGAATACGCGATGCTGAAGGCGGCCGCAGAAAGAGGTTGGATAGATTATGAAAGAGCCATGCCTGAAATGTTATTGAGTATTTCACGTTCTGGTGCTGATGTTATTCTAACTTATTTCGCCAAAGAGTATGCGCAGTTTATTCGTAATCATCAGTAGTTTTCTTGTTGTCGCTGTTCAAGCACAATCGGAATACAAGAATGTTAAACTTCCTGAGAACAAGGACCTCTCGTTCTTTTCGCCCAGCGAACCCAGCATAGCGGTTAGCTTAACCAATCCGAACGAAGTGGTTGCCGGCTCTATTCTGAACAATGTCTATAAATCTTTTGATGGTGGAAACACCTGGGACGTTGCCACATTGAAATCGACTTTTGGTGTGTACGGAGACCCCGCTATCATTGCGTCTCCGACGGGTGATTTCTTTTTTTTACACTTGGCAGATCCGGAACATGGCGGTTGGAATAGTCCGCATTTACTAGATAACATTGTTGTTCAGCAATTAAAGAACAAAGATGTTAAATGCAATAGTAATTGTTGGAGCAATGGCGTGGCCTTAGGGTCGCACTTCCCGAAAGATCAGGACAAACAATGGGCATGCACTTCAAAAGACGGGAAATATGTTTATGTTACTTGGACGGAATTCGACAAGTATGAGAGTAAGTCGAAGAAGCATCGCTCGCGCATCTTATTTTCATCATTGAATGTGGAAACCTCTGAAGTATCAAGTCCAATTCGATTAAGCGATGTGGAAGGCGGATGTTTAGATGACGACAATACCGTGGAGGGCGCAGTACCTGCAATAGGGTTGAACGGAGAGATTTACGTTACGTGGGCTCATAAGGACAAGATTTATTTTAATGTGTCTTTCGATAATGGGAAAACATGGTTAAAGAAGTCGCGAGTGATTATGCAAATGCCGGGGGGATGGAACCAAGAAGTACGTGACGTCTATCGTGCCAATGGAATGCCTGTGTTAATGAGTGATTGGAAATCGGGTGCTTTGTATTTGTGTTGGAGCGATACCCGCAATGGTAACATTGATATTTTTTGTGCCAGTTCAAAGGATGGCGGAACCACTTGGGGCAGTCCGGTTCGTGTGAACGATGACCAAACCAATCGCGAGCAATTCTTTCCTTGGTTGGCCGTGGATCAATCAACAGGAAATTTGTACACGGTATTCTACGACCGAAGAAATTACGAAGATGCGAGAACCGATGTGTATTTAGCAACTTCAACCGATGGCGGATTAACATGGAAAAACGAGCGCATCAGTGAGTCGCCGTTCACCACCCAAGCCACAGGATTTTTAGGAGACTACAACAATATTTCTGCATCGCAAGGAACGGTTCGTCCTATTTGGACCCGCATGGATAAAGGCACCACATCAGTGTGGACCGCCATTATTCAGAAATAAAATAAAGTTGTTTTAGAACTCTGCGTTTTGTGGTGTGCGTGGGAAAGGAATCACGTCGCGAATATTTCCCATACCCGTTACGTACATCACCAATCGCTCGAAGCCTAGTCCAAATCCAGCGTGTTTGCACGTTCCGAATTTTCTAGTTTCTAAATACCACCAAATGCTTTCCTCAGGAATATTGAACTGAGCACATTTTTCTTTGAGTACGTCATAACGTTCTTCACGCTGACTTCCGCCAATAATTTCACCAATACCGGGAACCAGAATGTCCATGGCAGCCACTGTTTTTCCGTCTTCATTCAGGCGCATATAAAACGCTTTGATAGCGGCAGGGTAGCTAGTAATGATAACTGGTTTATTGAAATGCTTTTCTACTAAGTAGCGTTCGTGTTCACTTTGCAAATCAATTCCCCATTCAACCGGATACTTGAATTTTTTCTTTTTGTACGGATTTGAATTTAAAAGAATATCAATTGCTTCGGTATAGGTGATACGTTCAAAGGTGTTGTTTGCAACAAATTCTAAACGTTCAATAAGCGGAGCAGTTTGTCTTTCTTCTTGAGGCTTTTGTTTGTCTTCAGTGGCTTCGCGTTCTTGAAGGAAAAGCAAATCTTCTCTTCCATTTTCCAAAACATAGCGAATGCAATATTTCAAGAAATCTTCTGCCAAATCCATATTGGCAACAATATCGTTGAAAGCTACTTCCGGTTCAATCATCCAGAATTCCGCCAAGTGACGTGACGTATTGCTGTTTTCTGCACGGAAAGTTGGACCAAACGTATACACTTTTCCTAGCGCTAGCGCTGCAAGTTCGGCTTCTAATTGTCCGCTTACCGTTAAGTGAGCGGCTTTACCAAAGAAGTCTTCTTTGTGATTGATACTTCCGTCTTCGTTGCGGGGAATATTATTTAAATCGAAATTCGTTACACTGAACATTTCTCCGGCGCCTTCTGCGTCGGAACCAGTGATAATTGGACTGTGGAGGTTAACGAATCCGTTTTGATTGAAGTAGTTGTGAATAGCGAAGCTCAATTGGTGGCGCAAGCGAAATACTGCGCTGAATGTTGAGGTTCTAAAACGTAAATGTGCTTTCTCACGAAGGAATTCCAAGCTGTGCTTTTTCATTTGGATTGGAAATTCATTGGGGTCACAATCGCCCAAAATTTCAATCTGCGAAGCAACTAATTCAACGGCTTGTCCTTTTCCTAAACTTTCTGCAATAGTTCCAGTAGCCGCAATAGAGGTTCCTGTATAAAGGCGTTTAGCGTCGCTTTCATTCAACGAATTGGCATTGACAACTACTTGTAAATTAGAAATGCATGAACCGTCATTGAGTGCAATGAATTGTTCGTTGCGGAACGTGCGAACCCAACCTTGAACGGTAAGGGTTGTTCCTACAGGCGTTTGAGCTAAAATTTCTTTGATTGTCATGGTTGAATGAAATGAGCTGCAAATATAGCTCAGAGCATTCGTAGAACATTACTTTTGGTCAGATTCCACTTGACCGTCGCGAATGCGAACAATGCGTTTGGCGCGTTGCGCAATGTCTTCCTCGTGGGTAACAACGACCACCGTATTTCCAGCAGCATGAATTTCTTCAAACAAATGCATAATTTCCTCGCTTGTTTTGGTGTCGAGGTTCCCTGTTGGCTCGTCGGCTAGGATTAAACTTGGGCGGTTCACCAAAGCGCGGGCAACAGCCACACGCTGACGCTGTCCGCCCGAGAGTTCATTGGGCTTGTGGTGCATGCGGTCAAGCAAACCTACTTGTTCAAGGACTTCTTCGGCTCTTTTCAAGCGATCTGCTTCGCTAACCCCAGCGTAAATAAGGGGAAGAGCCACATTTTGAAGAGCGGTTAAACGAGGTAGCAGGTTGAATGTTTGAAAAACGAATCCAATTTCTTTGTTTCGTATGGTAGCCAGTTCATTTTCCGAAAGTTGAGCTACATCTGGACCATTCAAGTGATAACTTCCAGAACTGGGCTGGTCAAGGCATCCTATAATGTTCATTAGGGTTGATTTCCCCGAGCCCGAAGGCCCCATTAAAGCCACGTATTCATTGCGATTAATGGCCAAATCTATGCCGTTGAGAGCCTTTACAGTTTGGCTACCAACAGTGTATATTTTGGCTATGTTTTCGAGGTGAATCAACGCTGGCATAGGGCAAAGCTATTACGAATTTGTATCTTTGAAAAAAATAGGGCAACTTTTTCCGAGACTTGTCCGTCATTATTATAGAAAATTACAATATGAAGGTTCTATTTACTTCTTTTTTGGTTCTGCTTAGTGTTGCGCTTCTTGCTCAGCCTGCCGTTACCTATGTTACAGCTGACCAAGCTGTTCAGACCTTATTGGGTCCTGGTGTTACCTATTCAAATGCCACCTTTACAGGCTATGATGTACAGTTGGGTTCTATGACCAACATGACTGGACCGGCTTTTCAAATTACCGATGGAATTGTAATCGGCTGCTCAGATGCGCAAGATGTTGTTCCAAATTATTTCGGTACTTTTCTTCCTACCAATATTAATGGTGACCCGGATTTGTTAAGTGTTGCGAATTCTGTTCCGCCGCTTATCGGGCAATCGTTTTCGGTAGGATCAGTAAATAATATTGCAGCCTTAGAATTCGATTTCGTGGCAGTAGGAACTGAATTAAATTTCAATTTCATCTTCGGATCAGACGAGTATTTGACTTATGTAAACACCACATACAATGATGTGTTTGCTTTCTTTCTAAGTGGCCCGGGTATTACTGGGTCGTACGCAGCACCAGCGGCTTTTCCAAATGGTGCTGTGAACATTGCCGTTGTACCGAATTCATCTCCTGAATTGCCGATTACCATTTCTTCAGTAAACAACGTGTTGAATGCGCCGTATTATCAAGATAACCAAGGCCAAGCGAATGCACCTATTCAATTGAATGGATTTACTACGAAACTTACTGCTACTCATCCGTTGGAATGCGGAGGAACCTATCACATTAAATTGGCTATCGCTAACGGTAGTGACCAAGCTTTGAAATCTGACGTTATCATTGAAGCAGGTAGTTTCAACATTGCCAACAATTTAATTCAATCGGTTGCCGTAACTAATCCCGGTATTGCTCCAATTCCAGGTTTCCCACAAAATGCTATTCTGGAAGGAGACAATTGCTATAATGGTCAATTTATCATTACTCCTCCTGCATGTCTTGCAGAGGCTGACACCATTCAATTGTTGTTCTCTGGTGATGCTCAATATGGAGTGGACTACTCTACCAATGGCGTAACTGAGATGATACTTGAATCAGGAATCCCAGATACGTTGTTTTTATCTGCTTCGGTGGATAATCAGGTGGAGGGAAATAACACCGTTAGCTTCGGAGGAGTAACCTATGGATACGAGACTATTCAGATTAGTTTCGTTTACACAGATATTGTAACCGGTGAATTAGATACTGCCTATGCCAACATGATGATTGTCGATTATGATCCGATCAACATCAATCAGATGGCCGATATTACAAACCTTTGTCCAGGCGCAGTATTTATTAGTAATGTAGCCGCAAATATGACTGGCGGTGTTCCCAACTACCAATACCAATGGGAAGCAGTCAATGGTCAAACACTGGGCACGAATTCAACGCAATTGTTCCAATCAGGAATGGCAGGACAATATATGGTGACTGTAGTTGATTATTGTGGAACACGTGATTCTTCAATTTTTAATCTAACTGAGCCGCCAGCTATTTCTTTTGCTGGGCCACAAGATTTGTGTACAGGTGTTGAATCGGAAATTTTGGTTTCAGGTGGATTACAGCCATACAGTTTCGATTACAATGCGGGTTCTATTTCAATGAACACCCTAACCAATACGTTTACCGGCAATACCAACGACGTCACTGCTATTACTATAACAGATGCATGTAATCAATCACAGATTATTCCTGTGATTTTAACTATTTGCGATACACAAGAGCCTAATATCATCACTGCTAACAATGACGGACTTAACGAGGCCTTCATCATCAAAGGTTTAGAGACTTTCCCTAACAGCCAAGTGCGTATTTTCAACCGCTGGGGTGACATGTTGTATGAATCATACAATTATGATAACAACAATCCTTGGAAACCGACCGATGTAGAAGACGGAGTTTATTTCTGGACATTAAATCGTGCAGATGGAGTGAACCGTGAAGGGTTCTTCCACGTAAAACGTTAATTCAAGCGAAAGCTTAACCCAATAAGGAAACCCCAGACATTGTTTGGGGTTTTTCTATGCCCATAAGTTCCAAAATGGTCGGTGCCACATCGGCTAATTTACCATTGTGAATGGTAGAAGTAGGTGAGCCTAAAATCCAAACTGGAACCGGATTGGTTGTGTGGGCAGTATTCGGTGTGCCGTCTTCATTGATAGCACAATCGGCATTTCCATGGTCGGCAATAACGATAAGCGAATAGCCCAGACTTTGAGCCGTACTTGCTACTTTTTCTAGACAAGCATCAGTCGTTTCAATAGCTTTAACAATCGCAGGGAATACGCCTGTGTGTCCGACCATATCCGGATTAGCGAAATTCAAACAGAAAAAGTCTGGTTGTTTTTCGTTTAGAAAATTCGTGCATTTCTCAGCAATTTCTGCTGCACTCATTTCAGGTTGTAAGTCGTAGGTGGCTACTTTTGGAGAAGGGACCATAATGCGCTCTTCGCCTTGGAAAGGCTCTTCCCGTCCGCCGTTGAAGAAGAAAGTAACGTGTGGATATTTTTCCGTTTCCGCAATTCGTAGCTGTGTTTTTCCTGCTTTCGAAACAGTTTCTCCTAACGTGTTTTCTAAATTATCTTTTTCGAAAACAACATGCACGCCCTTGAATGAATCGTCGTATCGAGTTAAAGTCACATAATACAACGGAAGGATTTTCATTCCGAAATCTGGAAAATCTTGTTGGGTCAGGGCTAGGGTAATTTCTCGGCAACGGTCGGTTCTGAAGTTGAAACAAATCACCACGTCATCAGCGGCAATAGGTGCGAAGTCAGAATGAATGACAACGGGCTCAATGAACTCGTCGGTAATCTGATTGGCATAAGAATTACGAACCGCATCGAGAGCCGATTCGGCTGATGCGCCTATACCTTGGGTGAATAAGTCGTAGGCTTTCTTCACACGTTCCCAGCGCTTATCGCGGTCCATAGCGAAATAGCGTCCAATGACCGAAGCAATTTTCGCTTTTTTGTTTTCGCAGTGGTTAGCCAACTCAGCAATAAAACCTTCGCCACTCTTCGGATCGCAATCGCGCCCGTCGGTAATGGCATGCACGAAGGAAGGAAGCTCATGTTCTTCACACAAATCAATAAGTGCCTTCAAATGATTGATGTGCGAATGCACACCGCCGTTGCTGACTAAGCCCACAAAGTGGATGTTTTTTTTCTGCTCTTTGGCATAAGCCAAGGCTTTTTGTAGGACTTCAATTCCGCCCAGCTCATTGTTTTTTATAGCGAGGTGAATTTTTACCAAATCTTGATAGACTACTCTGCCGGCACCAATATTCATGTGGCCCACTTCACTGTTTCCCATTTGACCTTCCGGTAGTCCAACGAATTCTCCGTCGGTGCGCAAGGTGGCATGAGGAGCTCGAGCATTCAACTGATGTGCAAAGGGTGTTTTCGCGTTGAATATCGCGTTTGAATTATCGTTTCTTCCGATTCCCCATCCGTCAAGGATGATAAGACCTACTTTTTTTGTCATGACTTAAATATTAAAACAAAGCGCGAACCTTTCGTGGTGTTGTCAAGTACCTGAACGGATGCGTTAAGTTGATTGCAAATTTCTTTTACTATGAATAATCCCAGGCCTGTGCCTTTTGAAACACGCCTGTTTTCATCGCCTAGACGATAAAATTTATTAAACACCAACGATTTTTCTTCATCGGGAATTCCTATTCCTTCATCACTCACCTCAATTACAGGAAAGCCATTTCTAAGGAATAAATTTACTTCAATGGAAGTGTCTGTTGGACTGTATTTATGTGCGTTTTCAATTAGGTTGGAAACAGCACTTGCCAAAAGGTCTTCGTCGCTATTCCAATGAATATTTCTCTCGAGGTTGGCTACTATGTTTCGGGAAGGATGAAGTAATTCAAATCGACGAATTAGTTGGTCGAGTGTCCAGGTTAAATCAATATCAGTAGAACTAATATGAACCGCGTTGTTTTCTATTTGTGTGGCCAAAAGCACGTTGTTCACCAGGGTATTCAGTCTATTGGCTTCTTTTTCAATGTCGGAATGAATCTTCTTTTGCTGCTCGGGTGAAAGACTTCGATTGATAAGGGTTTGCGAATTCAATTTGATGGCAGCCACCGGAGTTTTTAATTCATGCGTAACAGCTAGCAGAAATGTTTTTTCTTTTTGTGCGGCTTGCAAATCGCGCCACACATTTTTTCGAATCCACCAAAATCCAATTGCCAGGAAAGCCAGGAATACGAGGCCTTCCCCCATAATCATATACACCTTCGAAGCCAATGCGTGTGGAGGAACAGCAACACCGTTGTTGACCTGATTTTGCAAATTCAATTTGTGAAGACGAAACAATTGAAATCCCCACCACATGAGCTGAAAGACTAGGTAGGCTCCCATGATGTATAGCACTGCGATAAGTCGTTTCTTATTTCGAATGGATTTCACCTTACAAAGTTACGTTGGCTGCGTAGATATTGTCCTTAATGACTGATGAATATTTTAATAGGAAATTGATATTTATGTGAAATAAAGATTGCACTTTTGCTTTATGCGTTTGCTAATGCGGTATATACTTATTTTTTTACTTGTTTTTTTTGGATTTCAATCGAACGCCCAACGCGTAGGAGTGGTATTAAGTGGTGGCGGAGCTACGGCGATGGCGCATATCGGATTCCTTAGAACGCTTGAAGAGCATAATATTCCTATTGATTATATTACAGGAACCAGCATGGGGGCTGTTATTGCGGCCTTTTATGCTTCAGGCTATTCCATTGATGAGATGGAAACTATTTGTACCTCGAAGGAATTCGTAATGATGTCGGAAGGGCAATTGCCCGAAGAGTTGAAGTTTTATTATTTGAATGACGACCCCAATGCGGCATTGGTGAATTTGAAATATTCCGGAGGTGAACATTTATCGAATGCCATTCCAACCAATTTGATCGACCCTTCTTATGTCGATTGGTTTCATATGCAGTCACTGAGTTCTGCCAATGCACTTGC
>Ga0172367_10007542_pt1 | contig 12419 bp, 8 predicted proteins | sample Lak10m_FD_114542 | JGI IMG/M metagenome (GOLD analysis project Ga0172367, IMG submission 114542) | Freshwater microbial communities from Kabuno Bay, South-Kivu, Congo - kab_022012_10m | ecosystem: Environmental > Aquatic > Freshwater > Lake | place: Democratic Republic of the Congo: South-Kivu...
AAAATTCAAAAAATATTTAAATACCTCGATGTTTTATTCCGAAAGGAAGGCATGTCAGAAAATTCGATCATACAAGCCCTCCTGCAAGCCCTTCGAGAACGTGACGCATATACTTACAGTCATTCGATCCGGGTTTCTCGACTTGCACGATTCTTAGCTCAATCAGCAGGACTCTCTAGTGATCATCAACAAATCATCGAAATCTCTGCACTCCTTCATGATCTCGGAAAAATTGGAATTCCGGATCAAATTCTACTTAAGCCAGCAAAACTCACTCCTGAAGAACAAGACTTCATGCGCTTGCATCCTAAAAAAGGAATAGAAATCCTCAAGCCTCTGAGTGACTTTACGTTATTTCAAGCCATCATTCCCGGCATTTTATGCCACCATGAACGAGTCGATGGACTCGGATATCCCTTTGGCCTCAAAGAAGAAGAAATCCCGATCGATGCTCGAATTATCCTTATTGCAGATACCTTTGACGCAGTCACTACCACCCGTCCTTATCGGCAGGCTCTCTCCACGGAAATCGCTTTTCAGGAGCTTCAAAAATATTCAGGCGTTCAGTTTGATGCCGAATTAGTGCGAATCTTTATCGAAGCACTCCCATCTTGGGACGAAATCAAGAAGGCCGCATAACCCCTCATGAATGCAAGGCTTTACATTCACTCAAGGCGAGTGCTAAACTCCTAAACAAATGGAAAAGTCACGCATTTTGATCGTTGAAGACAACTCAGATACCCGACGTTTCCTTGAAACTATGCTGGAAAAAGAGTTTGAGATCCTGAGCTCAGAAAACGCGGTCATTGGTATTGACTATGCGCGCAACCGAGGACCTGATTTAATCCTACTGGATATCGTCCTCCCTATTCTCAGTGGCTACGATGCTTGCAGCCTGCTTAAAAAAGACGAAAAAACCAAGCACATCCCTATCCTTTTTTTCTCAATCAAAAGCACCGGCTCAGACGTGACCGAAGGACTCAGCTACGGAGCAGACGATTACATCTCCAAGCCTTTTGATTACAAAGAACTCGTTGCTCGAATTCATGCTCGCCTTCGTAAAAAAACAGAAATCTCGTTTCAACCTCTGCAGATTGGCGACCTCAAGATCAACCCTTCGAATCGTGAAGTGAATTTTGCTGGCAAACAAATCCAGCTCACTTTAACCGAGTTTGACATCCTTCGATACTTGGCCTCTCAATCAGGAACCGTGGTTTCGCGTGATGATATTCTTAAAGAAGTGTGGCGCGACCATTCGACTGATACCAATGACCGAACAATCGACGTACATATTCGTGCTTTAAGAAAAAAAATACCCGCACTCGTAAAGCATATTATTTCGATTTATGGCGTGGGCTATAAATACGATAAATAAAAAAACAGTTTAATTTTTGACTTCAAGCCGCTCATCAACGAGAGTGGCCATGCTTTCTTTAATTTCGGTGGTAATCGTTTTTTCCATGCCCAATGACTCATTAACCAGTCGAATGGAATAGTTGCCAATTCGGATCTTTTCTCTCTCAAAAGGAGTTCGTTTGAGCCATTTTTGACCATCGATCTCAATTACGGCATCGGCACTCGGAGTTGTTTTAATAGTGAGATATCCGAACTCAGTCGGCTCCAATTGAATCTCTCGGACAAACTCAGTACGTCCCTCGACTTCATAGGCATGAATTACAAATTCACTTTGCAACGGACGATAACCATCGCGCTTTACAACAAGATCCAGTGGAGCATCTAACGGCACTGCGACCACAGGTTGAGCGGGATCAACGGACTTCCCTCCCAATAAAATAGTCGGCTTACCACCAGGTGGTATCAGACTTAAACGTAAGGAGATCGTCTTTTGAGCTGGGGCTTCGACCGATTCAATTTTTTGTTGATCCGATACATTTCCGGGACTTCGATCAAGCCCTAATTTCTGGGCATGATTAAGAGCAACCATATTTTTTACATCAAGAGGATTTATCCACTTCCCTGCTCTCAATGACTCTACCCAAGGAGTCACATAGGGAATGGACCATCCTAGATCAGGGGCATAAAAAATAGTTCCGGTGAACAGGAGAAAGGCTAAAATCGCAGCACTCAACCCGCTTTTAGAACGTTGATTGCGTTGAGAGCTGTGGCGCTGAGCATCCAGGATATTGACTGGCGCAGCAACTGAAGCCGCTCGAGGAACCTGGAATTCATTTCCTTTTTTTATTTGGAATTTTTTTGAGTCAGAGAGCTGAACTTCAATAGCCTTGCTATGCGCAAGAGTCGGCGCTTCGGTACTCTCACGATCCAGGGTGATTCGATTTAAAGCGGATTTATACTCAATGCCTTTTTTTCCTAGCAGTTTTTCTGCCTCATCATTGAGACTTTTAATGCGTTTACGATCCTCTACTACTTCTTTAGTAAAGAACTTCTTGAGATAATCCCCCAGATCCGAGGGATTAAAATCAGCCTTATAAGAATACAAAAATTTATGAAGTGCCCGTTGAAACTCATCTGCGGTCTGAAAACGTTGATCGCGATTTTTAGCTAATGCCTTCATCACGATCCGATCTAACTCAGGTGGCACCGCACGATTAAGAGTCGAAGGAGACTGTACATAGGATTGACTGCTCTCGATCAACATCAGGATCGCGCGGTCATTATCGCCTGCAAAAAGTTTTTTTCCCGTGAGAGCTTCCCACAAGACTGCGCCCAAAGAAAAGATATCCGAACGGCCGTCGAGCTGCTCTCCTGTAATCTGCTCGGGAGAAAGATAACTGGGCTTACCCTTGATGACATTGACGCGTGTGGCTTCGACGTTGGTCGATGCCTTGGCAATTCCAAAGTCAATAATTTTGACATTGCCTTCGTAAGACACGAGGATATTTTGCGGACTAATATCGCGATGAACGATTTGTAAGGGTTGCCCTGTCAATTTATCTTTAAATTGATGAGCGTAATGAAGGCCACTGGCGACTTCTTCTATGAGATGAACCGCAAGTTCAATAGGAATGAGTTGTTGAAGCTCAACCACTCGCGAATTAAATTGACGAAGATTTCTTCCGTCAATATATTCCATCGCAATAAAAGGTTGGCGATTTTCTTCGCCAAAATCATAGAGCTGAGCAATATTGGGATGACTAAGACCCATGGTGACTTTAATTTCTGATTTAAACATCTGCAAGAAATCGCGATTATCCCCATAACCTGCTTGAATACGCTTAATCACCAAAAGGCGGCTAGCCCCGTCTTCTGAAGCGAGTCGCGCACGATAAATCTCCGCCATCCCCCCTTGAGCAATTTGATCGAGAAGAAAATAGCGGCCAAACTTCTTTAGGACATCCGTTCCCATGAAGTAACCTCTTGATTTTCTTTTCGGTAGATTCAGCTCAAATTGTAGAATTAATTAAACAGCTTTCTTAATCAGGTCTGAAGCTGAGTCAATAACTTGGCGATAAAACCATCAAAACCACCGTTTGATAGGACTGCAACCAAATCCCCTTCTCGAGCAAAGGTGCCCACTTGCTGTACTCCTTGATCCACAGTAACCATCAGATGAGCTACTTTACCTACTTGCACGAGATCACTGACCAGTTCTTGGCTCGAGAATTGGTTTTCGGAAGCAATACGGCTCTGATCATAGGGCTGAGCAATGAAAATCACATCTGCTTCGCCAAAGGCCACGGCATAATCTTTTTGAAAAATCTTACGCCGCGATGTTGCACTGCGAGGCTCAAAAACAGTCACCAATCTTTTTGATGGGTAACGCTGACGCAATGCACGCAAAGTTTCGCGAACTGCGGTGGGATGATGTGCAAAATCATCCATCACCATGACACCGCGAACTTCTCCTCGCACTTCTTGGCGACGCTTCACACCCCGAAACTTTTCAAGTGCCGATCGCACTTGATCAGGATCGAGATTGAGCTTGTGAGTCACAATCCAAACGGCCAGAGCATTCAATACGTTATGTTGACCTGGGGCACGAATGCGGAGTTCATCGACCACCACCCCACCCTTCTCGTGATCTAGTACTTCAAAACGAGTTGCATCTGCCTCAACAAAAATTTTACCCGGGGTAAATCTGGCGCCACGAGAACCATCACTGCCGTAAGAAATCACCTCGACCGGATACTTCCACTCCGCAGTCCGAACCAGTTCACGAACCGAAGCATAGTCGTAACAAGCAATCAGGCGGCCATTCTTACGAATTCGCTCCAAAAGTCCGCGAAATGCGCGCATCACCGCTTCAAAATCTGAATAAATATCAGCGTGATCAAATTCGACTGAGGTCAAAATCACATCATCCGGGAGGTAGTGATTAAACTTAGGCACCTTATCCCAAAACGCAGTGTCGTATTCATCGCCCTCAAGGACAAAGAAATTGCCTGGGCCAGTTTGAGAAACCTGAAAACTAAAAGGGAGATCAAGCGAAACACCACCAATAAAAAAGTTGGGGTTTTTTTCACAAAAATTGAGGGTATGAGCAAGGAGACTTGAGGTCGTGGTCTTGCCGTGAGTCCCACTGACTACCAAATTACGAGTTTGACCAAGAAGTAAAAGCTCCATTGCTTGAGGCAATGAAGTATAAGCATAACCTCCATCAATGGCTGCCCGAGCCTCAGGATTAGTCGCTTGAATCACGTTTCCGATCACCACTAAATCCGGACGAACTTGCATCCTCTCAAGATTTTCTGCTCGATACCCTAAGAAAAGCTCTACCCCTGCACTCTTCAGCACGTCACTCATCGGTGGATAAATATTTTCGTCACTGCCGGTGACTTCAATTCCGCGCCTCTTTAAAAACGCTGCAAAAGGGGCCATCAAAGTGCCACACACTCCAATGACATGTACTTTTTTTAGGGCCTGAAATTCAGGAAGCTTTTTTTGAACGGTCATACTCCACTAATCTCCTCTAAATAAAAGTGAAGAGTCAAGCGCGTGCCTCAAGATCTTTGCGAATCGCATCGTGAAACAGCGGGCGAAATTCGCGAATTTTATTATTCTCACGCGATGGATGAACCCGATTGGTCAATAGGGCTACAGCAAGCTCTGCGTCGGGATCAATCCAAAGAGATGTTCCGGTAAAACCCAGGTGACCCACCGAACGATTCGAAAAATACTGACCTGTCGAAGAACCCGTAAGCGATACCGTATCCCAACCGCCCCAGGTACGACCCAACGAGGTAGACACCCAACTTTGCTGAAGTGTCGAACGAGAAATCCATTCACCATTCAATAAACCGCGCGCAAAATGCAAGACATCTCGAATGGTTCCGAACGCTCCTGCATGTCCCGCATAACCCCCCATCGCCCAGCAGTTGTCATCATGCACTTGTCCCTGAAGTACTCCTCCCCTCCACGGACAATTTTCGGTCGCTGCGACATGATCGAGGGGTGCCTGTTGAACATATTGAGTGACACGTCTAAAAAATGCAGTATCGAGGCCCCAAGAATTCCACACATGTTCCTGAACAGCTCGGTCCAAGGGCATTTGAGTGATTTTTTCGAGCGCAAAACCCAAGAGTAAAAAAGAAATATCTGAATAGAGGCAACGTTGACCCGGCTCGACTTCAGGTGCAATCTCTAAAACTAACTCACGCATCGCTTGTTGGCGTTTTTCGACCGAGACTGCATGAAGTTCGTGAGGGAGAAACTGCGAACGAATATTTTCCCAAAGAGGTCTCCATGCCACAAAGCCTGCTGTGTGCGATAAAAGATGACCTAGGGTGATTTCGGGTGAACAAAACTCGGGGAGAATCGCTTGCAATCGAGTATCCCAATTGAGCCAGCGACGATCGACCAAAACTGCAGTGAGTGCAGCTGTGGCCATGATTTTTGTCAGCGATGCTAAATCAAAAGCTGTATCGACTGACATCGGTTGTACGGAGGGCACTTGGCGTTTAGCCCCTGAAGCATACACATGAATTCGATCGGGATCTTGTAAACGCCAATAACCCGCAACCATTCCTGGAGCGACTTGTTCTTGAATACCCTGATCGATGAGCTGGCATGTGAGCGAAAAATTATCTGGAGTGAGTAGGCTCAAAGTCAGCTCTTGGCTATGTTTCATATTTTCAACCATACACGGTTCATCGAGTTGAGGCTAGCGACAGTGTTGGCTTACTTGGGACCCGAGCTCTAAGCCGAGCTGCTCGAGTTCTTGAAGATCTTTGCAGGTCATTTTGGCTGCTTTTGGGGCCACTCCACGCAAAAACTTCTGTAACGGATAATTGAGCTTGGCCTTCAGATGCGCTTCAATCCCCTCGGCACCGCCCATGTGGCAAACGTCTGTATTTTCAGAAAGGCTTTTTGCAAGTTCTTGAGCAGCTGCCTGAAAACAAGCGTTCGCACCTTGTTCGACAAAAGCCTCAGCCCTGAGATTTGCGCCATCTGGGCCACCTTCTGCAACCCAGAGTTCACCCTTGGAACCCAATCGCATTTCGAGTTTAGACACACACTCACGCAAGATCGCAGGATAACCGCCTCTCAAGTTAATCTGACCTTCGAGCTCTAAAGATGGAATCACACCCACGGGAGTATACTCTTTGCCTTCAAAAACTTGGCTGCGCAAAAAGGCGTATTTTTTTGGCTCAACGCTCTTAAGGACTTCTGGATGATTCACAAAATAATTAAAGGCATCTGCAAAGTCTTCAAGTGGACTCGCTTGAGAATATTTTTCTATAAAATCTGTGTGACTATTTTGAAAATAAGTCCCATTGGATTGACGAAAGTCCTGCCACTGACTGAGCGATTCAAAACCCGAGGCTTGGCTAAATCGAGGTGCACTTGCAAAATCAAAAGCATGACCGAACTCATGTGCAAAAACATGATGAATCCCTTCGTTGGTTGCATGACCTCGAGTGCTGATTAAAATCTGCGGATGCTCTCGATCATATGCATTATAAACTCCACTAGGATGAACTTGAAGGTGCGCATCACGTGCTACGGCCTCAGACATTTCTGCCGAAAAAAGAGTAATTTCTTTGAGTCGGGCTCGTTCTAAAACGGCAGACGGGAGTCGCGAAAGAAATTCTTCGATGCCTCGCACTTGAGTCGCGGTCCATAGATTTTCGTTTGCAGAATTTTTGTCCGTGTATTTTTGGCTGAGCGAAATCGCATATCCATATTTTTTATGAATCATGAGGGCTCGCAGTGCGGCTTCTTCGCTTTTAAAGGCTTGGGTGAGCGCACAACGGACCGAGGTACACTCAGGCGTAGAATTCAAAAACCATGATTGAGGCGGATGGATGCGAAGAATCGCTTCAGCAGCGTTGAGTTCGTCTGGAGTGCCTTGAACAGCTCGGCCCTGAATCGTTCGAGTTTGCCTGCCAAGTGAGAACTCCCCTGCAAAGGCCTGAGTATAATCTTGGCGGGCTTTTTCGAGTTGTACGTATTCGACGGGAGCGCAACCGACGGCCTGCTGAATTTTGGCGGCATCGGCAATCAATGAGTCAATCCGGGCAAAGCGGTTGTCTTGTTGGCAGTCGGTAAAATGAAGCTCGGTTGAATGAAATCGGGCACGAGGATGACTTGTGGCGCGGTGACGGTGAGCTGACCTGTGGCGCTTGCGACGTTTGTGACGTTTGTGACGCTTGTGACGATGTCGGGTGGGAATCGCGGTATGACTGGGGCCGAGTGCGCGAGCAGGATTGTAGCCCCAAATGACGTTTCGAAGATCACCGTTAGTAATAGGATCCATATGAATCGCATTTTCTAAAACTCCAGCGCTCGCACTCCAAAACGGGCTGAATAAAATCAGCAAAACCGTCAGCGCGATTGCAGATTGATTTTTTAAAAAAAAGATTGGCAAAATCTGATTCCCACTCTCTCATGGAATGAAATTGCAGAAATTACGCCATTTTTTGGATAAATAAGCTATGAATTATGGCTGAATTCATTGATGAAATTTCAGTTTATGATTGAGCTTCAGTAAAGTATGTCGAACGGACGGGGTGGTGATTAAAATTTATACAGGTTTTTAACCCTTCGAATTTTGTACAAATTATAACTATAATTGGAATGGTTAAATTATGCCTCATTTACGGAATCGATACGCTTTATTAAATCATGGCGGTTACCCTGGAATTTTTGCAGTTCGGAGTGAAAGTGAACGCAATCAAAGAATTGAGGACTGGCTCACGCTAACCTGTGAGCGAGATGCATTACTTTTTAAAAAATTAAAAGGAGATCCTGACCTTTGTCGAAAAATTCTTTCGACCTTGGCAACGATCGAAGAGCCGAGTATCGCACATGTCACTCAAAAGTTGAGATCCAATCCCAGAAAAACTGCGATGCTATTAGAATACTTAGCGCGAAGGGCGTAATCCCCAGCTAAACCACCCGATCTTTTTTACTACCGCACCACCAAGGGATCGATCATCGACTTTATCTGCGAACTATCTTCAGAAGAACTTTCGGCTAGCAAAATCATATCTCAGGAACGCTTTGACCTCAGAGATTTCGAAATTCTCTCGGCGTTTCAAAAAAAATGTAAAGCCGCTGGCTATCAAGCCGAACTTTATGCATCAGCCGCCACGAGTGCTAAAATGAAAGAACAATCAATCTCAATCACTCCGTGGGAAGCTGTTTTTTGAAACAAAGTTTTTGTTCTGGCTGCGCGAACAATCTCGCAGATCGATCCTTAAGGAGCCTCAGCTTGCGGTGTCGCCTCTGGCCACACAGGTGCGCAGGTAGCATCTTTCGATTCAAATTCCTTGAAAAATTTATCCGTTAACACCTGCTCAGGAGCACAATCATCCGCAGCGGGCATCCCTGATCTTGAGTCAATGCGTATATCGACTAACTCAGGATTTGGAGCAAAGCTGAGAGCAGGCTCGCCTGCAAGGGCTTCTTTCATATACTTAACCCAGATAGGAAATGCTGAGGTAGCTCCGGTTAATTTAACTGGGACAGAGTTCTTTTGATTTTTGCCCTGATCTGTTCCAACCCAAACCACTGTGGTGAGTTGCGGAGTATAGCCTGCAAACCAAGCATCTCGGTAATTGCTGGTGGTTCCTGTTTTACCTGCAGCAGGGCGATCAAATTTGATTTTCATCGCTTCCATCGCTCCATGTGCGGTGCCCTCTGTAAAAACGGATTCGAGCATATTGGTCAAAAGATCCACAGGAGCAGCCTGCATCACGGGTTGAGGTTGTTCAATCGACTGTGGATGTTCGACGCCATTTCTCTCAGTAATCGAACGAATGACGGTCAGTTGATTTCGAATTCCGTGATTCGCTAAAACCGAATAAGCCTTTAAAAGTTCGAGAGGCGACAATTCAGAAACCCCTAACGAGAGCGAGGGGACTTCAGGAAGTTCGCTTTCGATGCCCAAAGTTCGCGCAGTTTGAATGATGGCATCGATCCCGACTTCCCATCCCAATTTTGCAGCTATGGTGTTTACCGAATGAGCCAAAGCTCTTCGATAAGACATCCAACCCAAGTAGATTTTTTCGTAATTCTGAGGCGACCAGATTTGTCTCCCGTGATCAAATGCTAAAGACCAAGGAGCGTCTTCGATCGGATGCCCCGGAGAATAAGGAACGCCGTCACGATCCACCCCTTTTTGAAGTGCCGTGAGATAAACAAAAGGTTTGAAGGCTGATCCCACCTGACGCTTCATATTTAAAATTCGATTAAAAGTAGATTTTGCATAACTTCGCCCCCCAATCAGCGCACGAATATAGCCCACTGATTGATCCACTGAGGCCAAGACACCTTCGAGAGGTTCAGATGATGCGGTTGCTGTTGTGTTTTTTTTAGAACCATTGACTCTATTTTCGATCTCAACAATTCCATTACTCACAGCATCTTGAGCTGCTGAGTTGAGTCGAACATCTACGGTTGTGTAGACGTTCATACCTGCTTCAGCCAATTCATTATCGGTAATCTGCCCTTTGAATTGGCTCAAAAGCTCAGCTTTTACAAAATCGACAAAATAAGGAGCTTTGTTCGAAACGGATTGAGGAAGAGCTAATCGAATCGGCATTTTTAGTGCTGCATTGGCCTCTGATTGTGCGATCTTGCCAGTTTCGACCATCTTTTTTAAGACCAAATGCTGACGCTCGACCGCCTTATCCATATATTTATAAGGAGAATAAAAACTAGGCCCTCGAATCAAACCGATCATCAATGCGATTTCGCCCAAGTTGAGATCACGCAGGTCTCTTCCAAAATAGTACCGTGCGCCTTGTGCGACGCCATGAACTCCCATATTGCCGATCTGGCCAAAATACACTTCGTTTAGATACCGTTCTAAAATTTGTTTTTTATCAAAAGCGTCTTCTAGGAGGAGGGCAAGGGCGGCTTCGTTTACCTTTTGATTAAGGTTCTTGCCCCGTCTCCCCATGAGGATTTTTACGAGCTGCTGAGTGATGGTACTTCCGCCCTGAGCAAAAGATTGCGTTTGAATATCGACCAACAGGGCACGCGCTATCCCTTTGGGATCAATCCCCTTGTGCTCCATAAAATGCTGGTCTTCGATGGCGATCAACGCTTGCCAAACTCGAGGCGGGATATCTTGGAATTTTAATTGTTCTTGGATTTTTACTTTAGATCCATCTCCACTTTTTGAAAGAGTCGCCACCAATTCAGGCTCGAGATAAAGATCTGGAATTTCACTTTTTCCAAGTGCGATGGATTGCAAAGTTGAATTAGGCGTTGTTCCTGAAAAATAGAGTGTGATGGGTTGATTTCTGCTGTATCGATCCAGAGTCGGGTGCTGATACGGGAGGAGGTCCGCCGGATAATCTAAATCATGGAGATTGAAAACGATGGTTTGTTTCGATGATCGAAACGTATAGGCTAAGTTTTTTAAGCGCGATTCAACGATAAAACGGGGTTGAAGAGGCGCAATCCGAGTCACATCAGAATAGATTTGGGTCGGAACAAACTGATTTTGCTCATGAAACGCAGCCTTCAGTTGAGGCAAAAGGGTAGAAACATAAATACTCAGTGCAGCCGAAATGAAATCCATAATACTACTCTATTTGTTAATATCACTCTCTCGGAGAGAGAGTGAAACTTTTTTAGTCAATTAAAAGCAGGCTAATTATTATCTAATTAATAAATATATTGCAATAAAAATAGAAACACTGTGACCAAAATAACGTGTAGGTCATTTTAGTAATGACTTTTTTTACCTAGAGGGTATTATAGTCATAATGAGATATCTCGATCAGCACGTCACAAAAGACCTTCTCCAGCACATGGTTTTGCTATCCGGACCGCGACAATGCGGAAAAACCACATTTTCGAAATGGCTGCTTAAGAGTCTATTCAAAGGAGAATATCTTAATTGGGATCAACTCAAGGATCGGAAAAGAATCATTCAACAAGATTGGAACGAAAACGCTGATCTATTGGTATTGGATGAAATTCACAAAAAAAAGGGATGGAAAAATTTTCTTAAGGGAATTTACGATACTCGACCTGCCCAAATGAGGATTTTGGTGACAGGAAGTGCACGTCTCGAACTTTTTCAAAAATCGGGTGACTCGATGTTTGGAAGGTTTCGGTCATGGCGTCTTCATCCGTTTTGTTTAGCAGAAGATCCTCTCCATTTAAGTTTAGAGGCGCGGTTTAAGAGGTATCTCGAACGCGGTGGTTTTCCTTTTCCGTATTTGACCGAAAGTACTGACGAAGCACAAAGGTGGCGAAAACAGCGCTGGGACTTATTACTGAGAGAAGATCTTCGGGATCTTGAGTCAGTTCGGAATATTCAGGCACTCGAGCTCTTGGCCGAATTATTGAAAGACAAAGCCTCTGGTATGATCTCGTATTCGAATCTAGCAGAGGACGTTGAGATCGCACCCAAAACAGCCAAGCTCTGGGTCAGCATTCTGGAAAAGTTCTATTTGGTTTTTTTAATTCCGCCCTACTCCGGATCAATCAAGAGATCTTTGTCAAAAGTTCAAAAACTTTATTTTACAGACCCGGGTGATTTACTAGAGCAATCCGAAGGGGTACGAATCGAAAATGCGGTTGCGTGCAATCTTCTCAAGAGGCTGCATTTTATTGAAGATGCTTATGGCGATCGAATGGAGCTCTGTTACCTGCGAGACAAAGAAGGACGCGAGGTAGATTTTGTGGTTACAAAAAATCGGCGCCCCGTTGCGTTGATTGAGGTCAAAAAGAGTTACCAAGATCCTGATTCATCCCTTTTGTATTATCAATCTCGATTAGGTATAAAAAATGCCTTCCAAATTCATACTGAATCAAACCGCCCAGCCGTAGTCAAAAAAGGAATTCGGATCGTATCGATTCAATCATTTTTTGATCAACCACTGGACTCTCGTTTGTTTTGGGAGTGATAATCTTAAACTGGTTCCCTAGCCTGTGCTTGAGGACAGGGTTTGATCCAAAAGCGGAGTGAGCACGTCATTGTGATAACGCACGTAAATGGAGAGATGATCCACCAATCCTTGAATCGTTTTGCTTGT
>Ga0172367_10007543_pt1 | contig 12419 bp, 15 predicted proteins | sample Lak10m_FD_114542 | JGI IMG/M metagenome (GOLD analysis project Ga0172367, IMG submission 114542) | Freshwater microbial communities from Kabuno Bay, South-Kivu, Congo - kab_022012_10m | ecosystem: Environmental > Aquatic > Freshwater > Lake | place: Democratic Republic of the Congo: South-Kivu...
GATAAAGAATACCGGCACATATTATCTACGCGATAATAAAAATTTTTAGAAGGGTTTTATTAAACCGAATTATTAAAAAGTAGATATAGAGAAGATAAAGAAAAGGGTACAAATGCCTCGCGTATTTTTTTATTAATATATATTATAATGAATAATTTAATTCTTATGTTAGCACTTATTGTTGTTTTAGTTGTTATACTAAATTATGTTCAAAAACCCAAAGAACTTAAACAAGTTGAAGGATTTAATACATTTGTGGAAGATGATAATTTAAATACTGGAATATGGATAATTTTAATTATTGTTATTGTTTTAGTTGCAGTTGTATTTGGACCGAATGTTATTTCATCTTTTAATGGTTAAAATTAATCTTTAAAAATATCAATAATTAATAACATGTTTTTGTTATTAGTTATTTTTGTATTATTATACTTATTATTAAAAATTCCAAATACTAAAAAATCAATATTTTGGAATAATCAACCTGTTATTCGTAATATTGAAGATTTTAATTATAAAGGCTTTTTATTTGATAAATTACCAGATATTGAAATAGGATTAAGTAAAAAATATGAGTTTTCATTAGATACAAATAATATATCGGAATGGATTTCTTCAAATTTTTCAAAATATTATGAATTTTCTAAAAATCATTTATTAGAAGAAAAGAATAATAAAATATCAAATATAATTCTTAAATATAATAAGAAAATAGTTGGTTTTATACATGTGCGTTATATGAATTGGTTGTTTGATTTGAAAGAATATAAAATAGGTTTTGTAGATTATTTATGTATAGAACCAAATTTTAGAAATAATAATTTAGCATCTATAATGATAAGTAAAATGATTGAAGAGACAAAATTAAAAAGTGATTGTAAAGGATTTATATTTAAAATAGACAATAAACCATTAAATTTTCCGTATTGGTTAAAGTCAAATTATTATGTAAAATTTTTAAAAAAAAAAGAAAATGGAATAAAAAAAGAGAATACAATATTTTACGAAAAATTCAATAATTTAGTAAAAAGAACTTTTAAAATTTTTCCAAAAATTGAAAAAGATGATTTTGAAAATCATTATAATAAGGGTATATATAAATGTTTTAATAGCGAGAATTTAATATGTTTAGGTAGGGAGGGTATAATGGATGGGATGAGAATATTGGATATAGATATAATAGTGGGTGAAATGGGAGAATGGGAAGAAATAGAGAAAAGACTAAGTGAAGAATATAATATATTAAGTGTAGTGAGAATGGGAAAAATAGATGACGAATTTTTAAAGGAATGGCAAATAGGGAATGAAGTGTATTATTATTTTTATAATTTTTCATATCCAAGAATGGATATAAAAAAGGTGTGGATAAATTTTAGTTAATGTTACAAGTAGAACAATTATCAAAATTTTCTAAAATTTCTGAATTAGAAATAGGTTTAGATTTATAAAAATAAAAAATAGAGAGAAGGAGTAGTATAATGAAAAGGTAAAGAAAATTGAATTTCATTATAATATAAATTTACATAAATAATCTAATAAATATAATATATGAGTAGTATAAATCAGACAGTAGAAATATATGGACAAAAAGTAACTAATGGAGCATTAATAGTAGCGGTATTAGGGAGTATATTTGGGTTAGTATTAATATTGAATGGATTTTTAGTGGCGGGAATAGTAACATTAATAACATATTCGGTGGCATCATACACAATTAATTGTGTCGTTTTAGGAGAATGTAATAAATGGGCTATATTTTTAACTTTAGGAAATTCTCTTATGATTATAATCTCTTTATACGGTTTATTAACAACTAAAACCAATTTAAAAAAAAAATAATTTTCTTATAATTCATTTTATTATAAGAAAATTTAAGCAGAAGGTTTCTCAACAACACGAGTGATGAGACCGTTGAGGTTCATGTAAGTAAAAGTCTTACCCTTCTCTAAACCGAGAAGTTTAGTAAGAGTGGCATCAGGGGTCCATTCTTTCTTATTCGTGGCTGACGCAAGACTGTGTCCCTTGATATATTCAGAAAGAGCCTTCATCATTTGGCTACGAGTAAATGCCTCAGTTCCAGCAACCGCACCGGCATTCTTTACCATGAAATCACGCATAGCCTTATTCACTTGAGTCGGCTTCTGTTTAACCTCACGTCTCGCCTTCGTACGATGAGTACGCTTTTGTTCTCTCTCCCATTGACGCTGGAGTGTCGTTAGCGTCTTGATCACAGCCTTATGCGAACTCGCTAGTTGAGTTGATAAAGTAATTAATTGCTCAATCATTTGAGGCACTGTTTGAGTGGCTTCGGCAGTAGAAACTGCCACAGGTTCAGATACAACGGCGGAAGACATCCTTATATTTTTAATATAAATGAGATATCTTTAAATAAAGGATATATAATTAATACATTTTTATAAAAATAAACGCACCATTTATCCTCCTTTCATTTTCTCTTTACATATTATACAAAAATATGGCTTCCGGTTTTAACGAAAATGAACAATTAGCCTTCTGTATCACTAATCTTAAAATTATCTCTGAACTCTTACCCTACGATAAACTTTCTAAATACGATAACCTTCTCGTTATTCATAAATCCTCCCTACTTTTACCCGTTTCCAGATGGTTTAATGGCGATAATCGCAATATTACTATGGAATATATTGATAGTATTTATTCTAATACCTTCATCCTCATTGATAATATTTATATTCATAAAGATACCTCCGAACATTTACCCTTCGCTGAAGCTAATACTGGCTTATTAATATCTCTTATTGGCGAAATTAAAAACTCCCTAAAAGGTCTTAATAATCTAAGACGCACTTATGAAGATGATATTTCAATTTGTTCCCGTTTAGAATATCTTATAGAACGTACTAATGATCGTATTCTTCGCATTAAATCTCATTTCTCTTTAGAATAACTTACAATATTACTAAAAATACTATTATAAATATTAACATCAATAATGTATAATTCTCCATATACGGCTTTATCCATGGTTCTATTGTTGATACTATCGGTTTATCCTTATACTTCTCTAAACCCCTATTTAATAAATATATTGAAAATACCGCTAAACCAACATATAATCCAGCTTGAAATAATCCCATTTATTATATATTATTATTTTTCTTAATATCCTTAACTTAAAGATATTATATTTTGTCAATTTTATATATTCTTATGAAACCTGTCAAATTAATTGTTTGTATTTATCCTGACGCTATTATCGGTATTAATAATACCTTACCTATTCGTATTAACGAAGATATGAAATTCTTTAAAGATATTACCATTCAAACTTCTAATCCATTTTCTAAAAATTCTGTTATTATGGGATGGAACACTTTTAAAAGTATTCCCGATAAACATTTACCTTTAAAAGATCGTATTAATATTGTTCTTACTTCTAAAGATGAACCTTTAAAAGATAATATATATAAATTTAATACATTAGAACATGCTTTAGAATTTTGTAACTCAAATGATGAAATTGAAAATATATTTATTATTGGTGGTAAAAAATTATACGAATATTCTATTAATAATAATCTAATTGATGAAATGTATATTACTCATATTACAGAACCAGATTTAATAACAGAATATACAGAAAATATAATTCATTTTCCAATAGATCTAATTAAGATGAATGATTGGCATATTTCTATTATTTCTGAAATTAAATGTCAAGGCTTTTTATTCAAAGAAAAAATATATAAAGATGTTTTCGGAAATATAAAACATTATATTAAATGTCCCACATAACCGATTTACGAACTATTTCTATTAATAATGAAAATTCTTATCTTTCTATTTTAAGAGAAGTTTTAGAAACAGGTGAAGAAAGAGATACACGTAATGCAACAACAATTTCAAAATTTGGAATGAGAATGGAATTTGATATTCGTGAAATTTTTCCATTATTAACTACAAAACGGGTTTTTTGGAAAGGTGTATTAACTGAATTATTATGGTTTATTAAAGGAAATACAGATGCTAAATTATTAAGTAATTTAGGTAATAAAATATGGGATGGTAATTCTTCACGTGAATTTTTAGATAAATCAGGATTAACTGAATATGATGAAGGTGATTGTGGTCCAATTTATGGTTTTCAATGGAGATATTTTGGAGCTAAATATTCCGGACCTATTGAAAAATATTCTATAGATACTTCATCTATATCTTTTTCGGATAGATTAGAATTTTATAAAAATAGTGGCTTTGATCAATTAGGTGAAATTATTAAATTATTAAAAGAAAATCCAACATCACGACGTATATTTATGTCAGGATGGAACCCATTACATATGAAAGAAATGGTACTTCCGCCTTGTCATGTATCTTATCAATTTTATGTAAATAAAGAAAATGAATTAACTTGTCAAATGTATCAGAGAAGTGGTGATTTATTTTTAGGTGTTCCATTTAATATAGCTTCTACTGCTTGTTTAACTTATTTATTAGCTCATCATTGTAATTTAAAACCAGGTAGAATTATAATATGTTTAGGAGATGCACATATTTATAAGGCACATATTGATCAAGTAAATGAACAATTAGGGCGTGAAATTAGAGAAATGCCAACTTTAATAATTAAGGAGAAAAGAGATAATATAAATGACTATGTTTATGAAGATTTTGAAATAATAGGATATAATCCACATCCAACAATAAAGGCAGATATGATAGCTTAAAAATTCTAAAAATAAGAAATTTTTTAGGATTTTTAATTTGCATAAATAAGACCACCCATACCAGCCATAAACTGGACAATATTATAATTAATAGTGTACATATTAATATCATAAGTATAAATAAAGTTAGAATTAACAATAGGGGGTGTTTTGATAGTGAATTGGAATTGTACATCTTTAAGTCTTGTAAAGTTACATGCGCCAGAAGGTTGATATTTATCAGGATTGAGAGAGAAACTATAAAACATAACATTATCATCTCTTGGATTATCATGATACCAATAGGGCTGTAAGCTATCCCAAAATTCGCTTTCTCTATTTTTTTCTCTTGCATTACCATTCATATTCATTAAAACATCCGTAAATATTTTTTCATTATAAAATTCGTAATTAGAATTTGTAATAATAGGAATAGGTAAATTATCTAATGGGTTAATAGATCTATATTCCCAAATTCTTCTAAATTCATTAATTTGTTCTAAAGTATATAATTTTTCTAATGGAATATAAAATTTAATTGGATTAGTGAAACCGACACCTATACTTATTTCAACACCACTTCTATTTAATGCAGTAAATGTACCAGCTAATCCATATGGTCCAAATAAAAGACAGAATAAATCAAATGGATTAGTAGGAAAAGAAATACCAATACTTGCTACAACAACAACACCTGAATTATTAACTAATCGCCATTTATTATAACCGGCAGAAATCAAATCATTACATAATTTCCAATAATAATTTTGATATTTATAAACGGGTTGAAAGCGATAATCTAAATTACTAAAATTAGTCCATGTATTACGATTTCTGGTATCATTTCTTTGTCCAACAAATACGATTTCTTTCATAGCATGATAAACTTCTAAATCCAAGAATGAAGTTGATATTTGACCTTCTTTATAAGTTCTAATATTTTGATTATATAAATATTTATGAGTAATACCAGCGAAAACTTTTCTTTCATTGTCATCTAAGAATATATAATTTCCTAAAAGCATAGGATTTAATGCCCAAGAAGTACCAGTAATAACATTAGGTGGATTAATATATTTAGAAATATGATATGCTAATGTAGGACGTTGTCTAATATAAGAGGTATTAGTAGTAACATATTCAGTACCGGATCCATTCCACATTTGATTATGAGTACGGAAAGAATAATTTTCAGGAATTTGAACAGTATATAGGTCATAAATAGGGCGTAAATCAATTTCAATTTCTACTTCGTGATATTGTAAAGCGATAAGAGGTAAAGCGGATCCGATATTGCGAGTAAACCAAAAGGGCAAAGGAATATATAAAGAACGTCCGCGAATACTTGGTGTAGAAGTATAAAATTGATTAAGAATGCCATAAGAACCATTAATAGAAACATTAGCGGATGCGTCATAACCGGGATAATAATTATTATTAAGAAGAGAAGGATCATTATTTTCGGGTGTAATACCAGTAAGTCTGGATAAAGCACGTGATTTTTCATCAGAGAGGTAATATTTATGCATAATATAACAATATCTACTATCTAAACGTTCAATAAGTTCGCCACCGATAAGACAACGTGCTTCTTGAATGATATATTCACCTAATCCATCAATCCATTGGAAGGCATCGTTAGAGGGAGAATAAATATCGGGTAAATCAATACGTAAATAAAGGTCAGAAAGTAGATCAGCATTTCTTGGAATTTTAGTTTTAAGAGTGATGGGGGTATCCCAAGATAGCTGATTAATACCGACGGGTGGTATATCAATAGTTTCAATAGAGAAGTTAGTGAAACGTTTATAAACGGATTTAAAAAAGGTAATTTGTGGATTGCCCATAAGGTCTTGATTTTCGGCACCCCATGCGCCAATTTGTAATAATCCACCAGACATCTATTATAAATTTGGTTATTTTTTTATAAAGAATTAAACCAATTAAAATAAGTTTCCAATAAAACTGGTTAGGGAGTGAGTAGTAAAAACTTTAATATTTTGATTAGCGGTAAAAATCCAATTACGAGGTATTTGAAGAATAGCATTTTTAGGAATTTTAATAGTAATAAATTCCAATTCATTAGAATTTTTAGCTTTTTCATGAATAAGATTAAAACTTTTAATTTTAGAGATAGGTTTATTGGAATTTTTAGTGAAATAATTAGATAAGTAGTGAATATATAAATCTACTTGTAAATCATTATTACCAATAATCCATAAAGTATCATTTTTATGTGAAAAAAAGTTATCTTTATCTAAATCAACGAATTCAGAAGAATATGAAAATTTACTAAAAAGGGAAGAATTACGTAATTTTGATAAATCTTCTGGAAAGTCTAAAAGAATATAAGGATAAATTTGAAAATCAGGATTTCGGAAAGAAGTAAGAACATTAGCGTAATATTGTTCAAGAATAGAATATTCGGAAGCTTTTTTGTAGTATTTATGAAGATGTAAGAAAAGTAGGATAAAGATAATAATAGAGAGTATAATAAACATAACTACTATATAAATTTATTTTACTAATTAAAAAATAACCCAATAAAACCGGTATTTAAAGATAAGTATTTTAAATATAAACTATAAAAAGATGTCAGCATCTGGTTCAACACGTCGCGTAGGACGCGTAAAATGGTTTAATACGAAGAATGGGTATGGTTTTATAACTGATACACAAAATGCACAAGATGTATTTTTACATCATACGGGAATTCAAGTACCGCAGGGAGTATTTAGAAATTTGTATGCGGGAGAGTATGTAGAATATGAGACGCAAACAACGGATGCGGGAAAGACTGTAGCGGTAAATATCACAGGTGTGCATGGAGGACCTTTAATGTGTCAATTACCGAGAGGGACACCGCGTCCGCGTAATAATTTCAGAGGAGGGAATAGTAGAGGACGTGGTCGTGGTCGTGGAAGAGTGGTGAGAGAGGGTGTATAAAAGAATTGTATTAATAACGAGTGTTATTAATAGAATTGTATTAATAACGAGTGTTATTAATATAATTGTAAAAATTTGATAAAATGTAAAAATAAAAATCTAAATAGTATAATTATTTTGAAATGAGTGTAGAAGAGTCGGAATGGAAAATAGAATATGAAAATGGACATTTAAAACCGGAATTTATACCAAATCAATATGTATCAAAGCCGGATAAGGCATCAAAGAAAAAGTTATCAAAAGTGTTATTATCGGGTACATTAGATGAAAGTGGAGAAATAGAATATGAAACGGAAAATTTTAAAATACCGTTAAAATTCCATCAAAGACGTTCTTTATATGCGATGAATAATTTAGAAAATTCAAAATATAGATTTAGTAATAGAATAAATATGGGTATATTATCTGATAAAGTGGGTTCTGGTAAATCTGCTTTAATTTTATCATTAATAGATAAATATCCAATAATAAATTCGCCGATGGGTAATATATTAAATTTACCAGGTAGTGTATCAGGATTAAATTTTAATTTAGCGAATATGACATATTTACCAATAAATATAATAGTAGTACCACATTCAGTATATTTTCAATGGGAAGGATATATAAATACATTTACAAATTTAAAATACACGCCGATACGTTCAAAGTTAGATATAGGAAAAATGACAAAGGAATTATTAAATAAAAATCCGATAATTTTAATAAAATCAACAATGTATAATGAATGGGTAAATAAAATTGAAGATATCTATAATGTAGGTTATGATTATTCTTATGAATATAAGAAAGATACAACAACAAGTAAATTTGAGATATTGAAAAAAGAAGTAAATATGTTATATGAAACAGTGAATGTGTCATTATCAAGTGGAATATCAATAGAACAGTTTCAAATTAAATTAGAATTGGCAATGGATATATTAAATCAAAAATATTTAGATTTAGTAGATGAAATAAAGACAACAAAAGATAAGATAGGTAAGTATCCATTAAATGAGATATATACATATGAAAAGGGATTATTATTTGAGAGGGTAATATTTGATGAGGCGAATTCAATAAGGATACCATCATGTAAAAGATTAATGGGAAAAATGAATTGGTTTATATCATCAAGTTTATTAGATTTAATGTTTCCGAGGGGGGATACAATAAAAAATGTAATAGTGAATAAAATAAAGACGACAGTAAATATAGATGGAATAACAACGACAGGATTTATACGAGATTCTTTTATAGAAAATTCATATTTAGAAAATTTAGTATTAATGTCGCAATGTTTAATAAAGAATTCAGATGAAACGATTGAGAAATCATTTAAATTACCAAATCCAAAATTATATTATATATCATGTTTAACGCCTGTTGATATAGCAATTTTAAATAGTAATAATGCAATTAATAATGAAACTTTAAAGGCATTAAATGCGGGTGATTTACAATCAGCTTTACAAAGTTTAGGTTGTGAGACAGGAACTGAAGAAGGAATATTAGATATAGTAGTAGGAAAGTTAAAAATGAAACAGATAGATTTTAATGAAAAGATAAAGGAGAAAAAGGATATGATAGAGTTATTAACAGAAAAAAAGAATGTAGATATGGAATTATATGAAGAATTAAAGTCAAAGAGTAAAAATAAAACAATAAATGAAACAGAGAAAATAATGTATGATGAGATGAAGGAAGAAAAAGAACATTTAGGTTTATTGATAGGAAGTAATAGATTATCAATGGAAAATTTTATGAAACAATTAAAGGATGTAGAAGAGAAGATAGATGGAATAGAGGGTAGAATAAAGGATATAGATGATAAGAGTTGTCCGATATGTTCGCAGAAGATAAATCAGCCGGTAATGACACCATGTTGTAAGAATATATTTTGTTTGGAGTGTTTAATAATGGCTTTATCATATGCACCAAAATCAGCATGTCCAATGTGTATGGTGTCAATTGATAAGACAAAATTAAAGGTAATAATGAAAGTAGGAGAAACAAAGAAGGCGATAGGTGAATTACCAACGAAGGATGAGAGATTAAAGGAATTATTAGAGAAATATAAGGAAGGAAGATTTTTAATATTTTCGGAATTTGATGGATCATTTTTGAAGATAGGAAAAATATGTGATGAATTAGGAATATTATGTAGTAAAGTGAATGGAACACCAGGTCATATAAAAAATGTAATAGAAAAGTTTAAGAGTGGAGAATATAAGGTATTATTACTAAACGCGAAGAATTTTGGAGCGGGTTTAAATTTACAGATGACAACAGATATAATATTATACCACAATATGTCATCAGATTTAGAAAAACAGGTAATAGGTAGGGGTCAAAGATTAGGTAGAACAACATCGTTAAGAATACATTATTTAACGTATGAACATGAATATACGGATAAGAAGAAGATAATAAGTTTAGATGAAGAACCAGAAGTAATACCGGAAATAATAGAGAGTGAAGCACCAATAGTGAATACAGATGATGTGGTATCATTTTAAGAAAAACAAAAATAAATAAGTTTTTTATTTTTGTTTTAAGAATTGAAGATTAAACTTCAACAATGAATTCCGTAATACCAAGATGATCAATAGTACTCTTACGATAATGTTCATTACATTCAGGATGAATGATCATAGGTCGTGGAATAATAGACTTAATGAAATCCAGAGAATGGCGAATAGGTAGAGAAGAAAAAGCCATAGTTTCAATAGTCCGAACAATTTGTTCATTGTCAGACAAAGAAGGATATGTAGGAAATGGTTTAGAAAAACCAAGTGCTTTGTAATCACTGGGACAACAAATACCGGCATCACGAGCCAGGATTAGATATTCACTAGAAAAAGAAGGATAAGTGTAAATAGTGCGAAGAGTACCACTCCTTCCCAAAGAATAATACCATCCAGACTTATTTGTCAGGGTATATTCATCAAGAATGGAAGATGGTTCAAAATCATAATGAAACATCTTAGGTGAAGTTTTTTCACTGAGATAAAGAATAAGTTGTTTGCGAGTAAAGGATGAAGTATCGCGGATAGGTTTTCCTTGAATAAGGGAGAACCGTGCGATACAATCAGAAATAACTTTACGTGAAACTTCTTCATTTTCAACTTCAGGATGACAATGTTCTGAGATAAGATTGATAAAATCCATACGGTTCATCTTGGTTGGGACACTTGCGACAGCCATTTTACAATTGATAATATATAAAGTAAAGAATTGTATATAATCAATTTTTTTAAAAGAAAAAAGTAAGGGGGTAAAATTAGCGAATAGTATTAGTTCGGTTAGAGAAGGGGTCATTTTCATCAGAGACGAATAGAACGTTTTTATCAATATTAGTTTTTCCGGTATCATCAATAGAAATAAAGTAATAATTGCCGGAGTTAGCGATAACATGAATACCTTTATTATCATCTGAAAAAGCACAAGATACATTAGTTTCAGGTAAATATTGTTGAGAGAAACTCCATTCTGAATGAAAGTAACCGGGTAAAAGACTTTTAATATATGAAATGCCGTAATTTTCCATAATAGAGTTTTTAAATGGGCAATCAGAGATAGAGGTATTAAATAAGTGAATAGTACCTTTATCAGAAGAAACACAAAGCATAGAATTATCTTTATTAAAGGTGATATCAGAAATGGAAGCTGGATCAGAACCGCGACGTAATTCTTTAATAAGGGAGGAAGAATTAACATGATAAATACGAATAATAGTACCACGTTCAGAAGCGGTAGCGATATAGTTGCCATCATGACTTAATTTAATGAATTCAAGGTTAGAAGTATGAGCTTGAATATTAGTAATTTTGTCAGTATTAATGTCGGTAATATTAACGGATCCAATATCATCGGAAGGGTAAGCAATAGATGAAGAGGTTTCAAGTGAGAAAGAGAAAAGACCTTTAGGGTTAGGTGTAGTATTAATAGATTTAAAAAGAGAAATATCGCGAAAGTTATAAATAAAAATTTTGCGTTCGCAAATGACAACAATTTTATCTTTATTGAGGTCAGCGTCTATAATACGTTCGCGAAAATTAATTTCGCCCATAACTTTTTTACTGTGATCATTCCAAATGATTAATTTATTATTAGGATAAAGTCCGGATTTAGTATTACCGACAAAAAGGTAAATATTAGATTTGAAAAGAATTTTAATAATAGAGATACCGCCTGGAATTTCACGAGCGAAAATTTTTTCAAAAGGGTTAAGAGTATAAATATAGAAGCCATGTTTAGTGCCGAATGCGACACAATCTTCGGTTTGATTAAAAGAGGAGTAAAGATATTCAATAGAAGAATAAGCGGATGCCATATTAATTTTAATATATATAAAAAATAAAATTTTATATCGTAGGTTTATTTTAAATAATTAAATGAAATTAAGTTTCAATGGAACGAGACTTATGCCTGCGTGAAATGCGAACAGGTTCAAAAGGAACACGGTTAGCATATGGAGAAACCCAATACTTAAATTTGTAATCAGAAAAAACAATATAATCGCCTTCATAAACCTTATAATCACCTTTATAATGGTAATAAATTGTAGATTTTGTACAATCTGTAAGATTATCACAACTACTGATAATTACTTCATCAGTTTTGCTCGTATCGGAACTCATGTAGATTGTTTTAGTGTTGATGTAATATATATTTAAATAAATATAATTATCAATTTTTTAATTTAGGTCTTAATATATGCGTTTAATTATAGTAAAAAAAAGTTAAATATATAATGGTATTAGTTGGCTATAAAAAGAAGGGTAATTAAAATAATCTTTA
>Ga0172367_10007544_pt1 | contig 12419 bp, 9 predicted proteins | sample Lak10m_FD_114542 | JGI IMG/M metagenome (GOLD analysis project Ga0172367, IMG submission 114542) | Freshwater microbial communities from Kabuno Bay, South-Kivu, Congo - kab_022012_10m | ecosystem: Environmental > Aquatic > Freshwater > Lake | place: Democratic Republic of the Congo: South-Kivu...
GCCGATTGCGCGGCCCCCAGGTGGTGGTGCGCATCGTGCTGCTCGCCCACGAGCGCCACGAACGCGCGCCCCTCGAGCGGCACGCGCGTGTCGGTGCCGATGCCCGCGAGCGGTTCGCCGCTTCGGGGCGGCCCGACCCATCGACCGCCCGTGGCACCGGCCATCGCATCATGCGAGAGAAACGTCACGCGAGTGCTCCTTCCTGCATGGCGGCACGGGCCGCAAGCGCGGCCTTGGCCACAATGCGGTCGTCGAACGGATGCTTGACCGTGCCGATGATCTGGTAGTCCTCGTGGCCCTTGCCGGCGATGAGCACCACATCGCGCTCACGGGCCTCGGCCACGGCGGCATGGATCGCCGCCGAACGATCCGTCACGCGATGCACGATCGCGGCCGTGCCCTGCGGCACGCCGGCCATGACCTGATCGACGATCGACTCGGGCGCCTCGGTGCGCGGGTTGTCGCTGGTGACGACGACCACATCGCTGTGGTCACACGCCACGCGCGCCATGCGCGGCCGCTTGGTGGGATCGCGATCGCCGCCGCAGCCGAAGACGGTGATCAGCCGGCCACCGGGTTCGAGCACGGACTTCAAGGCCGTGCAGACGTTCAGGAGCGCGTCGTCGGTGTGCGCGTAGTCGACGACCACCGTGAACGGATCGCCCGGCGCGGTGACGGGCTCGAGCCGGCCCGGCGGAGCGGCGCACGTGGCGAGCGCCTGCTCGATCACGCTTCCATCGATCCCGCCTGACCACGCAGCGGCCACGGCCTGCAGCGTGTTCATGGTGTTGTGACGCCCGGTGAAGGGCAGCTCCGCCTCGATGCGCCCCCATGGCCCGTTGAGCCGAAGACGCATGCTGCCCACGCTGACGCGCAGTTCCTGCGCACTGGCCGTGGCGCGCGGGCTGCGCACGCTGCATCGGATGACGTTGGCGCGGCAGTCGCGCAGCATGCGCTCGTGCGCGGGGTCATCGGCGTTCACGATCGCCGTTGCGCATGGATCGAGACCCGCGAACAGGATCGCCTTGGCGCTGGCGTAGTGCTCCATCGAACCGTGGTAGTCCAGATGGTCACCGGTCAGGTTGGTGAAGATGCCGCAGCCGAACCGCAGTGCCGCCACCCGGCCCTGGTGGAGCGCATGGCTGCTCGTTTCCATGACGGCACCATCGCAACCATGGGCCACCATGCGCGCAAAGGTCGCGCTGAGCTCGATCGCCCCCGGCGTGGTGAGGTTGCTCGCCACGGTGCCCGCTCCATCGTCGGTCTCGACCGTGCCGATGAGGCCACAGCGGCGCCCCGCGATCCGTGCGATGTGCCTGTAGAGGTACGTCGTCGTCGTCTTGCCGTTGGTTCCCGTGATGCCGACCAGCCGCAGCCGGCGACTGGGGAAACCGTGGAATGCCTCGGCGATCCATGGCAGCAGTGCGGCGGCGTCCTTCGCGCCGTGCTGCGTCGCGCCGCGTCGAGCGCAAAGCCACGCCACGCCCGCGATCGGCTCCACGCCGTCGTCGGCAAGCACCGCGACCGCGCCCTTGGCGATCGCATCCTGGATGAACGCACGGCCATCACCGTGGGCACCGGCCCTGGCGACGAACATCGCGCCCGGCTTCACCTGGCGCGAGTCATCCGCGAGCGATGCGACCTCGACCTCGCCGCCTGCGACCAAGGTCACTCCATCGACTGCCTTCACGAGCGCACTCACCTGCATCGTTTCGTCCTCCGTGACGTGCTGCAAGCCTACCGCGCGCCGTCGTGCGCGCTCGGGGTTCCATCGGCTCGGCGCGCGACTTTCCGACGGGAAATTCCGACGATCCCACGCCCGCGCCTCACGGCAGGATGAGCATGCAGTCGCCGTAGGAGTAGAAGCGGTAGCCCTCGCGTTGGGCGGCGGCGTAGAGCGACCGAAGGCGCTCCAACCCGACCATCGCACCCACGAGCGCCAAGAGCGTGCTCCGAGGCAGGTGGAAGTTGGTCAGCAGCCCGTCCACCAACCTGAACGCGTGACCTGGCGCGATCATGAGCCGGGTGTCGAACTCCCGCGCACGCGGGGGCAGAGGCAGGCTCTCGAGGACGCGCACGCTCGTGGTGCCCACCGCGATCACGCGCCCGCCCGCCGCACGGGTCGCGAGGACCGCATCGAGCGATGCCTGCTCGATCCGGCACCACTCCGCATGCATCGGGTGCTCATCGAGCCACTCGGCCTCGACCGGCTTGAAGGTCCCAAGACCCACCTGCAGCTCCACGCTTGACCACGCAACACCATGCTGCTGAAGGAGTTGCAGCAGTTCAGGCGTCAGGTGCAGCCCCGCCGTGGGTGCCGCCACGCTTGGGCGGCTCATCGCCTGCGCGTAGACCGTCTGGTAGCGATCGCGATCGCTCGCTTCGTCGATCGACTCGTGTCGATCGCGCCTTGCCCCCAAGATGTACGGAGGCAGCGGTGCCCGCCCGACGCGCTCGAGGATCGGCGTCGGTGCATCGGGGAAGTCAATCACCCACGACTCATCGCGGCGCTCGCGCGCGATCACCTCGGCGCGCTCGCCCGTGGCGCCACGCAACTCGATCCGATCGCCCGGCCGCAGCCGCTTCGCCCCCTTGATCAGCGCGGTCCATGCCCGATCGCCCACGGGGGCCACGAACAGTCCCTCGACCGCGCGTGCGTCGCCGAGCCGCGCGCCCTCGAACCGCACGGGGGCCACCTTGGTGTGGTTGGCCACGAGCAGGTCGCCGGCTGCCAGCCACGTCGGCAGGTCGCGGACCTTGGCGTGCACGACCTCCGCGCTGGAGCATCGCACGACCATCATGCGTGCGCTGTCCCGCGGCTCAGCCGGCACCGTCGCCACGCACGCCGGATCGAGTGGGTAGTCCAGTTCGTCAGTGCGCAGCCGGTGCATGAGGCTCACTCGCCAAGATCGCCCTGCCCCAGCGTCTGCCGCGCATCAGATCGACCAGCGGCATGGGCTTGCCACCCGGCACCTGCGCTTCGAGGACTTCGATCGCACCCTCGCCGCAACCGACCACGCCACTGGTGGCCACAGTGCCCACCGGCAACGATGCATCGACCGCGCGGCAGCGCAGCAGCTTGATCGGCATGGGCTCCTGTCCATCGCCCGCGATGGTGCAATCGGTCCCTGGCCACGGCGACAGCCCGTTGATGCGCGCACACACCTCACGGGCCGTGCCGTGAAGATCGACCCATGCATCCGCGCGGGAAAGCTTCCGCGCGCGCGTGGCGAGCGACTCATCCTGCGTGGTCCCGCGCGCCGTCCCATCGAGCAACCCCTGCACCACGTCCACCATCGCCGGCACGCCGAGCTGCGCCAGACGGTCATGCAGATCACCGCTGGTCTCGCTCGGACCGATGGCGGTCGCGACCCGGGCGTACACCACGCCCGCGTCCATCCGCGAGGCGATGGAGATCACGGTCACGCCGACCTCGTCGTCACCGGCCATCACGCTGCGCTGGATCGGTGCGGCCCCTCGCCATCGCGGCAGGAGTGATCCGTGCAGGTTGCAGGCCACGCGACCATCGAGCACCGCGGGCGAGAGCTTCTGTCCGAAGGCAATCACGGCAAGCGCATCGATGCCTTCGCGCGCCAGCAGTTCGACCCACTCTGGCGCGTTGATGTCCTCGGGCTTGACCACCCGAAGCCCCTCGCGCGCGGCCCACGCCCCCACCGGCGTGGGCTCGAGCACGCGACCGCGGCCCGCAGGCCGGTCAGGCTGCGTGATGACCAACGGGACCTCGATGCCCGGCGTCGCCGCCAGCGCCGAAAAGCTCGGGATCGCAAAGGCTCCCGATCCCAGGAGCGCCACCCGCGCGCTCACTGGCCTTCCTCGAAGGCTGCCTCGAGATCACGCAGCGCGCGGCGAGCCGCCAGCCGATCGATCGGTGACATCCAGTCCGTGATCAGCCGACCTTCAAGGTGATCGTGCTCGTGCAGCCAGCAGCGACCCATGAGGCCGCTGTCCTCGAACTCGAATCGTTCGCCATCGAGGCCGGTCGCCTCGATCCTGACGTGCGCGGGCCGGCGAACGCCGACGCGGATCCCGGGCAGGCTCAGGCAGCCCTCGTCGCGCACGGCCACCGGGCCATCAGCGGCGATCAGTCGCGGATTGATGTAGGCGCGCGCGGGGAACTGCTCGTGCTCCTCGGTCACGAAGATCCGAAGGGATCGACCGACCTGTGGCGCAGCCAAACCCAGGCCTTCTTCCTCGCGCATGACCGCGAACATGTCCTCAATGAGCGCTCGAATGCCATCGTCGATGGCGGCCACGGGCTCGGCCCGTCGCTTGAGGACCGGGTCGGGATACCACACGATGTCATGGCCTCGGCTCGGCACCGCCCGATGGTAACGCTCGATGGGCGCTCCCCTTGGCCATCCGTCGTGGATACACTCCTGCGTCCGAGACCGCCCGTGATCCTTCCCTGGAAGAAATCCGAACCGCCGCCGGCCTTCGTGGCCGATCCCGCGAAGGCTGCCCGCTACGCCGAGAAGGCGCGCGAAGCCATGCGCAAGGGTGAGTGGACCTACTCGCTCACCATGTTCGCGATGTCGGTGAAGTTCGACCCCAACAACCTCGTCGTGCACACCGAGATGTACGACGCCGCCATGGCGCACCTCAACGCCGCCGGCAAGTCAGCGGCCAGCAGCGACGTCAAGATGATCGACGGCAGCGGGCTCGTCGACCGCTTCGCCGTCAGCGAGTACCAGTGGTTCTGCAACGTCCGCGATGCTGGCCTGGCGCTCACCTGCCTCGAGTCCGCCGCCAAGGCAGGGCTCCCCGACTTCGGCCAGTGGGCGGCCAAGAGCGTGTTCGGCGCCGTGAATCTGGCGCAGAACGCCAAGCCCAACAAGAAGCTCTGGTTGCGCGCCAAGGATGCCTTTGCCGGTGTCGAGGCGTGGGAGCAGGCCCTGCAGTGCGGCGAGGCCGCCGTCGGCATGGACGCAAGCGATGGAGCGCTGCAGGCCGAACTCCGGCAGCTGCAGGCCGCGCTGGCCATCAAGCGAGGCGGCTACAACGAGAACCTCGGCAAGGAAGGCGCGTTCCTCACCCGCGTGAAGGATGCCGACAAGCAGGCCGAGCTCCAGGCCGCCGACAGCCTTTCGGGCTCGGGCGGCAAGGACCAGCTCCAGATGGAGGTGGCCAAGCGCGACTTCGACGAGAAGCCCCAGTCTCCGGAAGCCGTGCTGAAGTACGCGCAGCTGCTGCGCCGCGCCGGCACGCCCGAAGGCGAGGCGCTCGCCATCGAGGTCTACGCCACCGGCTTCAAGAACATCGGCGAGTACCGCTTCAAGATGGAAGCGGACAACATCCGCATCCTGCGGGCGCGCCGCAAGCTCGAAGCCATCAAGGCCGCCGCCGACGCCGGCGACGCCAAGGCCGCCGCGCAGCACGCAGCGGGCCTCAAGCAGGTGCAGGAGTTCGAGGCCGCCTGCTTCGCCGAGCGTGCGTCGAAGTACCCGACCGACCGCGGCGTCAAGTACGACCTCGGCCGTCTGCTCTTCGAGCTCGGCCGTTACGAGGACGCCATGAAGAGCCTTCAGGAAGCGAAGGACGAAGGCAAGTACCGCGTCATCGCGGCCCACCTGCTCGGCCGGTGCTTCGTGCAGGAAGGCTGGCATGGCGAGGCGGTCGGCGAGTTCAAGGAAGCGCTCGCCGCGCTCGACGTCACCACCGGCGACCGCGAGATGGACATTCGCTACGACCTGATGGTCACGCTCATCGAGCTGGCCAAGGCCGAGAAGAGCATCCAGCACGCCAAGGACGCGCAGGAGCTCTGCTCCGCGATCCTTCGCAAGGACATCGGCTTCCGCGACATCCGCGCGCGCCGCAAGGAGACGGACGAACTCGTCCGCCAGCTCTCCTGAGTTGACGATGGCCTCGCCGCGCATCGCCGCCGTCATCCCCGCACGCTTCGCGAGCACCCGTTTCCCGGGCAAGCCGCTGGCCGACCGCACGGGCCGCCCGCTGATCCAGCATGTGATCGAGCAGGCGCGCACCTGCCCCAGCCTGTCGCGGATCATCGTCGCCACCGACCACGACGGCATCGCTGCCGCCGCTCGCGCGTGCGGCGCCGAGGTCGCGATGACCCGCGCCGACCATCCCAATGGCACGAGCCGCATCGCCGAGGTGGCTGCGGGACTCGATGCCGAGATCGTCGTCAACATCCAAGGCGACGAGCCGCAGCTCGAGCCCGAATTGATCGAGCGCACCGTCGCAGCCTTGCTCGCCGATCCAGGGGCCCCGATGGCGACCCTTGTCTCCCCCTTCGCTTCCGGCGAAGACCCGGGCAATCCCAACGTCGTCAAGTGCGTGGTCGGCGTGAATCGCCGCGCGCTCTACTTCAGCCGCAGCCTCGTGCCCTTCGTGCGCTCGCAGCCCGGCTGCGCACCGTGGAAGCACGTGGGCCTGTACGTCTACCGCCGCGAGTTCCTGCCGATCTTCGTCTCGCTGCCTCCATCGCCGCTCGAGGTCTGCGAGAGCCTCGAGCAGCTGCGCGCGCTCGAGCACGGCCACGCGATCGCCGTGGCCTTCGGCACGACGGCGTTCCAGGGCATCGACACCCCTGAGCAGTACGAAGCCTTCGTGGCGCATTGGCGCGCCACGAACGGCTGAGCCTCAGCCGATCTCCTTCAGCCAGCCCTTGGCTGCCTCGCGCATCGACGGACGACGGTCGCTGCCGGCCATGCGCTCGAGTCGCTCGCGAGCCTGCGTCAGCTTCAACCGCGCGCACTGGCTGGCCGCAGAGCGGGCCGCGCGCTCCTCGTGATCATCGATCATCGCGACCAGCTCGGCGATGACCGCATCGCGCTCCGCCTGCTGCTCGGCCGGCGGGAGATTGGCAGCGAGCGCACGGATCGCCGTCGGGCGCATGCGATCCAGGTTGCCCAGTGCGGCGAACCTGCGAATCGCCGCAAGCGCAGCAGGAACCGGCACATCGGCCAGTGCATCGAGGGCCGCCGTGCGCACCTTCTCGCCGCTCGACTCAATCGCCAGCGCACCGACGAGGACGGACCGGACCGCGTCGGCCTGGTCGCCCCAACGCTCCTTCATGGCCACGAGCGCACCGATCGCTGCAGCCTTGCATGCGGGGCTGCCATCGTTGCGGACCACGTCCATCGCGAGCGCGATGGCCGCGGGAGCGGTGTCCTGCGGCAGGCGCTCGATCACCGCACGACGCACGCGCGGATCGCTCGCTGCCTGCGCCGCATCAGCATTCGCCGGCACGCCCGTGAAGTCGGCCAGCACCTTCATGGCGATCTCGCGAGATGCGGGCGAGCCGAGCGAGAACAGCGACCCAACGGCATCCTGCCGCTCGGTCCATCGACGCGCCGGATCACGAACGATTGCCTCAAGTGCCTTCGCCACGCCCGGCTCATCGCGAGTGCCAAGCGCCTGGATCGCCTGCCGACGGCTGGCCGAATTCGGCCCCTTGATCGCCTGCTCCTGCCACCACGCCGTGGGCATCTCGATGGTGGCGGTCTTGAGGACGGCCACGCGCGGATCGACCGCAACGAGCGTGGGCGGACCGTCGAGTTCCCAGGAGCGCATCGCCGACCTCTCGCGCATCTCGATGGCGAGCAGGCGCTCGCTGCCCGCCGTGCGAACCAGGATCGGCAGCGTGAAGCGGAAGGCGGGTCGCCTCTCGTCGATCGTCTGCACCTGCTCCACCGTGACGGTGAGCGTGCGCGTGGCACCGTCCCATGCGGGGATGACCTTCAGCTCTGGCGTGCCGGGGCGCATGCACCACTGGTCGAAGAACCACTCAAGCGAGAGCCCGCTCGCTTCCTCGAGGCACTTGCGGAAGTCGTCCGTCTCGACCGTCTGCAGGCCGAACCGCTTCATGTACGACTGCACGCCTGCGAAGAACACGCGGTCGCCCAGCATTTCCCGGAGCATGTGCAGGATGCTCGCGCCCTTGGGATACGGATTGGCCAGGCGCGAGAAGGTCTCGCCAGGATCGCGCCAGCACTTGGAGCACATGGCCTCGTGCGGCACATCCACCCGATCGCGCCTGGCCACGCCCGCATTGTCGAGCACCTCATCGAAGTAGCCATCCGCGCCGTCACGCCGCTCGAACCACAGGTTCTCGCAGTACGTCGCCCAGCCCTCGTTGAGCCAGAGGTGGTCCCAGCTCGCGCAGGTGATGTAGTCCCCCGTCCACTGATGCCCGAGCTCGTGGGCGATGAGGCTCTCGAAGTCACTGTCGCGCGCAGCGGCCTCGCTCAGCCAGGCACCCGGCAGCAGGCTGGTCACGCTGGTGTTCTCCATGCCGCCGGCACCGAAATTGCGCACGATGAGCTGGTCGTAACGGGCCCATGGATAGGGCGTGCCAAAGCGCTCGGCGAGCACCTCGATCATCTCATCCGTCCGGTCATAGGTCCTGTGGACCTCCTCGGCGTGGCCGGGCAGGGCCCAGACCTGCATCGGAACGCGAGAGCGGACATTGGGAAGCAGGGTGCGTTCGAACGTACCAGCCACCAGGCTCACCAGATAGGACACGTGCGGCTTGTCCTGCAGCCAGTGCCAGGTCTCGCGACCGTTGGCCACCGCGTGCGACACGAGCTTGCCGTTGCCGCTCGCGCTGACCCCCGCTGGCACGTCGATCACGAGCTCGGTCGTCATGCGCTCGTTGGGAAAGTCGTGGCACGGGAACCAGTATCGATTCGATTCGGGCTGCCCCTGGGTGTGGACCTCGGCCGGGTACGCCTTGGCATCAGCACCCGCAGGCGTGAAGGTCATGCCGTCAATCGGGTCCGTGCACGAGTAGGTCGTGACGAGGGTGGTCCATGCATCGCCCAGCGGTGCGGCGAAGTGCAGGAAGAGCGACGAACCATCATGTGACCACTCGACGGGCTTGCCTTCTCCGTCGACGACCGACGCGATCGCCAGTCCCGGCGCATCGAGCCGCAGACCACGCACCGGTACGCCGATCGGTCGCACCGTCATGGTCTGCTTGGCCGTGAACGCACGGTCCTCGAGCCGCTCGAAGCGGAGCTCGAGCTTCATGTGGCCGTAGTCGACCAGTCGATCAGGCGCGTACACGCGCAGGTCGCGTCCAGTCGTTGCGTCGACCTCAGGCATCGGCGCCGGCGGCTGCCGACGCTGCACAGGACTGAGGGCCATGGCTGCCGAGCACAGGACGAGAGCGATGAGATGCATGCAGAGAGGGTATCCCTGCTCCTGAAATCGCTGCGTCCACCGCTTGTTTCTGGTGGGCCCGCCGCTGTACGCTTGGTTATGCTCCCTGACAACGACCAGCCCGCCCAAGATGGCGCCGACTGCGGCTTCCTGAGCCAGTTCGGTGCCTCGAGCGAGGCCAACACCGAGCACTACTCACCGGCGCCCGCGGGCTACCAGCGCGGCATCACCAAGTTCGTCGTGGTGATCGGCACGGTGATGAGCGGGCTCGGCAAGGGCATCTTCAGCTCATCGCTGGCAAAGCTGATCCAGGACAAGGGGCTGAGCGTCGCGCCCATCAAGATGGAGGGCTACCTCAACATCGACAGCGGCACGCTGAATCCCTACCGCCATGGCGAGGTGTTCGTGCTCGACGACGGGCTCGAGACCGACATGGACCTGGGCACCTACGAGCGCCTGCTCGACCAGAACCTCTCGCGCAAGAACTTCGTCACGGCCGGCCAGGTCTACACGCGGATCCTCGAGCGTGAGCGTCGTGGAGGCTACCTCGGCCGCGACGTGCAGATGATCCCGCACGTGACCGGCGAAGTGAAGATGAAGCTGCGCGAGCTCGCCATGAGCGGACCGCGCGGCAAGCAGCTCGACGTGGTGTTCGTCGAGGTCGGCGGCACCGCGGGCGACTACGAGAACGGCTTCTACATCGAGGCGCTGCGCGAGCTGGCGTTCGAGGAAGGCCCCGGCAGCACCTGCTTCGTGGCGCTGACCTACATCCTGGAGCCGTCGATCCTGGGCGAGCAGAAGTCCAAGGCGGCGCAGCTGGGCATCAAGCGGCTGATGGAAGCCGGCGTGCAGCCCAACATCGTCGCGTGCCGCGCCAAGAATCCCGTCACCGACAAGGTGATGGAGAAGATCGCCATGTTCAGCAACGTCCCGCTGAAGCGCATCTTCTCGATGCACGACCGATCATCGATCTACTCGATCCCCGACGCCATGCGCGAGGCGGGGCTCGACCGCGAGATCCTCTCGATCCTGTCGCTGCACGACCGCGTCGAACCGGCCCGCGAGGACCGCGCGCGGGCATCGTGGAACACGTTCACCACCAAGCTGCAGGCCGATCGGCAGCACGCCGTCACGATCGGCATCGCCGGCAAGTACTCGTCGCTGCGCGATGCCTACGCGAGCATCGAAAAGGCCGTTGAGCATTGCAGCATCGAGCTCGGTGCGAAGATGGATGTGCGCTGGCTCGAGACCAGCGACATCGCCACGGCCACGGATGCAGCGAAGACCTTCGAGGGCGTCGATGGGATCATCGTGCCCGGCGGCTTCGGCAGCCGCGGCGTGCAAGGCAAGATCCTCTCCGTGCAGTGGGCGCGCGAATCGAAGACGCCCTTCCTGGGCATCTGCCTCGGCTTCCAGGTCGCCGTCATCGAGTACGCGCGCAACGTGCTCGGCATGACCGATGCGGACAGCACGGAATTCAGTTCGACCACCAAGCATCCGGTGATCAGCGAGCTGCCCGACCAGAAGCGTCTCGAAGGGATCGTCGGCGGAACCATGCGACTCGGCGCGCAGGACGTGCAGCTCACCGCCGGCAGCCTCGCCAGCTTCCTCTACGGCAACGCGACCAGCATCCGCGAGCGCTTCCGCCATCGCTACGAGGTCGACCCCTCGTTCATCACGCAACTCACGGCGGGCGGGATGGTCTTCAGCGGTCGCCATCCGACGCAACCGATCATGCAGGTCCTCGAACTTCCGATCACGGCGCACCCCTACTTCATCGGCGGCCAGTTCCATCCCGAACTGACCAGCCGCCCGGTGCGGCCGCAGCCGATGTTCATGGGACTGATCGCCGCAGCGATCGCGCGCAAGAGTCCCGAGTTCGCGGGCACCGCGCTCGGACGCCGATGGCTGCGCAGCGCAACGGCCGCCACGGCCAGCGCTGGCGCCTGAACGCCGGGTTCTGCAGTGGTTGCAGGAGTCGGCCCATGGCCCCTACACTCCTCGACCCTTCGCCGATGTAGCTCAGCTGGTTAGAGCGTTGGATTCATAACCCGAAGGTCGGCGGTTCGAGTCCGCCCATCGGCATTGCCTTCACCCCCGTCACCCCCGAGCGGCCTCAGCGCCCCGAGCGCAGCACCAAGGCGAGCAGCGCAAGCAGGCTCGTGACGATCCAGAGGATCGTGTAGAGGCGGGAGAGCCGCCCCTTCTTCATCCACATCGCGACCTCCGCAAGAACGCCCGATGCGCGATTTGAACGCGCGACCTCCAGTTTAGGAAACCGGTGCTCTATCCAGCTGAGCTAATCGGGCAGGATGGCTGACTCGGGGGCGCAACCGCGCCCGCCTCGGATCACTGATCCTTGTACCTGCCGCCCGAGCCGCCGTCAGCCTTGGACTGCGCGAAGTAGAGCACGCACCAGAAGGCGAGGAACGAGACCCACGCGAGATTGGCAAGGAGAACAGGAATCATCGGGTTCCTTTGGTTGGGTCAGAAGCATACTCCGATGCCCGCCAGAGCGGCACGGACCAGGTACGGCCCACTTCCCAGCTCCCCGGCTCGATCAGCATGGCGAAGGAGTCTGCCACGCACCAGGGACCTTCGTTGCGACCGACCACCCGCGCACGGATCGCCGGCGGAAGCTGGATCGCCGGCGGGGCCTCGGGTGCCCGATTCGACACGGCACGAACCTCGAACCACGGCTCGCCATCACGCCAGACCAGCCCCCCCTCCCACCATCGCTCGCCGTCGGCGGGCGCCATGCGCCGGGCAGGATCACCTACGAACAGGAACGCATCGCGGTCCCAGAGCGCACCCATGCGGCGCTGGCGAGTCTCGCCGTCCTCATCCGACATCCACTCGTCGCACGCGGCCTCGAAGTCCCGTCGCGCGCTGCGATCGAAGGCATCGACGACACGACGCAGGTCCTCGGGATGGCTTCGTTGCATCCGCGCCAGCAGTTCCGTGCGCGACCATTGTGCAGCCTCGGCAAGCGACCATCGCCCCGGCTCATCCAGCAACCACCGGGAGCAGCCCCAGCCCGCGCGACCATCCCAGGTCACGCTCACGTAGCCCGCGAGCTGGTCGACGCCACCTGCATCAAGCAGCGCCATGGCCAGGCAGTCCTCATCACGCAGATGCGCCATCAGGCAGTTGCCAGCCGCGAGCATGGCCTTGCTGCGGGCGCTTCGGATCGGCGTCTCGATGCCCTCGAGATCCCGCACCCACAGTTCGCCGCGGCGCGGCACCACGCGACCGCTCGGGTATGAGTAGCCCAC
>Ga0172367_10007546_pt1 | contig 12417 bp, 10 predicted proteins | sample Lak10m_FD_114542 | JGI IMG/M metagenome (GOLD analysis project Ga0172367, IMG submission 114542) | Freshwater microbial communities from Kabuno Bay, South-Kivu, Congo - kab_022012_10m | ecosystem: Environmental > Aquatic > Freshwater > Lake | place: Democratic Republic of the Congo: South-Kivu...
GCCAGCGTCAGATCAGTAACCTGAGCGATGAGCGACGACTGATTATTCGCCTATTTGGACCACCAGTTGAGCGGTATTACTACGCATCTGGCTAATCATTTGTCAACCTGCGGAATGTAGGTCATTGGAGTGAAATTTATACGTTGCGAGCGATGTGCGAATATAAAAAGTATATTTTTTTAGCCGCGATCGCTGAAGGTATGGTATCGCCATCGAGTACGATCGATTGCGTCTGGCACTATCATTTACTCTATACCCATTCCTATTGGGAAGAGTTGTGCGGCAAGATTTTGAAAAAATCACTCCATCATTATCCCGGCGATAGCGGAGCCAGCCAGCGATATGATTACACGATCGAACTCTATCAAAATTATTTTGGATCACCGCCAGCCGATATTTGGGATTTTCCTCCATTCCATAGCAACCATCTGGATCGGCACCAACGTTATTGGCAAATTCCCAATCCGATTTATTGGGTGAAAAAATATCTATCTTTATCTCTCTTTCATCATTCAAGCGAAAGCAGAGAAGAGACAAAACGGTAGATTGCAACGTATAACAATCCCGTTGCACACCGACCGAATCAAGATTGTCGGTAAGATCGAAAGGTTACTTGCGGCGGGTGAACGGGGTCGTTAACGCCACCACCACTAGGGCCAGGCCAAGACATCAGGAAACATCTGGGGCACCCTCAAGGGGCCAGGGTTGCCCGTGGGGAGGGGAGCACCAGGGCCACCGCCGGTGACTTAGTGATCAGGTTGAGAAAAAAATTCTCAAAAAATCAGGCTCAAAAGATCACAATGCTACTCAACGCCATATAGGGCAACGGTTTTAACCCGATCACATAAGTGATCTACAAGTGATCTACCCGATCACCAAAAACATCAGGTCATTGGTGATCTGTTGTTGTAATAATCCTTAATGCCTTGCATAGCAATGGTTTTAACCCGATCAGGTTTGCGATCGCCAAGTGATCTACAGATCACCAACCCGATCACAATGCCGGGAATCATGCCCAGGGATTAGGGGCATAGCTGAAACCCTTGCCCTGTAAGGATGTTGACCATGTTGAGCAAATGTTGAGCGTTTGTTGAGCAGTGCTCAACAGGGTAAAAGTATTGAAAATAAAGGGTTATATACCCATGGGTATTTATTTGTTGAGCATGTTGAGCAAATCCACCATTTCCCCTACTGTTGCCGACTGATGTAAATAAGTGGATCGAGATTGGATCAATTTAGTAAAGCAAGAAGCCCAACTCCTTGCATGGCAAAGCTTCCAGAGCTTGACATTCCCGACTTGAAATCTGTTTTGGGGTCAAACCCAGCGGGGGTTCGAATCCCCCCCTCTCCGTTGAATTTCAACACTCTTGGTTGTTTGCATACGCTCTGAAACACCGGTACAGAACACTCAAAGGTCTATATCCCCTGGTTTGGAAGATACTCCCAGTCGCTGTAAACGGCGGCCTGCCCGTAGTCAGCCCCCTGCCCATCCACCAGGTTCCAAACGGTCACATCCTTGATGCAAAACCGACGGCCACTTTTGGCGATGCGTATCCCACTGTAGTACCGAATGTAGCCCTGGCAAGTCACCTGGGCCAGCAGCTCGGCTCGCTCAGCCTGGTTGGGGGGCTCGGCGGATTGGCGAGAGGGCAGACGGGTAAACTCTGACCAGGACATTTCAAATAAATTCAGGGCCGTTTGATTGCCATAGTTAAAAACCGGGTCCGGCCCTACGCTGTGAGATACCACTACGTAGGCAGCCCTGTAGATTAGCAGGGCTGCCTCTCTAGCGCTGAGGCGAGGGTTCACCAGGTCCTCCCCTAGCAAGCTGTAAAAGCTACCGCGTAGGCAATTGATGTGATTAACGCAGTAACCATTCTCAGCGGCAGGCGGCGGTAGGGCCATGGCCTGGATTAATCCAGGTAACCCATCAGGACTGCTGCCGGTGGATCGATGACATCGTTGGGAGCGATGGGGCGATCGCCGGGCAACACGTGCAGGTCGGCAATATGCAAGGTGCTAACAGCAATGGGGCGGTGCCCAGGCAGGGTATCGGTGTTGAACACCTCAAAGGTGTTAGCAGCGATGGGGCGATCCCCAGCTCGGTCAAGGCTGCCCACCACCTGGAAGGTGCTCAAGGCAATGGGGCGGTGGTTGGGGAGGGTGTCACTTTCCACCAAGCGAGTGTTATCCTCCAACACGATCACTGCTCCGTGGCCCTCCGCCTTAACCAGACCGCCACCAGCGCTGGCGGGTGATTTTGACCGCGCAGTGCGGCCCGGCCGACGACCGCTAGTGTCTGGCTCAGAGGGGGCAGGGGTACCGTTATCGACGTCGTTTGGTGTAGTCATGGTCAGGTTAATCCTTATCACAAAAGGCAGGATCCGGAAATGGAAAGTGCCAGGTCAACTATCAAGTCAGATTAAAAATCGATGGTCCTAATCCCGTGACCGATGGCCCTAACGCCCTGATTACGGAACTAGCGCCCTTTAAAAAAATTATACGGTCTGGGGGTCCCCCCAGGCTTTACAAAATTTGATGGGACCAATAAGTGAAGACGATCTCCCACTTCCAGGAATTGCTCAACCGTCAGCAGGCCGTCCTACCAGGCCTCTAGGCAATAGCTGGCTTGACTGACCGCCATCTAACTGTCTGAGGCTTTGGCGAAGGGCAACCAGTCGCTATCGCACTTACCTGGGCTAGCCGCCCCCGGCAAGGATGCTAGGGAAAACGACAGACCACCTGGGCCATCAGATGGGCCTGGGCCACCAGGCCAAAATTACGACTATCGGTACTGGCCTCAGGGTTGAGGCCCGCCAGAAAGTACCCGACCCCTCCCTGGCTCTGGGACTCAACCCCATAGACCACCCACTTGATCAACCACAGCTGGGGGCGGTGGGGATGGCGGGCCACCACCAGATCCCCAGGCTGGGGGGATCGGCAGCGATAGGTGTGGGGATTAACCAGCACCTCCTGGCCAGGCATCAGTAGAGGGGCCATGGAATACCCCACTACCCGCAATCGCCAGCGACGCCCCAGTAACCACAAAAATAAATCCCCCCATCGTGACGATCTCAACTGACCTGGGGGAGAACAACTCGACACCTCAGCTAGGGCTAGCTTAGGCAAGCCAGCCCTGGGCCCAACGGGAATCCTGGCAGGGGAGGAGTGGGCATGGTCACGGTTAACTGGCGGTGTACCAGGTAACATCACGGTTCTTGGTGGCCCAGAACATGCCATGGATTTTCTCAATTGCCGCCATCAGTTCACTGGCATGCTGGGGGCTGACCTCCACCTTGCAGGCCGAACAGAGCTTGGCGGCCTTCCAGAAGGTATCGTGCAGATCAGGGAACTGCTCCAGGTGGACGGGCTTAAAGTAGTCCGTCCAGAGGATCAGGAGCTCCTCCTTGGCCAATTGGGCCTGCTCTTCCTTAATGGCAGTGTAACGAGCAAAGGTATTTTGATAGGCAATGGTGGCGGCCTTGTCTCCTGGTGCTGGCGGATCTAGATCGACCAACTTCTTGGTCATGGAGACTACGGCTTCAGCGGCTACGCGGGCTGAAGAGGGATCGTACACACCACAGGGACCATCGCAGTGGGCGTGGACCTGAGGTGCTGGGAACCAGGTTTGGAACTTGGAAATGGCATGTTTCAGCATAATCACATCCGAACTTTAGATTGGGTCTAAACGGTTAGTCATTAAACTCCGTGGGCAACCTAACCCCAGGCTCATTCAGGAACCTATCCTTGAACCAAGGGTGTCATTGACCCTAAGGTCCCCAAGGGGGGGAGGGGGATAATGGTAACAAACTCTTCCATTGTTATAGCGACTCGGCCTCTTATGCAACCTTTACCCTGGAGCCGCCGTTGGGGCCTATCCCTGGGACTATCCCTAATGACAACTCTGACGGCGGGTTGTGCTGATCTAGGCTGGCTCCGGAGGGTTGACACCGCCAACCTCCCCCCCTGTGTTGATGATGAGTGCCACTGTGGCGACTTCCTCAGTCAAGCCCAGGCCCAGACCGTTCTGGAGTCCTTTCCCGCGGATCCCTACGGTTTAGATGGGGATGGCAACGGTCGGGCCTGCGAGGATTTACCGCCCCAGGCGCCCCCCCTGGATCCGCCCTCCCCGGTTTCTCCTAGTCCTCACCTGGTGCTGGGCAACCCCAGCCGGGCCGGTACGGTCAACCCCAACAATTACCTGCTGCAGCGGCCCCAGTACGTGGTGGCCTACAGCCGCGATCGCAAAGTTCCCCACTGGGCCAGCTGGCAACTGGATGCCAGTTGGTTAGGCCCCGTCGACCGGCAGGATAACTTTCGCCCTGATGGATCTCTGCCTGCAGGATTTTACCAGGTTACCCCCAACGACTATCGAGGCAGTGACTACGATCGCGGCCACGTCGTCCCCTCCGCCGATCGCACCCGCCGCGTCAGGGACAATAGCGCCACCTTCCTGATGACCAACATTATCCCCCAGGCTCCTGACAATAACCGGGGGCCCTGGCGGGAGCTGGAGGAGTATAGTCGCAGTCTGGTCTACCAGTACGATCAGAGTCTGCACATCTTTGCCGGGGCCTACGGCCAGCAGGGTCAGATTGCCCCCCGAGCCATTACCGTACCCTCCCGTCTATGGAAGATTATTATTGTCTATGATCGCCTGGATAACGGTAATCTAGGTCTGACCACCCAAACCCGAATTATCGCCGTAGACCTGCCCAACCGTAACCTGGTAAACCCTGACTGGCGACAGTACCAGACCTCGATCCATCGCATTGAGATAGCCACCGGCTATACTTTTTTAAGCGATTTGCCGGAAGCCCTAGGCAGCCCCCTGAAGGCATCCTTCGAGTAAAATTAACGAAATTGTCTCGACCACCTCACCTGTGAAGAGACGATCCACTGTCAGAGCGTATATAATCATAATTATTGGGTAGATTAACTTTTAACGGTCGTTATTACAGCCTATTCCTTACTGAGATTAGTAGTCCTGAAGCCAAGGTTCATTCCAGTCTATGGCTTGAATCCGAACTCATTGACTTATTTAAAACTCAAGCCCTTCTGGGGCTGCCATGGTGTCTACTAAGGAGAATAGTTTGATTGCGTAATTTATTCTAGGTTCTATTGAGGAGGTGTTCACTGGAGCATGGTCAGTCCAGCAGTGCTCGCCGTGCATAATATCGTGCATAATATTAGGTGAATCCATTAAGCAAAATCTATTGAAATTAGGAATGATGGCCGAAGCTTGACCTAAGTTTAGTTCAGTCTATGGATTTTTTCAGGTAAAACCGTTAGACTATTGAATCCCTACTGCATTTGCTACGTCTTTTGGGTGCCTCTGTTTTTTGCTGATGTGGAACTGCTGCCTAGGTCTGTTTGTTGAGGTCATTGCGTTCAGGTAGGGTAAAGCCGAGTTTCAAGATATTTTTACAGGGTTGATAGCTTTAGTCTGGCTGAGGAGATTTAGCGTACCTATTCAAGATTTGCCTGTTTCTGTCTTGTGACTAATAGGCTTGTCCTATGGTATGACCCATAGAATTGATGGTTTGGCTAAGTCCTAAGGGTACTCGCTAGGCTGCAGTTTATCCATAGCCCCTTAACCTAGGATCAAATGGTGCTATCCCAGGTTTTCCCCAGAGTATCCAAGCTTAAATCAAGTTGGTGATCTCACGGTCTCTAGGGGTATCTTTTAAACAGACTTCCTGTCTTGATTCGGTTGATCCCCGTGGTTCCTGTCCAGGATATCCATGTTCTAAATGTAATTTGCAGACCTATCTAGACTAAATTCTACAAAAACTAGTTATTCAGAATTTTATGTACTACCGGCACGGTTTAACCAGACTCTCTATTTTTGTTGACGGCAACAATATGTTCTACGCCCAGCAAAAAAATGGCTGGTTTTTTGACCCAAAGCGCATCCTGGACTACTTTCTTAACGTCGAGGGCGGCGTTACTCTAGTCAATGCTTTCTGGTATACAGGCCTGAAGGACCCCCAAGATCAAAGGGGTTTCCGGGACGCTCTGATCAGTCTTGGCTATACAGTTCGCACAAAAATCCTAAAGGAATACTACGACGACACCTCGGGTCGCTATTCTCAAAAAGCTAATCTGGATATTGAAATTGCCATCGATATGTTCAATACCGTTGATCAGTATGATCGGGTGGTTTTATTTAGCGGTGATGGAGATTTTGAACGGGCTGTTGAGCTGCTCCGATCCAAGAGTACTCATATCACCGTTGTGTCCACCGACGGTATGATTGCGCGGGAACTACGCAATGCTACCGATCGCTATATCGATCTCAACAGTATCCGTAAATACATCGAAAAGGATTAAATGTCCTGTCCCGGACTGTTAACTCACCTTAAATACCGTGGCTTTTGCCGATTACCCAATGACGCTTAAAGAACCGTGCCAGGGTGGTTTCGGTTAGGGTCAAGCAGATGGGGCGACCGTGGGGACAGGTGCGGGGATGGCGCGTCTCCTGCCAGTCCTGGAGCAACCGCTGCATCTCTGGTAGGGATAGGGGGGTACCATTGCGCAGGGCAGTGCGGCAGGCGGTAGCCACCAGAGCCTTCTCCAGGTCGCCACTGTGGCTCAACTCAATCAAGGCGGCTGTCAGGTCCTGACGCTGGATGAGGGGGGCCGGTGCGGTTCGGACCAGCCAGCCCTGAGGTCCAAAGTCCTCAACCTCCAGGCCCAGTTGTTGCAGGTGGTCTGCCTGGGTTATCGTCAACCTCTCCAGCACCAGGGGAGTCGGTAAGGCTACCAGTTGCCAGTGATTCTGCAACCGTTCGTAGATAACTCGCTCGTGGGCAATGTGCTGTTCAATCAGGCAGAAGCCATCCGGTTGTTCCGCCAGAATGTAGCGCTGATGGACCTGGGCCAGGGCTGTGAGGCAGGCGGTGGGAGTGGATCGAGGCAAGAGATCGGAGAGATCCAGCGAGGGTGACTCCAGCCCGCCATAGGAGCCTTCGGCTTCGGTGGTTTTGCCCCCTTGGGCTAGGCTGGCAGGCCCAGGGATAGGGCCTGGGGTAGGACCCAGCAGATCGGCGATGGTTCCCCGAGCCTCATCTAACCATCTATCAAACCGGTGCAGATAGACCATCGACTTATCGGGGCTGCGATGCCAGTCCACCTGTTCAGGGGGCAGGCGCAGATGGATCAGACATAGGGGGTAACGATGGCGTGGCAGGGTGTGGCGAAAGGCCTGCAACAGCCCTAGTTCAAATTCGGGTAGGCTGACCACCCGGCCGTTAATCGCTAGTTTGATCCAGTCGGGGCGGGGACGATGGCAGCGATCGGGAAGGCCGATTAGCCCGTGGCACTCCCTTGACTGTGGGGTTTCCCGCAGGTCCGCCGGGGTCACCGCCGGTAAAATCTGGGGCACCAGGGTGCGCAGGTTAGGACTGGGGGGCAGGGCTAGCCAGGGGCGATCGTCGATCTCCACCCGCCAGGTAACCTGGGGATGGCAGAGGGCGGCGTGGTAAATCACCCGCTGCACCTCCCGTCGCTGGCGACCCTGGGGGGGTAAGCCCTGGCGACGACCCGGCCAGACAAGAAAGAGCTGACTGAGGCTGGCGATGGTGCCCGGGGCCATGGCCACAGGCGTTGTAGTGAGAGGCTCTCCCTGGGGGGAGTAGGTTACCTGCCAACCACTGTCACTGGTGGCGGTGCGACTACAAAGGCGGAGATCTCCGAGTTGGGCCAGGCTATGGAGGGCCTGGCCCCTAAACCCCAGGGTCCTGACCTGCCAGAGATCGGATTCACCATGAATTTTGCTGGTGCTATGGGGGGTGGCGGCCCGCTCTAGATCGGTGGGGCTGAGGCCCAACCCATTATCCGCCACCTGCAGGCGACCGGCCTGGGGCCAGAGTTGAACAGTGATCCGGGTGGCCTGGGCATCCAGGGCATTTTCCACCAGTTCTCGCAGAGCCGCCGCCAGGCTATCAACTACCTGCCCAGCGGCCATCTGGCTGGCCACCAGCGCCGGTAGGGGATGGATGCCACGGGGGTGGTCCCCATCTTTTGGAGGGGAATCGGAGCGGGGTGGACTCATCAAGGCCGGTAGGGGTGTAGAGCGGTCGGTGTAGTCACCTGGCCTGCCGGGGCGCTAGGCAATTCAGGCGATCTGGACCAGGTCAGGGAAATGGGCCAGCAACTGGTCATGGCTAAGGCTATCCTGGGGATCCTGAGGGGTCCAAAGCAGCTCATACACCAGCAGGTCAGTGAGGGTAATCGCCCCCAGGCGCTGCAGGACCGCCTGCAGGTCGCTGGCGGAGTAGGGGGACCGGGTAAACAGGGGTTGATCATCGGTGGTGCCAACCAGCAGGGTGACTACGATATAGGCGGCGGGTTCCACTTCACCAGCGGCCCGATAATCTTGACGAAGGATCTGTCCCCTAACATTGGCCAGAGTCTCCTGGCCAAACTTGCTGCGTTCCGTAATCGAGAGTTGTTCAAAGACCTGAGCGGCCTGTTGTCGACTGGCCAGGGTTTGGCAGGTGACCCGGGCGTGGGACCAGCATTCCGGCGATCGCAACAAGGCCAGAACTGACTCCTGCAGTAGACGATGCAGCCCCACCTGGCTATCTAACCCTGGGGCAGCAGCCATGGTGGTTAAGTCCTGCTGTATGTCCCGGGCGGTGGCCAACAGGCCCACCTGCATCACCGTCACCGTTACCCAGTCGGGGCGATCGCGGGACCCACGGTCTGGATCCCTTAACCTCAGCAGGTTAAAAATTACTGGCAAAACCGCAAACCCCAGCACCGCCAAGAGAAACAGCAGCCCCACATCACCCCCCAGGGTAACGCCGGAGCTGGGGTAGCCAATATAGCCCCCTGGGTAGGGAGGAGCAATCACCACTGGCCCCCCCCTGGGGTATCCGTAGGGTGAGGATGGGTAGCCGTAGGGCCGAGTTTCTGGCCAACCTCCACCATATCCGCCCGGGCTGGGTCGAGTTAAGGACCCACCGGAGGGGCTAGGGGATGGTCGAGAACTGGGGGACTGATCAAAACTACCTCCCCGGGCTCGACCACCGGAGCTTAGCCCCTGGGGTGTGGTGTCAGATCCCAGCAATGTTTGGGGCTGGAGGCCCAGGGCGGCCAGGCGATTTTCCACGAAAAAGCCGAGGCAGCTCAGGACCAGACAGGTAAGGATGGCCAGGTAAACCTTTTCTGAGTGGCCAAGCTGAAAACGATCAGCCTGAGCACGGCGGTTAGGGGACATGGGTTAGCCCTGCTAACAACATCGGTGGCGGACAACGGTCTGCGGTATAGTTTGGGTGCACCTGATGGATACGCTGGCCTCAGGCTGTTCCCAGACTAGGCCTGAAGTTGATCCATACTACTACCTTTTGCCTGCCATGAGCGATGCATCCCCCTCCCTGTCTACCCTATTCCAGCCCGTTACCCTGTCGCCAACCCCCTTGCCGGTTGTCGCCTGGGTTGACCAGTCCACCGGGGCAAATGCCCTAACCCCATCCCCCATCATTGCCCAACAGTTTGATCAGGATATTCTGGGCGACCTCTCCGATGCCTGGACCCATTTCATCGATTCAGGACAGGTCTGGGCCCTGATTATCGGTATCGTCCTGGGCTATCTGATTCGCAACCTCACCGCCTACTGAGACAGCCTCTCTGGTTCATACATTCATACACAAGTTTCCAGTGGAGGCGGATTTAGAGCGCTGCCAGTTCCGGGGCACCGGTCGAGCGATCGGGGATGACTTCGGCATAGGGGAAAACGGTCTTGCGCCGTGGTATCCAGGCTAGAGGTGGTGCTGGGGTTAGGGGGCGGGGAGCGGTAAGGTGCCGATCCGGTACTCTTGCGATATGGTGAGGGGTAGGCGTTGTTATGTCCCCTTGCCCCCATGACTCTGGTCCAGCCCTCCTCCTCCCAGCCCCACCACAAAGCCAGGGCTCTGCCCCGGGGTGTTCCCCGTCCGGCTAAGCAGCTTTGTAGTGACTGCGGCCTGTGTGACACCTACTATATCCACTACGTCAAGGAGGCCTGTGCCTTTCTGAACCAACAGTTTCCCCAGTTGGAGGAACGGAGTCACGGTCGCTCTCGGCAACTAAAGTTAGACCCGGAGGTTTATTTTGGGGTTCACCTGGGGATGGTGGCGGCCCGTAAACGGCAGCCCATTGCCGGTGCCCAGTGGACCGGTATTGTCACCACCATCGCCACCACCATGCTTACCCAGGGCCTGGTGGAGGGGGTGGTGTGTGTGCAAAGTAGCGAGACCGATCGATTCCAGCCCCAGCCCATTCTGGCCACGACCCCGGCGGAAATTTTGGCGGCCCGGGTGAATAAACCCACCCTCTCCCCCAACCTGTCGGTGTTAGAGCAGGTGGAGCGCTCTGGCCTCAAGCGCCTGCTGGTGATCGGGGTGGGGTGCCAAATCCAGGCCCTGCGATCGGTGCAGGATAAACTAGGGTTGGAGCAATTGTATGTCCTGGGCACCCCCTGTGTGGATAATGTCAATCGGGCCGGGTTGCAACGATTTTTGGAAACCACCAGCCGGTCTCCGGAAACGGTGGTGCACTACGAGTTTATGCAGGACTTTCGGGTGCACTTTAAGCACGAGGATGGGTCCACGGAAACGGTACCCTTCTTTGGCCTGAAAACCAACCAGTTGAAGGATGTCTTTGCCCCCTCCTGCATGGGTTGCTTTGACTACGTCAATGGTCTGGCGGACCTGGTGGTGGGCTACATGGGGGCCCCCTTTGGCTGGCAATGGATTGTGGTGCGTAACCCCCGCGGTCAGGCCATGCTGGATCTGGTGCTGGACCAGCTGGAGACCCAGCCGGTGGATAGCCAGGGAGATCGCCGCCAGGCGGTGCAGCAGAGTATTCCCGCCTACGATCGGGGGGTCACCCTGCCGATGTGGGCGGCCCGGCTGATGGGGGTATTGATCGAGCGCCTTGGCCCTAAGGGGTTGGAGTATGCTCGTTTTTCCATTGACTCCCACTTCACCCGTAATTACCTTTACCTGAAGCGGCATCATCCAGAAAAATTGGCCGCCCACGTGCCCGAGTTTGCTAAGCGGATTGTGGCCCAGTATCGTCTACCTGAGTAATCCACGCCGGGGTAAATAGGCCTGCTTCGCCTGACTACTGATTCTTGACTCCCCAGGAAGGGCTGCAGAGTTTATGCTTCCGCGTAATCGTCTCAGCCCCCGAGGCGCCCGGGCTAGTCCCCTTGGGAGGATGCCCCATCACGATCTAGCATGATGCTCGTTACAGCGCCGGTCAGGATAGCAGGGTATAGTGCTGCTGATGGAGTCAGTGCTCAGTTAGCACTTTGACCAGAACCCTGAGGCCACGGTTGAAGGATCAACAGGCAGTCTGGTTAGGTGTTCTGGCTCGCTTCCACTCCGTTAATCGGGGCAATGGCGATCAACCCCATCTCCAGGACACTAGCTAATTCCTCTTAAGATCAATGCCGTCATCGCCGGTACCTGCCACGGTTAAATCCCATTCCCTAGGCCGCCGCCTTAGCGATCGTCTGCGGCAGTTAGCCCTACCCACCTTCCTCTACCAGTCTAAGCCTAAGGCTGCCACCATTGGCCTGAAGACTGTTATTCTCTCCAGCGTCATGGCGGGTGCCCTGGTCAGCGGCCTTAAGTTCCTGTCGGCGATTGAGCCCATGGAGCTATTTATCTTTGATTGGCTAGTGCGGTCCCAACCCCAGCGATCGCTGCACCCGCGCATTACCCTGGTGGGGATTACGGAAGATGACCTGCGGCAGTATGGTTGGCCGATCAATAACGACCAACTGGCCACGGTGCTGGCCACCCTGCAGACCCACCAACCCAGTGTCATCGGCCTTGATCTCTACCGCAGTACCCTGCGCTCCCCGGGGGTCACTGCCCTGGAGAAACAACTGGCGGCTAAGAACTTGGTTGTGATTAAAAAGGTCTACGCCGAGGGGGAAGGTGAGGTTCCCCCTCCTCCAGGGGTAGAGCCGGAGCGAGTGGGCTTTAACGATTTTCCTACTGATGCCGATGGGGTGATTCGTCGCAGTCTTCTCTACGTGGGTCGGTCCCAAGACTACTCCTTTGCTCTCCGGTTGGCCACGACCGATCAGACCCGACAGGGCGAATCCCTGGCCTTGCGGACAGAGGGAGACTACCTTTACCTGGGGAAGACCCCCCTGAAGGCCCTGGGGGATAATGATGGGGGATATCAAGAGGAGGATGGCTCCGGTTATCAAATCTTGATGCGCTATTCCGATCGCCAGACCACCCCCCGATCTATTTCCCTTAGCCAGGTCTTAAGTGGTCAATTTGACCCTGACTGGATCACCGGCAACATCGTCCTGATCGGCACCACCGCCCCCAGTCTCAGGGACCAGTTCTACACTCCCTTTAGTTTTGGCCAGGGTAACGAACTCACCATGCCAGGGGTGGTAGTCCA
>Ga0172367_10007547_pt1 | contig 12416 bp, 13 predicted proteins | sample Lak10m_FD_114542 | JGI IMG/M metagenome (GOLD analysis project Ga0172367, IMG submission 114542) | Freshwater microbial communities from Kabuno Bay, South-Kivu, Congo - kab_022012_10m | ecosystem: Environmental > Aquatic > Freshwater > Lake | place: Democratic Republic of the Congo: South-Kivu...
CGGGGCGCACTATCAAACGACAGCCGCTCAAACAATGGCGCTTCGTGCTGCGGGCATATCTCGGCCAACCGTTAAACATCGTGTTCGGGCGGGCGGATCAGGCAACTCCCGGCTTTTTACGCAACGAGCGGGGGGGGGGGGCAAAACCCTCTGCATCGGCGCATGCACGCGGCAATTTGCGCAGGCTCACGACCATGAGCACCTTGACGGTTGCCCGCCAACCATTGCCGATACTCTGGCTTTCATTACCGGAGAAAAGCGGCCATGAATCTTATCGCGTTGTCGGTCATGCTTTGTTTGGGAGGATACCATGATCTGCTTCATCATCCTGTCATTGTCGGCGCTTGTGCTGTTGGTCTGCTGGTATTGTTTGTGCCCCTTTTTGCGGGATATGCTCCGGGTGAACTTATGCGAATGGTTTGCCACGCTCTTTCGGGGCAGGCAATGACGCGGACTCTGGCTATATTCGATCTGGACGGCACCCTGGTGCGCTGCCAGACCCAGCGCTGTTTTCTGGAACAGTGCCGCGAGCGGGGCTACATCGGTGCTGCTACCCGCTGGAAGCTATTGCTCTGGTTTGGACTATACAAGGCCGGGGTTGTCAGCGAACCACGCAGGGCCATGGAATATGCTTACCGCTGCGCATCCGGCTGGTCTTTAGAGCGACTGACGCAGGAAGCTGAAGAGTGTTTAAGGGATTTAATCCTGCCACATCTCTGCCCAACCATGACCAAGCGGATTGAGACGGAGCGAAACGCCGGACGGTATCTGCTGTTGGTATCCAATTCCATTGAGCCGCTGGCCGGGGCAATTGCCCGGTATCTCGGTTTTGACGGCTGTATCGACACACGGCTTGAAACGGTTGATGGTTTTTGTACCGGCCGGATAGATGGTTCAATTGTCTATGGCGCTGCCAAGGTGCGCCTGGTACGGGAGTATGCCGCCAGCGCCGGTTTGTCACTCGACAACAGCGTTGCCTATGCGGATCACATCTCCGACCTGCCGCTGCTGGAACTGGCATCACAAGCGGTAGCGGTCAATCCATGCCGCAAGCTGCATCCGCTGGCATTGTCACGAAACTGGGAGGTTATCACGACATGAGATTTCTCGTTACCGGTTCCGCCGGATTTGTGGGGCAGGCTCTTTGCCGGGAGCTGGTCGCCCGCTATGCAGCTCCTGGCAACAGATTTGTGTTTATGGAGCGAAGCGACTCTCCACACACACACACACACACACACAGATTCAGGCACTTACGGCAATAGCATCAGGTATGCGCGGGGCGATGTCACCAAACCGGAAACCATTGAACCGTTCATTGCCGAATGCGATGTGCTGTTCCACGTTGCCGCCAAAGTCAGCTACGGCGACCATAACGATGCGCAGTATTACCGGGTCAATGTGGATGGCACGGAAAACATGCTGCGGCTAGCACTGAAGTATGGGGTGCAGCGAGTGATTGTGGTGAGCAGCGCCGGTATTTGGGCACCGACCGGTGATGTGGCGGTCAGCGAGGAAACACCACTCGCGGAACAGCAGGCCACCCGCTACACCCACAGCAAGTATCTGGCGCATCTGAAAACGCAGGAATTCATCCGCCAGGGAGCGCCGGTGACAACGGTATTGCCGGTCGGGGTGTTCGGCGTGGATAGCCCTCTGTTTTCGCCGTTGCTCCGGCTGTTGCGTATGTTCCGCATGGCGCTGGTGCCGGATAGTCCAGCGCGAATAAGCCTGATTTCGGTTGCAGAATGCGCCGCCGGCATCGTTCGGGCATACGAGCAGGGGAGACAGGGAGAATGCTACATCCTGTCCGGGCAGGCTCTAACACTCGATGACATTGTTGCCCGCTGCCGCCCCACGGGCCTTTGGTTTGGTACGGTCAGGTTGCCGCTGCCCCTGTTCCGGTTGCTGATTCGCGGACTGGATATGCTGGGTCGGTTGATCGGCCATGTCTTCTACTACAACAGCGAGATGCTCGCCTACTGTACCGGCAGTATGGTGGCGGATGGTTCCAAGGCAAAGCGGGAGCTGGGCTTTGCACAGAATAACTTTGAAGAACAATTCGCGGAAATGGTGAGCAGATCAAAATGAAATATTCCGGTAAAGAACCGCTGATAACCCGATTTGGTTATCCCGTGATGAAGCTGTTTTCTCCTCTGGTGCGCCGTCTCTGGATTGCCGAGGTGCACGGACTGGAGAATCTTCCCAAACACGGGCCGTGCCTAGTGGCATCCAACCATGAAAGTTTCTTCGATTTTATACTGTTTATAGCAGCGATTGACCGGAAGATTCACTACCTGGCGGCGGAGAAGTTTTTTGTGCACCCGTTCTGGAAATGGATGATGGCGTTCATGGGATGTATCCGGGTAGACCGTTATAGTACGATGAATGTGAAGGCATACAAGGAGATTGCCATGGTGGTGAAGCAGGGACGACTGATTGGTATTTTCCCGGAAGGTACCCGCTCACCTGACGGCAAACTGATGAAGGCAAAACCTGGTGTGGCGCATCTGGCAATAAGATCAGGCTTGCCGGTGATTCCGGTCGGAATGCGCGGCACTTATGAGATAATGTCGATTCGCGACAAGACTCCAAAGTTTAGGAAAGCGAGCATCTACATAGGAAAACCATTGGCATTTGAAGCGCTACCGGAAAAACTGTTGGATGAGCATACCATGCAAAGAACAGCAGACAAAATCATGCTCCAGATCGCCGCCCTGACCGGCGAGGAATACCGCTTTGCGGGGGAGCAGAGTTTATGAAGAAGGATTCTCCACACACACACAGAAAAACCGCCGTTTTTCTGATTCATCCCCGTGACCATCGGGACCTTGCAGCAACCTGCTGGTGGACGAGATTCATACCGCCAGCCATTACCGACCCGATCATGGAGAGGCTGTCCGGCAGGTTTGGGTATGTGATTTGTGAAAAGCAGACCATCTATGAAACTCTGGATTTTTATGTGCTGGGTGTGGCGCTCAAGGGATACCAAATGGTGCCCAAAACCGCCCACGATCTGAAGAAGATACGTAAGCGGATACTTGAGGCGGCGGTGTATGCCCAGGATCACCTCAAGGCCGATGTCATCGGGCTTGGCGCGTTGACCGCTTCGGTGACCGATGGCGGCAAGTGGCTGGAAAAGCAGGGTGTGAGCTGTAAATTGACCCATGGCAACACCTATGCCACCCTGATTGCCGAGCAGGGAATACTCAACTTGATTCAACAGTTAAAGCTTGACAACCCGCTTATTTCCATTGTCGGGGCATATGGCGTTATCGGGTCGGCTCTGGCAAAGCTGCTGGCACAGCGTTACCGGCTGCTGTTGGTTGGCAGGAACAAGACAGCGCTGGAACGCCTTGCAGCGCAGCTTGCGGGGGACATTTCACTGACAACCGGACTGGACGATGTGAAACACGCCGATGTCGTTATTACCGCGACCTCGCACCCGGAAAGTTTGCTTCAGCCGCACCAGATCAAAACCGGCGCTGTTGTGTACGATGTATCACAACCGAACAATGTGGGGCCGGAAGTTACATCCCGGCGACCGGACATCATCCGGGTTGACGGCTCGCTCATCAACACTCCCGGCGTTGTGATCCGCTTTGATCCGGCCACAGGCACGGATGAGACCTATGCCTGCCTGGGTGAAACCATTCTGTCAGGTCTTGAAGGGATAGATCGGAATGTCACCGGCGAGATCGATTTGGAGTATCTGGAGAGATTGCGCAGCATCGGTAACAAATGGGGATTTGGGCATGCCGGGTTTACGTCGTTTGGTCAAAAAGTGTCACTCTCTGCATCGCCGACCTGACTGGCGAGGAGTACCGCTTTGCGGGGGAATGAAAATTTACCGTCGTATATCCACAGCAGCTAACAATGCCTTTTCGATGGCTGCAAGGGCTTCGGGGGGAAGTGTTCCGACGAGATCCGTCAGCTTGGCACGGTCGAGGGTAGTGATCTGGTGACAGATAGCGGAACAATCACTCGGTAATCCTGCTGTCCCGGCAGGAAGAGGAACAACCGTCGGACCCAGTTTTGCCTGGTTTGATGAGGTGGAAACCGGAATGACAATGATGGAACGCCAGCCGGATGTCTGATTGAAGGCATCGTGGGAGAGGATGATGACCGGGCGTTTACCGGTCTGTTCAGAACCAGAGCGGGGCGCAAGATTCGCCCAATAGACTTCGCCCCGTTTCATTGACCGGATTCCGTTTCAGCAAGATGTTCCAGCGAAGCTGCTTCAAAGGATTCGTCAAGATCGTCCGTGCTTCCGGCTATTGAAGCGGCGTATGAAGCAATTTCTTCATGTACTGCAAACCGTTCCTGCTGTTCAAGCCACTGTTCCAACGCCTGTTTTGCCAGTTGGGTCGCCGGGCGCTTCTGAAGTTTGGCGGTAGTTTTGAGACGTTGATAGGTTGCTTCCGGCAGCGGAACGTGAAAGTTGCGAGCAATGGCTGTTTTCATGGCATATCTCCTGCCATAATTATGTGACATGCTGTGCAGACAAGCAAGGAAAATTTACACTGATTGAATGAATTGACACCATCATGAATCCTAAACTCCGCGCATACATCATAGTCATCATCACCTTGGTTATCACCCTCGGACCGATGCTGTACGGCAACATCCGGGCAAAGAAGGGTGGCGTGCTGGATGATCCACTGCTGGACCGCGCCAACCCGTATGCCGTGGCCAACCGCACGGTTGAAGGACTGGTCTCCCAGGGGCTAAAAAGCGGCGACACGGTGTCTTTCATCCTGCCGTTTGAGGGGGGCATCTCCCGCGACTACCTTATCTGGTTGAAAAAACTCTCCGACCGGGTCAAGGAGGCGTTCCCGGAATACGGCGTAATCAGCCCTGCCATTGCCGCCCGCTATCGCGACAACGGCACGGAACTGCTCAACCGCCCGTATCTGCATGACGACCTGATCAATGATCCCGGTTTTGATCTGACGGCATGGCAACGGGAGTTGAAGCGTGACCCCGGTGTCTATGGTGTGCTGATTGGCCGCAACTTCGATTACGGCGTGGTGACGCTGCTGTTGCCGGTGGGGTATGACGAAATCGGCGTGTTCCGCCGGGTGGGGGAGTTTCTGGAGCAGCGCAATATTCCGCTCTGGGAGTGGAGCATCAAGACCGATATCAAACCGGCGGCGGAGTTCAGCGGCGTCATGCCGGCCGGCTGGGTGGTGGCGCGTGGGTTGATGGATGCGGCGCTGATGGCCGACAACATGAAGCTGACCAGCATCGGCCTGATTATCGCCGGGCTTGCCTTTTACCTGTCGCTCCGCTCGGTGCGGCAGGCGCTGATTTCATCGCTGGTGATATTGATCGCCTTTGTCTGGGTGCGCGGTTCGTTGGGGCTGTTGCAGATGGTCGGGTTTGAACTGTACGAGCTGGTGTATGTGCTGGTGGTCTATACCGCTGTGATTATCTCCGGCATATCCTTTACCGATAGAAAATTCAACGCTTTCAACGAAGCGAGGGAGGCGCAACCAACCGCACCGTTGGCAGAGTGCTGGAAACATACCGTCAGTGTCAACAAACTGGTGCTGCTGACCGCCCTGATCGCAGTGCTGAACTTCGGCACGCTCTACCAGATACAGATTCGTGGCATCCTGGAAGTCGGGGTGTTGTCGGCCCTTGGCATTATCTATCTGGTGTTGCTAACCCTCTGGTTCCTGCCAGCCCTGCATTTCATCATCGGCGGGGAATCGGACAGGAAAGGGGATTCGCTCGGCAGCCGACTGGGGGAGCGCTGGAACAAAGGGCTAAAGCTGGTGGTTGAGCGGTGTTACCGGTTTCTGGACCATCAACCCCACCCTCACCCCAACCCTCTCCCAGAGGGCGAGGGAGCTTTTGTGTGGCAGAGTCGTGCCCGGCAGATGACCATGCTGACCATTGGAGTGACGCTGCTGGCGATTGCCGTGATTAGCCTCGACTACCTGCCGGGACACGAAAGCCGCCCGCAGATGCTGCCGATCAAGACCCGTCCCATGGATTTCATCCGGGACACCATCGTCTACAAGGCCAATGATTATTTGAATGCGCCGGGGCGCTACGGTTTTGACCGTCTGTCATGGCTGGTGCGACCGAAAACGGCTGCCCCGGATGGTACTCCGGTCAGCGATCCGGAGTTCATCAGGCAGGTGGAGCGCTTCAAGCTGGCAGTTGCCGGAATTCCGCAGGTGCGCGAAGTCAACGGGGCCAGCGACATGCTTGGCATTATCAGCCGTGAATCACATAAACTGCCGCTCCCTGCTACCCGGCAGCAGGCCCATGATGCCTTGCAAACCATCGAATGGGACCTGGGGCCACAGGTAAAGGAACAGCTCTGGTACGACGGCGGCATGGTGCTGTTCGCTTCGTCAGCCATGGAGGATTCCGTCACCACCAGGACCATTCATGAAAATGTCATGGCGTTGGCCACGCGGGATTTTCCGAGGCTGGAGGTGATTCCGTTCGGCAAGCTGGCCATCTATCCGCAGGCTGACACCTATATCTGCCTGGGCAAACCGCTGAACGTGTTCTCGTCTCAGTGGATCGTGTTTGTCATCTGTGCAGTATGGGTGTGGTGGCGGAACAGAAAACCCCGCCCTCACCCTGAAGGCGATGGAGCGTACCCATTCCGTTATTCATTCAAGATGACACCGAGGCGGCAAGGAGGAAGCGACGCAGGCGTACACGGAACGTACGTCGAGGAGCTGACGACGATGCCAACAAAGGTGCCGCTTGAAGGAGAAACGGAATTGTCCGGCTGGCGTGCCGGCCTGGCCATGAACATGCCGTTCCTGTTTGCCTCGGCGCTGATTGCCCTAGTGATGGTTACGCTACGGGTGCCGCTGGATCAGGCGACAGCCTGCATCACCGCTCTTGCCATCAATGCCGCCATTGATTTCGGTTTGTACCTGACCGCCGACTACCAGAGTGCCATCCTGGCCGGTTCAGATCTGCGGGGTGCGCTGCAAGCGTCGCTACTGGACCGGGGCAAAATCATCGTGGTGGATATCGTGCTCAATTCGCTCTGTTTTTTGCCGCTGGTGACATCCAGCTTTGTGCCGGTGGCGCGGCTGGGGTGGGTGATGGTGGTCATGCTGCTGGCGTGCGGTTTCGGGGCATTAGTTATTTTACCGGCGTTGTTGCCGTGGTGTGTGAGGCAAAAACCGTAACGGCAATGGAACACGGAAAAGACCGGATGCGGCGGATCAACGCGGATAACCCAAAAAGCCAAAGAGAATGATTTTTAAATCCGTGCAAATCCGTTCAATCCGCCTAATCCGCGTTCTATTAAGACGTTGACGTGTAGTTTGAGCAACTTGAGTAATAATTTTCAAACTGAGGAGGAGTACATGCCTGTAGAACAAATCAGGAGCGACATCCGGGAATTCGTTTCATTCATCCCGAAAATTGCCGATATGGACAACGAGGAATTCGACCAGGAATCTCATCGTCGTCTGCACATAATCGAACACCGCGCCAGCGAAATTCCCGAGCAACGGGATGACCTGATGGCCGAACTGTTTGCCCTGTCGGCAGAAGAACTGGAAGCAAGCATCATGTGTCGCCACAGCCGGACAAAGCCACTGGGGTATGCCGGTGACCATGTCATGATTGACATGATCTATGACCGCCGTGCTGATTCATTTGGCAGAGGCAAGCTCTGGGACGAATTCTACCATCGTCAGGCCGCGCCGCAGGCCGTCCGCAACCGCAAGACCTTCTTCGTGGAGACCTTCACGGACTTGTGTCGTACCCGCAAGGCACCGTCTGTCCTTGATATCGCCTGCGGTCCCTGCCGGGATGTGGTCGAGGCCATTGCCGCTGCCGGAGAGAATGCCACGGGGAGCCATTTCTATTGCACCGATATGGACCCGAATGCCATCACCTATGCCCAGACTGTAATTGCGCAGGCGGCACCGCAGGTGACGTTCAGGTGGGAAACGGCGAATGCCTTCCGTATGAAGATTGAGCAAAAGTTTGACCTGGTCTGGTCTGCCGGACTGTTCGATTACCTTGACGAGCGGACCGCTAGCCTGCTGCTGAAAAAGATGTGGGGCTGGACAGCAGACGGCGGTGAGCTGATTGTCGGCAACTTCCATGTATCAAATCAGGATCGCCTCTGGATGGAATGGTGTGGCGACTGGCGACTGATTCACCGAACCGAGGAGGATATGTTCAAGCTCTGTGATATGGCCAGGATTCCCCTTGATAATGCTGGCTTCTATTTTGAACCAATGGGGGTAAATATGTTTTTGCGGGTGAGAAAGGGGTAAATATATTGAAGACGCTATTCACTGTACTTTGGTTTGCTCTATCAAGCACCGTTGCCGCCCATGCCGACGACACTGCCCGGCAGCTTGTGGAAAAGAGCTGGCAGCTCTACCGACAGGCATCAACCGAAAAAGAGTCCGTTGATCTACACATTATTCAGCAAGGGGGCAAAACCGAGGAGAAATCACTTACCCGCTGGATAAAGTATGACAAGGATGGTGAAGACAAGGTCACCGTTCGCTTCACTAAACCTGCCGCCGATGACGGCCTGGGGCTGCTCACCTGGCGGCATCCGGGCAAGACAGATGACCAGTGGCTGAAACTCCCCTCCATGGACAAGGTGCGTCGGGTATCATCTGCTGATCAGGAGAAGTATTTTGCCGGGACTGATTTCACCTATGAAGACCTTCGCCAGCTTGCCGGAGAGCGTACCACCGATTTTGATTACAAAGTCATCCGTAGCGAAGGGGACAGCAAGGTCATTGAAGCGACCCCGAAGGCTGGTAAGGAAAGTATCTACGGCAAGCGCATCTCCTGGATTTCCTCCAAATATGCCACCGTGAAAACTGAATATTACGCCAAAAATGGCAAACTCATCAAGACCCAGACTAACGGTGCACTGATTTTTAAGCCGAATGGACTGTGGCGTCCCGGCACGGTAGAGATGGACAACGCCATGCTCAAGCGCAAGACCGTGATGAAGGTCAGGGAGCGCGGCATTGATGCAACCATAGCGTCTGACACGTTCACCCAGCGTTTTCTGGAGAGCAAGGGGCACTGATGCTGTGGCGTATGGCGCTGTTGATACTGTTATTGCTGGCAATGCCGGCATGGGGAGTAGAAACCACTACAACTTTCTTTCATGAGCCGTACAGTTATGCGGTGCCGGACAGGTCGGTACGAATCAGGGCAGTTATCTCCGACCGTAAGAATATCAGCCGGGTTACCTGCGTTGTTGCCGGAAGCGCTGGGCTTCCCGGCACCCCGGTTCAGATGGAACTGGATCAAGGAAGCAAATTTACCTATTCTGTCCTGTTGCCCCCGCAACCGGCCAACTCATACCAACTGCGTTATCACTTTCAGGTTCAGCTTGAAAGCGGCGAATCAAAAAGCCGGGAGTACAGCACCCCCATTCGTCAGGATGTGGTTCCCGGATGGCAACCAGAACCGGCAGTGCCATCACAAAAAAAAATTGCACGTGCGCCTGTTGCCGACCCCTCTCCGCCACCACCTGTAGTGACAGAGCCTACAGCTAATCCCGTTTCGGAGCTCGAACCTTCGCACAAGCTCTTCTCTTTCTCCGGCTCGCTGGAAACATTCGCTGCCTCGTATCTGAAAAATAAATCCGGTGCCGACAATCAGTACGGTGAAATCAGACTGCTGCCAAAGGCCGTCTATACCAATGGACAGAACCTGCTGTTCTATGTACAGGGGGATGTCCGGCTGGATAGTGCCTCCGAAGCACGCGGCTCGATCAGCGGAATCGTCGACCGTTCAGGAACCCGGAGAATCTTCGACCTTCGCGAAACCTATCTGGAGTTATCTGAATCCATCCTGCGTGTGAGGATCGGCAAGCAGCTGTTCGATTGGTCGGTCACCGATACCGCCACCGTGGCCGACAATCTCAATCCACGCGACTGGAACGACCTGATCCGCTGGGAGCGGGTTGGTGTACCGTCGCTCGATGTGCGGGTCGGTACTGACAGCTTTGTGCAGGCTGTATATGTGCCGTGGTTTATTCCGTCGCGCCTGCCCTGTGCCAATGATCGTTGGAGTCCTCCTGCGCAGCCCGGCATCACGGCGCTGAATCAGGAGTTACCTGCTGGCGGCAATGGTCAGGTCGGCGTGCGGGCTGGAACGGTTATGAACGGCGTTGACATTGGAGCCAGCTTCTACAGCGGCTACAACTTCAGCCCGGCTGCCAGGGTAGTACCGACGTCTCCTGTATCAGCTGCGTTGACTCCGTATTACCGGAGGATGGAGGTGTACGGCTTTTCTGTCGCCAGGGAGTTGTTCGGCTATAATGTCCGGGTGGAGTCCGGCTATTTCGCCGTTCATGCTGGTGACAAGTCCGTCCAGTTTATAGGCGGGGTTGACCGTGAATGGAGCACGCTGCTGCGCCAGACCGATACTCTTTATCTGCTGTTTCAGTACAGTGACGAAATTGTACTATCACGCGGCAGTGCGCCATTGCTCCACGATTTCCGCCGTGTGTTTGTGAAGAGCGCAATGGGCAAGGTGAAATACAGTCTTGACGATACACGGGAATGGAGTCTGAAGGTGGAGGGGAACTACAATTTCAGATACAGGGACAACTACCTCCAGCCTGCGATTGTCTGGAAGCAAAACAATCTGGAGATCGAAGCAGGATTTGATTTTTTTGCAGGGTCGTCAACCAGTTTTTTCGGAGGATATGGAGCGAATGACAGGGGATATCTAAAACTGATACATCGTTTTTGAGATCAAGACGCCAGCTACAATGATTCTATGTAAGTAACACCAACTTCAGTTTGTCTGCGTAAAAAAGAACTAGATCCGACCAAGCGCAAACGGGCAAATAAAGGGTAACTTTCCCCCTTCATTCTGTTGATACAACACGACCTCCATGGGATAAACCCCATGGAGGTCGTGTTGTTTTCCTATCAAGCAACCATCAGAAATTATAGCGTATTCCCGCAAGAAGGTTACTGCTGTTGTATGAAAAGCTGACATTATTTTTGGAGAAATCAGATGCAGCACCCTGGAAACGGTAGGCGAGGTCAAGCACTACATTTTTGTTTACATTATATCCGGCACCTACAGCAATTTGATAACCAAAAACCGTGTCACTATCTTTGCTACCTTGTGATTTAATTTCTCCGTTGATTATCCCGAGCCCCGCACCAACAAACGGCGTGAGTTGTGAATTAGTTTTAAAATCATAATAACCATTAACCATATAGCTCATAATAGTTATATCAGTATCATTGAGCTTTACAGTGCCACCCGAACCAGAGAGCTTGTCCATCGTAGCATTTTTATATCCAAATTCCCCTTCAACACGAGCCCCATCAAAGTTGTATCCTCCAAGAAGATTGAACCCAACACCGGCATCATATGAAGCAGTAGCTTTCCCTGTATAGCCTGTTACTTTAACATCACTATCGTGCACCATGCTAATACCACCTGCCACTCCTACATACGGACCTGCAGCCATTACCGATGTTGCTGATACTGCCAACAAAGCCCCTGCCAACAAGATTTTGAACTTCATTTGAACCTCCTCTGAATATAGTGTCTTGTATTTTCTGTACGAATTACAAGATTAAATTCTTATTTTATGACCGCATACTAATCTTTAAAGTAATAATATGTCAATTATATTCTCTCTTTGAATACGTTTTATTTAATCCCCCTTAAAACGATTATCACATGAAGGGGGTGCTCATGAAATCAACACGTGAATTACTGGGCTCCAGGATAAAGGAACTTCGACGCATACACAGCATCTCTCAAGAAAAGCTGGCTGAGATTGTTTCACTGGACTCGAAGTTTATCAGCAAGATCGAGGTCGGTCGCAGTTCCCCCTCTCTTGAAACCATGGAGAGCATTGCCAATGCCTTGGGGGTGGAAATAAAAGATCTGTTCGAATTTGCGCACCTGCAGGTGGGCGGAGTAAAGATAGCAGAAATCGAAAAACTACTGGCAGGAGCAGATGAGGAGAAAAAACGTACTATTTTGAAGATCGTGCGAGCAGTAGTGCGATAAATAGCGATTGAGCAAAATCAGCACTTATGTTATAAGCTAACATATATTATAAAAGGACATTAGATGGGGACTTCCAATGAGATTGTCAGATACCGAAAGGAAATAAACGGGCGTATCATCGAAGTCGTTATCTGGCTGCTTTCAGAACCGGTTTCCGGTAGCACACACCATTTCAAATACCGCCTTTTTTACGGCACAAGCGAGGGTGTATGCTTTGTACGATACGATAATGAACGAGGCAAGGGAGACCATCGCCATTTTGGTAATCATGAAGAAGCATATTCCTTTATCTCATTGAAAAAACTGTTATATGATTTTGAAGCGGATACAGAAAGGATATGATTGACATGACGACAAAGCGTGATCTTAAAATTGGAATAAAAACCAATCATGAATTTTTC
>Ga0172367_10007548_pt1 | contig 12415 bp, 13 predicted proteins | sample Lak10m_FD_114542 | JGI IMG/M metagenome (GOLD analysis project Ga0172367, IMG submission 114542) | Freshwater microbial communities from Kabuno Bay, South-Kivu, Congo - kab_022012_10m | ecosystem: Environmental > Aquatic > Freshwater > Lake | place: Democratic Republic of the Congo: South-Kivu...
AGTTCCTTGCATAATTTTCTGAAACCAATATCAGTTACATCTTCCATCGGGGCGAGCAACAGAGCTTTATCAATATTTATTTTACCAACCTTAAACATTTTCACCTTTCAAATTTTTCAGAAAGAAAAAAGCTATTCCAAAAGTTACAAGTGTAAAAAATGCACCAGTTAAAAATGGAAATTCAAATCCAATATATTCAAACGCAAATCCACCCCAAAGTGGCCCTAATACTCTTCCAAGTGCGGATATAGACTGATTGACACCTAAAATTTCACCTTGCTGATTGTCCGGAGAATATTTTGAAATCATGCTTAATATTGTTGGTTGTAAAATTCCTGTTCCAACTGATAAAACAGAAACTATAATTGAAGCATCTAGAAAATTTCGACCGTAGGGCAATAATGCAAGTCCAATCATCATAAAAAATCCACCGTAGAGGATTAAATTTCTATCAGAAAATTTTGCAGAATATTTTCTAATAGCATAACCTTGAATTAATGCACCAACTAATCCGGAAATTCCAAATAAATATCCGTTTTGCTTATCAGTAAAATTATAAACTTTATAACCAAGCAAAGCAAATGTTCCGTAGATATTGGCAATTGAAAAAATTATAATAAAAAAAAGAATTATCAATAAACCAATTGTGGGTAACCTTAAAATATTTTTAATTTCAGCAATATTGATTAGTTGTAATTTTCTTTTTTCAACTTTTTCCCTCTTTTTTAGTGATTCCGGCAGAAAGAAAAACGCAAATAAAATAGCCATAAATGAAAATCCTGCACTTAAAAATCCTACATATTCATATCCATAACCTGAAACTATTCCACCGATTAGTGGACCAAACGTAAAACCAAGTCCGAATGCGGCTCCAATTAATCCCATACCTTTCGACCTATCGGATTTTTCAGTGATATCAGCAATGTAAGCCTGAGCTACACCAATATTACTTCCACCAAATCCAGCTATTAATCGGGATAAAAATAGTATCCAGAAACTATTGGCAAAAGAAAACATTAAATATGAAATTCCTGTAATAAACAAAGTTATCATGATTATTGGGCGGCGTCCAACTTGATCGGATAATTTTCCCAACACCGGATTGAAAATAAATTGTATTAAAGAAAAGATAGCTACAATTACTCCAATTTGAAATTCTGTGATATGAAGAATCTTATCAGCAAAGGTTGGAAGGATTGGAATCAGAATCCCGAAGCCCATCAAATCTATAAATACCGTAAAAAATATAACTGTCAAACTCGCATTTTTGTTTTTCATTTCAGCCTAAGAATTTTTTCTTTAACCCGGAAAAATTTATTTATAATATTCCGATTATCATCTATAGAATTTATCATTTTTATTTTATCTGATTCATTAAGAAAATCAAATCTTTCCATGTTTTCATCAGCTTGAGCAGGTAAAACCCTGAAAGTTTCTTTTCCGTTAATTTGTCCTCTAAAAATCCAAGTTGGTGCAAAATCAACCGAATCAATCTGACTAATCTGATTTTTTTTACTCAAGTAAATATTCAAAATCCCACTGCCGTCAGTATATCTCTGTCGTTGGTTTGAAATAAAATTTCCCAATGAGTAGGCTGCAAATTTTGAAATCTTTGAATTTTGATTATCAACCTGAACTTCAAAAGGCTGCATAACATGCGGATGATGTCCAATAATTATATCAGCGCCATTTCTAAAAGAAAAATCCACAAGTTGTTTTTGATTTTTATTCATGATTGTTTTGTACTCTTCACCAAAATGATATATAACAACAATAAAATCCGGACTTTCGTTCTTTGCTCTTTCTAAATCCTTTTTGATTTTTGCCGAATCAATCAAGTTAACATAAAAATTTTCTGATTTTGACAAATTTTTGATATTCAAATCATAAGTATAATTTAACAAAGCAAATGAAATTCCATTTTTACTAAATATTTTAATTTGATTTGATTCTTCCTTCGAAATTGAAGTCCCAACGTAATTGAGTTTTCGTTTATTTATGTTTTCAAGCGTTTTGATAATTCCCTCTTTGCGATAGTCTGTAATATGATTATTCGCCGTTGTCAGAATATCGAAACCGTTATTACTAAGTGCTTCTAAAAACTGAACCGGTGCATTAAATGTCGGGTAACCAGTTGGGATTTTATTTTCACCATAAATTACGGTTTCGAGATTCCCAATTGCAAAATCAGCTGATGAAATTTCATCTTTTACAAATTCAAAATAAGGATTGAAATCAAAACTGTCTTTCGAAATTCTCGCAAATTCAAAAATATTTTTATGATTCATTAAATCACCAGTAAAACTAAGTTTTATCTGATTTGCTTTTTCATTTTGATGATTTTTCTTTTCCTCAGAAAAGCAACTTTCGAATCCGAGCGTAAGAAATATCAACAATAAAATTATTTGCGAAAATTTTTGATTTACCATAAATAAAAAAAGCTGTCCGACTGCTCGAACAGCTTCAATTGACAACAAATTAAATTATTGTTTTGGGCCTTTTCTTTCAGCCTTTAAGGTTTGGATATCATTTCTAATATCTTGAGCTTTCTTTTTCAAGTCACTCAAACCTTTGCGTAATCTTGTTCCAGCTGCTGCTTGTCCTTTTTCATAGAATTTTACAACATCAGGTTCCAAAGATTTTAAAAAATCGATTAACTGATAATATTTCTCTGCCATTTTTCCTCCATTCTTGTTAAATGATAATTAATTGCTAATTATTTTGAGTTTTCTAATACAATTTCAGCAATATCTTTGACAATTACAACATCGTTCTTATTAAAAGTTTTTACACCATCATTCATCATTGTCATGCAAAAAGGACAAGCTGTTGCAATTGTATTCGGATTTAATTCCAACGCTTCCGCAACACGATTCTCGTTGATTCTGGTTCCTTCCTTTTCTTCAAGGAACATTCTGCCCCCACCGGCTCCGCAGCAAAAACCTTTATCTTTATTTCGCTTCATTTCAACTAATTCAACATTTTTTATTTTTTTGATTGAATCGCGTGGCGAATCATAAACAGAATTGTATCTTCCTAAATAACATGAATCATGATATGTCAATCGCTGAACTTCAGATTCCTTCAATTCAATTTTACCGGTATTTATTAATTCATCAATCAACTCAGTGTGATGAATAACATCAAAATTTCCACCAAACTGAGGAAATTCATTTTTAAGGGAATTAAAACAATGCGGACAAGCGGTTACGATTTTTTTTACTTTATAACCGTTTAACGTTTCGATATTTTCCTGCATTAAAGTTTGAGCCAGATATTCATTTCCAAGCCGCCTTGCTGAATCCCCATTGCATTTCTCTTCAGTACCAAGAATTCTGAAATCGACATTTGCTTTTTGTAATATTTTCACAAATGCTTGAGATACTTTTTGATATCTTGCGTCGTATGAACCGGCACAACCAACCCAAAACAGCAAATCACAATTTGAATCTTCAGACATTGTTTTGAGGTTCAAACCTTCAGCCCAAGCAGCTCTATCCTGATGATTAAAAGCCCAAGGATTATAATTCGTTTCAAGGTTTTTGAATAATGAATTTAATTCCGATGGAAATTCTGATTCAGACAAAACCAAATTTCTTCTCATATCAACAATTGAATCAACATGTTCGATTGTTACAGGACATTCCTGAACGCAAGCCATGCAAGTTGTACAAGCCCATAATTCTTGATCAGAAACATAATTATGAACAATCGTTTTTAAGGCAATATCATTATTTTCTAATGAATTGCTTAAAATAAGCGGTGCTTTTTCTTCTGTTCTCTGCCGAATATTTTCAATTATTTTTTTTGGTGATAACAATTTCCCCGTATTTGAAGCAGGGCATACACTCGTACATCTTCCACATTCGGTACAAGAAAATCCATCAAGTAATTGCTTCCATGTAAAATGCTCGATATCAGAAACGCCAAACTGAGTTTCATTTTCATCAGTTAAATCTAATGGCTTCAAAGCATATTTTTTATCACCGGTTTTTGAAAAATAGACATTTGGAATTGATGTAAATACATGGAAATGTTTTGAAAAAGGAAGATAATTCATAAAAGTAAAAATTGTAAGAATATGAACCCACCAGCTTACTTCATAAAGTGTCGAAGCCGTATCAAAAGAAAGGTTTATAAATGAAGCTATAAAAAACGAAACTGGTCTTGCAATAAAAGCATTATCAGGTTTTGTTCTTGAAATTTCAAAAACATTTTGCCCAAACATTGAGACAACTACAAGTAAAATAAGAAGAAGAACAATGGCGGCATCTTTTTTCTCTTCAGCACTTCCCTGCAATCGGGGAACCTTTGAAACAAACCTTCTTACTAATGCGTAAACAACAGAGAAAAAAACAAGCAAACCAAATAAGTCATGTGTAATTGTTATAAGTAAGTGAAACCTTCCCAAAAAAGAAAATGAAAAACCAGAATAAAAGCCTTGCAGAATCGATTCCAAAACGGCTACGAGGAAAAACATAAAGCCCCAAAAGATAAAAAAATGTATCGCTCCTGCAGTTGAATCACGCAATAATTTTGTCTGCCCGAAAGCAATAAGAATTACATTTTTTATTCTCTCGCCGATATTTTCAAATCTGTTCTCTTTTCTGCCAACAGTTAAATAATTGAATTTTGTTTTCAGATTCTTGATTAGAAGAGCAAACATCCCAACAAAAACAACAATAAAAACAAAATTTTTTAAGCCAAATAATTCCATATTTCCTCATTAATTAAATTGCAATAAAAAGCATTCTATTTCTGATAAAACCTTATTAAATTTTTCATTTGAAACTGTAAAAGGATGTTGAATATCAAAGGTGTGTCCGCTTCTTTCAATTATTGAAAATTTTGTCTTTTCTTTATTGCTCCATGAAAAAAGCATTTCAGCTTCAGAAATCGGGACTGTCAAATCTTCCCTACCATGAATTATTAAGTAAGGTTTTTCAATTTTTCTGACTGCATTTTCAAGATTCAGAGTTGTTGATTTATACTTTTCAATATCTTCAAGTAAAGAAATATTTAATTTCATTACCTGTCCGGTTCTTGAATTAATAACTTCCCATGTTTTCTTTTCCTGCCATTCTGCTTTTTGACGTTCAGTATATCTATCCAATTTTGAAATTGAAGACATTGTAATTAAACCATCTACAAATTCATTTCCGGATGCTGCAAAAATTGAATCAGCACCACCACGGCTATGCCCAAGTAAAATCACTTTATTATTGTTTGAATTTCCGAAATAACCATTTTTATATGCTGAAATTAATTCACAAAGTTCTTTCACTTCTAATGAAAAAGTATTGTTAGCGAATTTTTCCATATTAGATATTTCAAATAGGTTTTTGTCTATTCCATTATGCGAAAAATTGAAAGTCAATACAACAAACTTTTGTTTAGAAAAATAATTACCTATGTACGGCCAGAAACCCCAATCTTTGAAACCTTTGAATCCATGAACGCAAATAATAACGGGTGAATCTGAAATGTTTTCAAATCCATAAACTGTTACGCTAATCTTTTCATTTTTTGAAGTTAAAAAGTCAAAATCTTCGGTCATATCTTCTTGATTTTTGAATCTCTATTGCAATATAATTAAAAGAATAAAATTGTATTTAATCAGCAGAAAATTTTTTAGAAAAAATTCTTTAAATAAAATTTATTTTCTTACAATTATTAATTAATTTCCTTTATCGAATTCATATTTATCACAAATACTTAAAGAGCAGATGATTTTAATAATTCCTTCTATCGATATCAAAGACAGCAAGACGGTACGTGTTGTGCAGGGAATTCCAGAGCTAGATTGCCAATCTTATGGAAATGACCCGGTAGAAATGGCTATGATTTGGCGGGCTGAAAATGCGCGGATAATCCACGTTGTTGATTTTGATTGTTCCCAAAAAAAATCACACTGCAATTTTCCTATCATTCATGAAATTTGCAATTCAGTAATTGTTCCGGTTGAATTCGGCGGTGGAATTAATTCATTAGAAGATGCTCAGGAAATTTTGTCACTTGGTGTATTTAGAATAGTCATCGGGAGTCTTGCCATTACAAATCCTACTGAATTTGAAAAAATTATTAGCACTGTAGGCAAAGCAAAAATTTCTGCTGCAATTGATTTTGTGAATAATGAAGTAGTAATTCAAGGAAGATCACACAAAACCGGTATAACTCCGCTTGAATTTGCAAAGCGATTAAAAAATCTTGGTGCAGAAAGATGCATCGTTACAGATGTCAGCAGGAATGGAATGTTATCAGGCGCAAATTTCGAAGTGTCGAAACAAATAGCACTTGAAACCGGAATGAAAGTAACGCATTCAGGTGGAATAACAAATTTTCAGGATTTAGTTGAATTAAATAAATTTTCTAATATTGGGATTGATTCCGTAATTATTGGAAGAGCTTTATATGAGAATAAATTTTCATGTCAAAAAATCTGGAGAGTAGCGGAACATGGTTTATTCAGTTAACACGGATCAAAATAACAAAATATTTACAAGTTCATTCTGGGCTAATTTATTTAAATCAAAACCCACAAAAACTGAATTGGAAAATTTATTACTTTCAATTCCACCGTTCGAAAATTTCAGTAAATCAGCATTGAAAAATTTTATTCAGCTAATTCATCATAGATCATATGCAGCAAATGAAATAATATTTGCTCAGGATGATCCAGGAATTGCTATTTATATTATTCAGGAGGGATTAATAAAAATTGCAAAAGATGATAATCAGGGGAATCAGTATATACTTGCAGAATTTACTCGCGGTGATTTTTTTGGTGAATTAGCCTTGCTTGATAATGATGTTCGTTCAGCATCTGCAATTGCCGTTAAAGATTCCAAAATTGCTGTGATTTTCAAACCTGATTTGGATTATTTTATTCGAAAAAATCCAACGAAAGGAATAGAAATTATATCGGGTATTGCTAAAATTATTTCAGTAAGGCTTCGCAAACTTGATAATGAAATGATGAAAGTGATTTTTAATTCACAATCAAAAGAGGGAGGAGAAAATGTATGATATTAAAAAAATTTTAGTTCCTGTTGATTTTTCGGATTATTCTAAAATTGCTCTTAAACATGCTGTTAATTTTGCTCAAAGGTTCAATTCAAAACTTTTTTTAATTTATGTAATTGAACCAATGGTTTATCCAACAGATTTCAGCATCGGACAAATAGCAATTCCTGCAGTTGAAAATAATCTTACTTCTCGTGCAGAAGAAGAATTGCAAAATCTTGTAAAGAATGAAATTGCCGGTAAACTTGAGTCGGAAGTAATTATTAAATCCGGCAAACCATTTATGGAAATTATTGAATGTGCGGCTGAGATTGATGCTGATTTGATAATTATTGCAACCCATGGACATACTGGTGTTGAACATTTGTTATTTGGAAGCACGGCTGAGAAAGTTGTGCGTAAAGCTCCCTGCCCCGTTTTAACACTCAGAGAGCCAATCAAAGGATTTAAGTTTAACGGATGAGCCGAAATCAACAATTACTAAGAATATTATCCAATAATCGTTCAGGAAGCAGCGAAATTTTAGATAAAATTAATAAATGGTTTTTAACTCATCGGTTTAGCAAAGATGAATATAATTCCATCCTGAAAGATTTAAAGATGGATTTTATTGAATTCCGAAATATTGAAAACTATCTGCAGCTTTGTTTAAGAACGTTAAAAATATCCGGTATTGATGGTGTAAAAAATCTTTTTAACGAATATGAGGAAGACAAGAAAATTCGCGGGAAAAAACTTTTAACTAATTCACTAAAAACTTTATCCCGCTATAATTCATTTATAACTATTTCGAATAGTCAAACTTTAGAGAACTTTTTTGTTGCTCTTTCACACGAAAAAAGAATAAGTGTAATAGTTTGTGAAAGCAGACCTGTATTTGAAGGTCGTATATTTGTTAAAAAATTAAACTCTTTCAATATCGAAATCTCATTAATTACGGAAGCAATGATGGCAGAAGCGATGCAGAATGTAGATGCTGCGATTATTGGTGCTGATAAACTTTTTCATGATGGGAGCGCTGCAAACAAAGTTGGAAGTCGTCCATTAGCAATTTGCGCAAAATATTATAAGAAGCCATTTTTTGTGATAGCAAGCAATGACAAATTGTCTGAAAATAATATTTTTTCATCGAAGAAAAAATCAAATAAGGAAATTTGGACTGAAGCTCCCAAAAGTGTAAAAATCGACAATTACTATTTTGAATTGATTGAGAAAAAATTAATTAATAAAATCATAACTAATTAGAAAATACTATGGAAGAATTGAATATTTCAGCTGACATTTTGTTATTCACTGATAATAAAGAAGCTTTGCGAATTATCGAAAGTTACCTTTCATTTGGAAACCACTTCATTCACTTTGCAACAAAAGATGAAAATGGACTGCGAACGCTTTCAAAAAATAAATTCGATTTAGTAATTGTTGAAATTTCAGAACCGCTTTTGTCGGAAATTGAATTTATTGAAAAGATTAGTGCATTGAATGATTCAACTCCAATTTTAATCGTTTCGGAATACTTCAGCGAAACAAGGAATACAGTTTTCGGAAATAAGGTTACTGAATTTGTCTCTAAGCCTTTCACAATGGAAAAATTATTAAAAACCGTTAATAATGTCCTTCATCCGGAAACTTCGCTTGATTCTCAAAAAAATAATTTAGAAGCTACTCAGATTGAAAGCCGCCGCTTATCAATCTTGTATGAAATGTCAAAAAGTCTTAACTCTATAACAGATTTTAATCTTCTACTTAAAACAATTATAAATCTTGCTATTGATGCATTAAATGCTGAGCGTGCCACGATTTTTATATATGATAGAGTCTCTAATGAAATTTGGTCGCGAGTTGGAACCGGACTTGAATTAAAGGAAATACGATTCCCAATTTCAAAAGGAATTGCCGGTGAAGTTATATCTACAGGTTATTCAGTAATAACAGACAATCCTTATAACCATCCTGCATTCAATTCCGAGTTCGATAAAAAAACAGGATTTGTGACAAAAAATTTGTTGTGCGTTCCAATGAAAAATTTAAATGGAATTCTGGTTGGTGCATTTCAGATATTAAATAAACGAAACGGAAGATTTACGGCTCAGGATGAATTGTTTCTCAGTGCGATGGCTGCAAGCACGGCAATTGCAATTGAAAACACTTTGTTACACGAGGAGAATGTTGCAAAATATAACGAAATGGTAAAGTTATACGATGATCTATACACAGCACAAAATATGATTGTCCGCGAGACAAAACTCTCAACTGTATCAGAAATACGGGGATATATTAGAGAAATCAGGAAAATTGATGGCGTTTTTGAATTATTGCAGAATTATAAAAATGACGAAACTTTGGACGATAAATCAAAAAATCTTTTGGCAAAAATTGAGATGGCATATCAAAAATCCTTTGTAAAATTTGGTGCATATTTGAATCAATTAGTAAATGAACTTGGAAGATTTGAACATAAATAAAAGGCTATTCAGATTTAACCTAAATAGCCTTTAAATATTAATAAGTTCAATTTATTTTTTGTAATACTTCATTGCCTCAGGAATCAATTTCTTTAATTCATTTATTCGTGTCTCATCCGAAGGGTGAGTACTTAAAAATTCAGGTGGTTTTTGTCCAGAAGTCATTTTTGCCATTCTTTGCCAAAAATTAACCGATACATTTGGATCGTAACCAGCCATTGCTATAAAAATCAAGCCCAAATGGTCAGCTTCAGATTCATGCAGCCTGCTGTATGGAAGCAAAACTCCAAGTTGTGCTCCCAACCCAAATGCAGTCATCCATAATTCTTTTGTTTCGCTGGGCTTCGATTCCAAAGCTTTATCAAGCGCCATTCCCCCTAATTGAGTCAATAAGCCTTGACTCATTCTTTCACTTCCATGTTCTGCAATAGCATGAGCAATTTCGTGTCCCATTACAACTGCAATTCCGTCCTCACCATTGCAAACAGGAAGAATTCCGGTGTAAAAAACCACTTTCCCTCCGGGCATACACCATGCATTAATTTCCGGACTTTCAACTAAATTGAATTCCCACTGAAAACCCGCTAATTGGGATGATCTCTTTTTTTGTGCAAAATAATTTTCAACTGCAGTTTGAATTTTCAATCCAACCTTTTTAATAATTTCTTGATTTGCTTTATCGGTACTCAATTTATTTGATTTGATAAATGTGTTATATTCTCGAAATGACATCGAAAGCATTTCGGAATCAGGAATAAAGTTTAACTGTTTTCTCCCCGTAATAGCAACAGTTGAACAAGAAACAATAATAGCAAAGAGTAATAATACTGCTATCAAATTTTTTATTTTCATACTTACCTCAAAAAATTAATTGCTTACGATAAAGATAATATTTTATTTCAAAAATCTTGAATTAGAAAACATAGTTTTGAATCCTTTCTTTGCTATAAACATCATATTAATAAATAAAACGGAGAAAAAGTGACAGTACATTTAACAACCGAACAGTTCAAAGAAAAAGTTTTTGATTATACAAAAAATTCGGAATGGAAATATGAAGGAAATCTTCCGGCAATTATCGATTTTTATGCTGATTGGTGTGGGCCTTGCAAAATGGTTGACCCAATACTTGAAGAATTAAGCGATGAGTATAAAGATAAAATTAACGTTTATAAAATTAATACAGAAGCTGAACAAGAATTAGCATCAGTATTTGGCATTCGCAGTATTCCATCAATCCTTTTCATTCCCAAAAACGACAAACCTCAGATGGCTATGGGAGCTTTACCTAAAACTACTTTTAAGGAAGTAATAGATAAAGTTCTCCTAAACGTTGAAAATCAAAATTAAAGTTATTATTTTTGCATATAAAAAATAAAGCCACTTTTAGAAGTGGCTTTATTTATGAATTTCGGGAACATTATTCCGCTTATCTTGGTTTCTACGAAAGCATAAGATTTATCAACAATTAGGAGAACTTGCTAAGTGAAAATAACTAAGCAATTTACTAATAGGGAAAGCCAAAGCTTAGACAAATACCTTCAAGAAATTGGCAAAGAAAGCCTTATTACCGCACAAGATGAAATAGAATTAGCAAAAAGAATAAAAAAAGGTGATCAAGTTGCATTAGACCATCTGACAAAAGCAAACCTTCGATTTGTTGTAAGCGTTGCAAAACAATATCAAAACAAAGGTTTACCACTTAGTGATTTAATCAATGAAGGAAATATCGGCTTGATAAAAGCCGCCAAAAAGTTCGATGAAACAAGAGGTTTTAAATTTATTTCTTATGCAGTATGGTGGATTAAACAGTCAATCATGCAGGCAATCGCGGACCAATCAAGAATGGTTCGACTACCTTTAAATAGAGTAGGCGCTTTAACAAAAATCTCAAAAGTCGCTTCTGAACTTGAGCAGGAATATGAGAGAAAACCTTCGACTGAAGAAATTGCAAAACATCTTGATATGGATGCTGAAGAAGTAGCTTATGCTTTGCAAGTAGCAGGTCGTCATATTTCAGTTGATGCTCCTTTTGCACAAAGTGATAATGATAAAAGCAGTTTACTTGATGTCTTGAAAAATGATGAGCAACCTTCGCCAGATGAATCGTTGATGAAGCAATCCTTAAAATCTGATATTGAACGTTCTCTCTCAACCTTGAGCGAAAGAGAAGCAGAAGTTATTCGTCTATATTTTGGCATTGGCACTGAATATTCAGCTACTTTAGAAGAAATCGGTGAAATGCTGAATTTAACGCGTGAACGCGTCCGACAAATTAAGGAAAAGGCTCTTCACAGACTTCGCCATTCATCAAGATCTAAAAACTTACAGGTTTATTTAGGATAACAAAAAGGAGCTTTCAAAGCTCCTTTATTTTATATTGACATTGCGTTGTAACATTTCATAAATGTTAGCAGCATTTGGGTAGTCAGGTTTTAAATCAATACATCTTTTGATATTTGACAATGCCTGATTGAAATCTTTCGCCAGATAGTAAATGCGCGATAATTTGAAATATATTTCAGCATCATTAGAATTTAATCTTTCTGCAGATAATAAATATTTTAGCGATTCATTTAAATTCCGGCTTTCAAAATAAATATCGGAAAGTTTCTTGTAGCAAAACAAATCCGGGAATCGGTGCTCAAGTTTTTTTAGTATCGGGAAAGCCAGATAATTTTGATTCCGACTCATTAATAAATTAACAGCATTATAATAGTTTGCTTTCTCAAACGGTTTATCTTCAATTAATGCGTTCATTTCATTGTAATATTTTGTAAAATTTTTCTTTCTGAAATATCCCAAAGCCAGTTTTAAGTGAGCATTATCCCATGAAATCTCTTTCCTGATTATTTGAAGAGCCAATGAATCTTCAGAATTTTGAGGAATGAACTGATTCAATATTTTTTCAGCATCCGTGTTTTTTG
>Ga0172367_10007550_pt1 | contig 12410 bp, 13 predicted proteins | sample Lak10m_FD_114542 | JGI IMG/M metagenome (GOLD analysis project Ga0172367, IMG submission 114542) | Freshwater microbial communities from Kabuno Bay, South-Kivu, Congo - kab_022012_10m | ecosystem: Environmental > Aquatic > Freshwater > Lake | place: Democratic Republic of the Congo: South-Kivu...
GATCCAGGCTTGACGTGTCGAATAGGGCCGTAGGGGCGATTAGCTTATGTTCCTCCGATTACGCTTCGCTAATCGGAGCTACGCGGGCTTTAGGCCCAGTTAATACGAGACGTCGTTTCACATAAAGATCATCGACAGCGCCGCCCCTGAATCCTATTTCCACGGTATCGACAACTTCGAATTTGATTTGACTTGTATCAGCACTTGAAATACTCATGCGCGCGGCTTCCTCGTCAGTCGGCGCGCGCTGGTACACCTCTTCTATGCGAATCCGTGCAGTCGTCGATACCGCTAATTTCGACTGGTGCAGAATATCAAAAACAAATCGTCTCTTGGTATTAAAGGTCAGACCGTTACTAGTTGATATTGTGGATAACGGAACACTGGTCAAGCTGCATTGATGATTGCCACGCTTTGTCAGCCTATAAGCCGTAATTTCTTTCCACGCACCCAGCGCTCCTGTTTCAAACAAGATTGCTGGTGCCGATGACGCAGTTCCATTCAAATAGCACACAGCTATGTCTGCGCCATCGCCTAGTTCAATGGGATGCGGTTTATTTGGCCCAAAGTGAGATTGAACGTCCTCAAGCGTTGTCTTACCAATCTCGAAGCGATCAATGGCGAAGATTTCTTGTGGGAGAGACTGCACCAAGCACGGCAATGCCAAAAGCACCAAGGCACATGCTGTCATTAAATTTACGTCATTCCTCATGGGCCACCTCCAGTGTTTCTCCTAGCGGGACTGCGCCGCAACATTGGGGCGGGATGATTATGCATCCATGTGATGCGATGTTGTTGTGTGCCGTGTTGTCACAGTGGCGAAGGAAGCCCGTTCGACCATACATGTTGTTGTTTGGACTTGGGATGAGTTGGCGCGTTCCTGGCCCCCCTGCTATTTGTTGTTCCACCAACGGTGTAACTCCCCTGCAGTAGCGGACCAACATCCTGCTGATTTTGCGCTGAAGGATTGTTTAGCCCAGGGCCATTGCCCGAGTATCCGATACACGATGCATATATTTGACCTGCGGCGTTCGTGCAAACAAATGCTCTTGCGCAGCAATGATTTGCCGATAACTTGCGCATCAAGATGACGGCGAAATTTTATTAGAATAAAGATTGCCGCATCCAAATGCGGCAATCTTTAAGGGACAGGCTTAGTTGAAGGTTGAACCGGGAGTACCAGGCAAAACCGGCATGGTTTGTTTGGGGAACTCACCAGTCAAGGCGTTCAAGAAAGCCACGATGTCGGCGACATCCGCATCGGACAGATCTTTATTCAACTGCATTTTCGCCATCACGGTAACGGCCTTATCCAAGGTTTTTACCGAACCGTTATGGAAATACGGTGCGGTCAACGCGATGTTACGCAGTGTAGGCACTTTCCACAGGTGTTCGTCGCTGTCTTTTTTGGTGACTTCGGCTAAGCCTTTGTCTTTGCTGAAGTGATATTGCGCTTCGAAATAGCCGTTTGAAGTGACCGGGAATTTCTGGAACACGCCGGGGCCATTGAACGCCGGGCCGCTGTGGCATGAAGTACAACCCAGTTCGACGGCTTTTTGCATGCCGCGGACTTGTTGGACGGTCATGGCAGACTTTTCGCCGTTAACGTATTTGTCGTAAGCGCTGTTCGGCGTAATCAGGGTTCTTTCATAAGCAGCAATCGCCTTAGTAGCGTTGTCTTTGCTGATAGCATTGTCGCTGCCAAAGGCATTTTTAAATGCCGCTTTGTAACCGTTAATGGTTTTCAGGCGAGCAACCACGTCATCCCAGCTTTTCATACCCATCTCGATGGGGTTGGTCACCGGGCCGGCCGCTTGGGCTTCCAAACTGTCGGCGCGGCCATCCCAAAACTGCACTTTGTTGAATGCGGCGTTCCACACGGTCGGCGCACTACGTCCACCGGTTTGACCATTGACGCCCATCGAGTTAGGACGGTTGTCTTCTCCGCCGAGCATGGTGTTGTGGCAAGAGGCGCAGGCGACGGTGCCTGTAGAGGACAAGCGTGGATCGTGATACAGCATTTTACCGAGGGCGACTTTTTCCTCGGTGGTGGGGTTGTCTTCCGGTGCAGGTGCCGTAGTTGGCGAGGATTCGGCAGCCGAAGCCGTCATTGAAGCAGTCAGTGCAAGTGCAGAGACCAATACGCTCAGTTTAAACATGTCTTCCTCCGGTTTATTATTGTTAGAAACAAGCAATGAATTGTAGTGGATCGTCTGCCGCAGCTCTATCTAATTTTCAACTTCAACAGATGCACGCGGCGATTATCGGCACGCAAGACCTCGAAGCTGAAATCTTCGATTTCGATTTTCTCGCCTTTCTTCGGAAAATGTTCCAGCTGCTTGAGAATTAAGCCACCGATGGTATCGCAATCGCTGTCTTGGAATTCTGCCGAGAAGTATTCGTTGAAGTCTTCGATGGGCGTCAGTGCACTGACAATAAACTCGCGTTCGCTACGCTGAGAAATATAGGCTTCGCTTTCGTCGTCGTCGTGTTCGTCTTCTATTTTGCCGACGATTTGTTCCAAAACGTCTTCGATGGTCACCAAGCCCGCGGCATTGCCGTATTCGTCGACGACGATGGCCATGTGGTTACGCTCGGTACGGAATTCTTTCAGCAATACATTCAAACGCTTGCTTTCCGGCACCACGCTCAAAGGGCGCATCACTTCTTCCACTTTAAGCGTTTTGTCGCGCAAGGCATGAGCCAACAGGTCTTTGGCCAGTAAAATACCCACCACTTTGCTACGGTCGCCTTCGATGACGGGAAAACGCGAATGGGCAAATTCAACGACCAACGGAAAGATGGTTGCCAATTCCGCTTCGCGGTCCACCACGACCATTTGCGAACGCGGAATCATGATGTCCCGGACCCGCATTTCCGATACCTGCATCACGCCTTCTATCATCGACAAGGCATCGGAATCGAGTAAATGCTTTTCTTGCGATTCCCTCAGAATCTCCAATAAATCTTCCTGATCCTGCGGCTCCCCAGTCAGAAAGTGGCTGATGCGTTCCAGCAAGCTTCTCTGATGGGGATGACTACTCGGGGGGTTACCGTCGCTCATTGCGTACTCTCTTCTTGATAGGGATTGGCTATGTTCAATTTGCTTAGAATCTTGATTTCCAAGGCTTCCATTTGTTCAGCATCATCGTCTTCGATGTGGTCGTAGCCTAACAAATGTAATACCCCGTGTACAGTGATATGCGCCCAATGGTCCAGCAAGACTTTGCCTTGTTGGCCGGCCTCTTCGGCGATTAACGGTGCACTGATCACTAGATCGCCGAGTAAATCCATCTCGATACCTTCCGGTGCTTCGAACGGAAAACTCAGGATATTGGTCGGCCCGGTTTTTTGCCGGTATTGAAAATTCAATTCGGCGATTTCCGCATTATCTACCAACCGTATGACAATTTCGCTGTCGATACTCGGATCGGTCAAGACCGCGTCGACCCAGTTTTGAAACTGTTGCTCGCCGGGATAATCGGTCGCCGTCGTGACTATTTGAAAATCGAGATAGTTCATGACTATGCCGACTGCTCTTGTTTTTCGTAATGCTCGTAGGCGGCCACGATGCGTTGCACCAACGGGTGGCGAACGACGTCGCGGACGCCGAAGAAGGTAAAGCTTATGCCTTCGACATCTTTCAAGATTTTCAGCACATGCTTGAGACCGGACATCTTTTCATTAGGCAAGTCGATCTGGGTCACGTCACCGGTAATCACCGCCGTTGAGCCGAAACCGATCCGGGTCAGAAACATTTTGATCTGTTCGGTGGTGGTGTTTTGGGCTTCGTCGAGAATGATGAAGGAATCATTCAGCGTGCGGCCACGCATAAACGCCAGCGGCGCCACTTCGATGACGTTCTTTTCCAGCAGCTTTTCTACCCGCTCGAAACCCAACATGTCGTACAACGCATCGTATAAGGGCCTAAGGTAAGGGTCGACTTTTTGCGCCATATCGCCTGGTAAAAACCCGAGTTTTTCGCCTGCTTCCACGGCCGGGCGAACCAAAATAATGCGGCGCACGGTTTCGCTTTGCAAGGCTTCCACCGCACAGGCTACGGCCAAGAAAGTTTTCCCAGTACCGGCCGGGCCAACGCCAAAATTGATGTCGTGGCTGAGTATCTTATGCAGATAATCTTGCTGGTTGTGCCCCCTGCCCCTGATGACGCCGCGCTTGGTTTTGATCGCTACGGGATCGGGTTTGTGGCTGGTCGAACTGGCCAAAAGAAGGTCGATGCTGGAATCCTGCAGACTCAAATGCACTTGTTCGGGGGTGATTTCTTCATTCCCAGCCATTTCGAACAATTTTTCCATCACCGCACAGGCGGCCTTGACCGCGCCGTCGACACCGGTGATTTTGAAATGATTACTGCGATTGGCGATATCGACCTTCAGCCGTTGCTCGATTTGCCGCAAATGCGCATCGAGCTGGCCGCAGAAGTTAGACAAGCGTTGGTTGTCGGCCGGTAACAGGGTGATTTCTTGTGAGAATGTTGCGACTGTCAACACGCGACCTTTGAGTGAATTTTATCGAGCGCGGATTCGACCATGCGTCCACGCAGTGAATTGGGAAGGGCTTCAGCAATCAGCACATCGACAAACTGGCCGATCAACCGAGGATGGCCGGCAAAATTAACCGCACGGTTGTTTTCGGTACGGCCAGTCAAATGCAGTGGATTCTTCTTGGAAATGCCTTCGACCAGCACACTTTGCACGCTGCCAATCATGGATTCTGAAATGGCCATGGTCATTTCGTTGATCCGGGTTTTCAGCCGTTGCAAACGCTCTTCTTTGACGGCCATGCTGACATCGTCAGGAAATTCGGCCGCAGGCGTTCCAGGTCTAGCGCTGTAGATAAAGCTGTAGGATAAGTCGTAACCGACTTCTTCGATCAAGGCCATGGTGTCTTCGAAGTCTTGCTCAGTTTCTCCCGGAAAGCCGACGATGAAATCGGACGATAAGGCAATTCCCGGCCTTACCGCCTTGATTTTACGCATGATCTCCAGATAATCTTCGCGAGCATGACCGCGCTTCATCTGTGCCAAAATGCGGTTGCTGCCGCTTTGCACCGGTAGATGCAGATGGTTGACCAATTTGGGGATTTCGGCGAAAGCCTCGATGATGTCGTCGGTGAATTCCAGAGGATGCGAGGTGGTGAAGCGAATGCGGTCGATGCCGTCGACGGCGGCGACGTAATGCAGCAATAACGCAAAACTGGCGATGTCGCCGTCTTCCATTTCGCCGCGATAGGCATTGACATTTTGGCCGAGTAAATTGACTTCGCGCACGCCTTGTTGCGCCAGGGTTTCGATTTCAGCGATGACATCTTTGAGCGGGCGGCTGACTTCCTCGCCGCGGGTATACGGCACCACGCAATAGGTGCAATATTTGCTGCAACCTTCCATTACCGAGACATAGGCTTTCGGGCCTTCGGCGCGCGGTTCCGGCATATTGTCGAATTTTTCAATTTCCGGGAAGGAAATGTCGACGACATGTTTGTCGCCATTGCGAGCTCTATCGAGCAGTTCCGGCAGACGATGGAGTGTTTGCGGGCCGAAGACGATGTCGACGTAGGGCGCGCGCTTTTGCAAGGCTTCGCCTTCCTGACTGGCGACACAACCACCGACGCCGATGATGACATCCGGGCGTTTGTTCTTGATTTTTTTCCAGCGACCGACGGTGGAAAACACTTTTTCCTGAGCCCGTTCGCGAATCGAACAGGTGTTCAGTAATAGTACGTCCGCTTGTTCGGGGATGTCGGTTAATTCCATACCATGCGATGCCAGCAGTACGTCCCGCATTTTATCGGAATCGTATTCGTTCATCTGACAACCGTTTGTCTGTATATAAAGCTTTTGCGCCATGCCTACTGAGCTACTCCAACTACGTCTCTAACAAAAAACCCCCGTCTTGCGACGAGGGCTCCATTGCGGCAAATTATAATCGCTCTGCCGCCAAATGTCTGTTTTATACGGCAATCTTGCCTTGCTGCATTGCCATTATCGGCCTTGAATATAGCGGGTCGGATCGGCGACGCCCAAATCGCGAAATCCGGCAATCCGTAGTCTGCAGGCATCGCATTGCCCGCAAGCCCTGCCCTGCAAGTCCGCGGCGTAACAAGACACCGTCATCGCATAATCGACGCCATGGGCCAAGCCCTGTTCGATGATCTGAGCCTTGCTGAGCGCTATCAGCGGCGTATGGATGCGGATCGGATGTCCCTCGACTCCAGCCTTGGTAGCCAGATTAGCCATGGTTTGAAACGCCGCGATGTATTCCGGGCGGCAATCCGGGTAACCGGAATAGTCGATGGCATTGACACCAATAAACACATCATGCGCATTCAAGACTTCCGCCCACCCTAAGGCATAGGCTAAAAATACGGTATTGCGCGCCGGCACATAGGTCACCGGAATCCCGCTTTGCGGCGATGTCGGAACGTCGATACGGGTATCGGTCAGCGCCGAGCCGCCGATGTTGCCCAAATCGAGCCGGATGACTTTATGCTCGACCACCTGATATTGCTTGGCTATTTTACGGGCGGCGTCGAGTTCGGCATTGTGGCGTTGGCCGTAATCGAAGCTCAACGCATAACAGTTGTAGCCTTGTTGCTGTGCCAAAGCCAGCACGGTAATCGAGTCCAGACCGCCGGATAATAAAATGACGGCCCGCCGGGCGGAATTATTTTCCTCGCGCATCGTTCCAGAGATATTTGTGCAATTGAATTTGAAAACGAACAGGTAGTTGATCGGCCAGAATGTTATCGGCTAATTGAGTCGCCGGCATTTCAGCCATCACCGGCGAGAACAACACCTGACAACGCTCGGCTAGCCGGTAATCTTGTAGTTGTTGCTTAGACCAGTGGTAATCGGCATCGTCGGCAATGACGAATTTGACCTGGTCTTGCGGCGTCAAAAACTCGAGATTGCCGTAAAGATTGCGCTGCATTTCGCCGGAACTGGGGGTTTTGAGATCCATGACCTTAATCACCCGCGGATGGACGGCAGCAACATCGAGTGCGCCGCTGGTTTCCAGCGAAACGTGATAGCCCTCGTCCAACAACTGATTCATCAAATCGATACAGCCCGCCTGTGCCAGTGGCTCGCCGCCGGTGACGGTGACATAACGGGTGTTGTAGCCTTTAACTTGTTCGATGATTTCTGGCAGCGACTGCTTAGTGCCACCAGTAAAAGCATAAGCCGTGTCGCAATAACTACAGCGCAACGGACAACCGGTGAGACGGATGAAGACGGTAGGAATGCCGACCGTAGCAGCCTCACCTTGTAAGGAGTAGAAAATTTCGCTAATGCGAAGACTGACAGCCATCCCCAATCTATTGCGGCATTTGCGCGAGTTTTTTCGATGCCAAATGTGCTGCGGTGCTACCTGGATAACTAGTGACGACCCTGGTCAGATAATCACGCGCTTTGGCGTGGTTTTGCAGCTCGGACTCGATATAGCCCAGCTTCAATAAGGCATCCGGCACTTTCGAGCTATTGGAATATTGGTTGACCACCTTATTGAAGGCGGCACGCGCCTTGTCGTACTCGCGGTTGATCTTATAAGCTTCACCCAGCCAGTATTCGGCATTGTCGGCAAACTCACCCGCCGGGTAATCGGCCACCAGAGTTTCGAACATTTTGACGGCTTGCTGATTATGACCGTTACGCAAGGTATCGAAAGCCTGTTGAAAGCGCTCTTTTTCATTGCCTTGAGTCGAATTCGTCAAACCCGATCCCGAACCTGCAACCGCCGGCGATGGCGATTCCAGCGCTGCCGCCGGTTTGACCGGAGCCTGCACGCTGGGAGCCTGTGTAGGAGCAAGCGCCGGCGCTTGAACAACCGGCGTTGCGGCAACTGCCGCTCCAGGCATCGCTACGGCGGCCGCTGCCGGCGCCGGTGATGCAATCGACGCTTGAGCCGGAGCTACGCCCGCAGGGGCTGCGGAAACTGCGCCGACAGGCGTTTGGGCACCGCTCAGCGCCTGCAACCTGTCGTCGAGGTCGGAATACATATTGCTTTGCTTGCGTTGCAAATCGGCAATGGTTTGCGACTGTTCTTCGACCATGCCGCGTAGTTGCTGCACTTCCGATTGCAACTGCTCAACCCGGCTCAAAACCTCGAATATGGCGCCGTCGTTATTGACCGCTGGCGCGCCATAATTGGCCTGACCGGGATAGCCGCCACCGTTATTGGGCGCGGCTAGAACTTGAGCGCCGGACCCCAGTCCGGCGCAGAGCATCAGAAGTGCAGTTTTTCTCATTGATAGCCTACTTCAACGCGACGGTTTTGTTGCCAAGCCGATTCGCCGCTACCGCTGACAGCGGGTTTTTCTTCACCGTAGCTGACGATTTCCAGCTGACTGGCGCCAACGCCTTGCGAACGCATCATGCGCTCAACCGATTTGGCACGTTGTTCGCCCAGGGCGATGTTGTATTCGCTGGAACCGCGTTCGTCGGCATGACCGGACAAAATCACATGTTGTTGCGGATGTGAGGCCAAATAGCTGGCGTGTGCGGCAACCACAGGCACGAATTCTTGTTTGACTTGGCTGCTGTCCAGTTCGAAGTAGATGGTTTGTTTGGACAGCGGGTTGTTTGGATCGCTGAATTCTGGTCCCAAATGCGAACCGGAGCCTGAACCAAAGCCCGAACCTGAACCGAATTGGCTGCCGGACATGCTGCCGTCGTTGTAACCGCTGGTCGATGCATCAGTGCCTTGTGTAGCAGCATCACCCAAGCCTTCTTCTTCGGTAGAACTACAACCGGTCATAAAAACGGCGGTCAACGCCAAGGCCAACAAGCTTTTATTCAATTTCATACATACTCTCCAAAAAATAACTTAACTATAAATAGGGATTAATGACCGATTATCAAGGTGCCCAGGCCGGTTCTCTGACCGTACCGCTATCGAATGCCAGTTTTTGCTGCATCGCACCGTCGGTGGATACTGCAGACAATACCGATCTGCCGCCCTTGTTGGCTGCAAACAGCACCATACTACCATTGGGCGCGAAACTGGGCGATTCGTCAAGATTGCCGTCGCTGAGGACATTGACGGTGCGCGAAGCCACGTCCATTACTGCAATCCGGTAACCACCGCCGCTGCCGGTTACCATAGCCAAGCTTCTGCCGTCCGGCGAGAAACGGGCACGTGCGTTGTACTCACCCTGGAAGGTCAGGCGTGAGGCTCTGCCGCCGCTGCTCGGGATCATGTATAACTGAGGCTTGCCGCCTTGATCGGAAGTAAAGACGATAGTGCTGCCATCGGGCGACCAAGTCGGCTCGGTGTCAATGGACATGCCGGAAGTCAGCCGGGTCAATCCACGGTTAGCCAGATTAAGCACATAGACATCCGGGCTGCCGTCTTTGGACAAAGTAATCGCTAAGCGACCGCCATCGGGGGAAAATGCCGGCGCGCCGTTGATGCCAGGATAAGACGAGACGCTCTCGCGTTGGCCGGTCGCCAGGGTTTGCACCCAGATTTCCGAACGTTTGGTGTGGAACGACACATAGGCGATCTTGCTGCCGTCCGGTGACCAGGCCGGCGCCATGATAGGTTCTGGCGATTCGGCGATGGTTCTGGGATTGAAGCCATCGGCATCGGCGACCTGCAGCATGTACTGCTTGCCGTTTCCGCGGCTACCGCTGGTGACATAGGCAATGCGGGTATTGAAAGCACCCTTGCGGCCGGTGAGTTTTTCAAAAATCAAGTCACTGATGTGGTGAGCGGCGCGGCGCAACTCGTTGGCGCCGGCGGTCAGACGGTAGCCCATCAACAATTGGCCATTGGCGACGTTGAACAGATGAAACTGGATATTGAAGCTAGCGCCATTGCCTTGAATCTGACCTATGACCAGATATTCCTGACCTAGCGCCTGCCAGTCCTTGAAATTGACCCGCTCAGGTTCGCTTGGCTTGGTCAGCATGTCTTCTTCGGCCAGGGTTTTGAAAAAACCGCTGCCGGACAGATCGGAATCGATGACATCGGACAGCTTGACGTTGCCGATGGAACCTTGTTGACCGAATGGCACGATGGCAATCGGCATCGCGCTTTTCGAGCCTTTGGTGATTTCAATGGTCAAGCCCTCTGCTTGAGCCATAGACAAAAAGCCAGCCAGCAGGCCAAACGTGAATACTCTTATTAGTAAAGTCATCCTAGTTTTTTCCGTTATTTATTAGTCCGGTTTGAATACGAAGGTAAAGACCCTGAACGATTGATTAAACAATGCCTTATCTTGCGGAATCGGCAAAGGCGAGGCTTTCCTCACGGCATTTGCAGCTGAGAGGTCGAAATTCGGATCACCACTACTGCCAACGACCACAACATCCATCACGTCGCCACTAGCGAGTAATTTTACCTGAATTGTACATCTCTGACCTTGTGTAGCGGTCATCGGTCGTATCCATGCGCCTTCAACTTTGCGTTGGATCATTTGAGTCGCCGAATCAATAGCCTGTTTATCGCTCTGCGCCTTGGCTGCTGCTGCGGCAGCAGCTTCAGCGGCTTGCCGCTCTTGCTCGGCCTTGGCTCTTGCCGCCGCTTCCGCAGCTTGGCGCTCTTGTTCGGCGCGGGCTCTAGCCGCTTCGGCAGCCTGACGCTCTTGCTCGGCTTTAGCTTTGGCGGCGGCTTCCGCAGCCTGTTTGGCTTGCCGTTCCTTCTCGGCCTTTTCCGCCTTCGCCTTGGCTTCCGCTTCGGCCGCCTGACGGGCTTTTTCAGCTTTTTCCGCGGCTAATTTGGCTTCGCGTTCCTTGGCGGCTTTCTGCTCCGCCAACTGTTTTTCCTTGTCCGCTTTGGCCTTGGCATCGGCTTCCGCAGCTTGTTTGGCTTTTTCCGCTTGTGCTTTGTCCTCCGCTAGCTGTTTGTCCTTGGCGGCTTTGGCTTCGGCTTGTTTGGCCTGTTCCTGGCGCTTGGTTTCTTCCAGCTTTTGCTCCTGAAGTTTCTTTTGTTCCAGAGCTTTTTGTTCCTGCAGCTTTTGCTCCTGAAGTTTCTTTTGTTCCAGAGTTTTTTGTTCCTGAAGCTTGTTTTCCTGCTCCAGTTTTTTGGCTTCCAATTCCTTTTGTTTGACTGCTTCGGCTTGTTTCGCTGCTTCTGCGAGCTTCTGTTCTTTGAGTTTGGCTTCGCGGGCTTCGGCTTCCTGTTGTTGTTTTTCGATCAGCTTCTGCTTTTCCAGTTCGGCCTGCTTTTTTTCCTCCTGCTGACGTTTTTCCTTGGCCTCTTGCAACTTTTTTTCTTCGTCCTTACGCTTGGCTTCCAATTGCTCCTGGTGCTTTTGTTCCTCCAGCGCTTCGCGCTTACGCTTTTCGGCAAGCTCCAGGGCTTTTTGCTCTTCGAGCACGCGCTGTTTTTTTGCTTGCTGCAGAGCTTGTTCTTCGGTCTTTCTGGCCTGTTCTACGGCGTTTTGGTGATCGACTTCGGCCTGACGCTTATTGTCTTCGACCTGCTGCAGACGCTCAGCCTCTTTGTCGATTTCGCTGCCATCCAGCACGGTAGCTTCGATGATTTCAGACGGCGGCGCGCTTGGAGCGGTGTCGCTGTCAGTCAAAAAGCTGATGCTGAACAAAAGCACAAGCAAGACATGCAGCGCAATCGCCAGAACAATCGAGGGTTTATAGCTTCTCATCTAATTGAATTGCCTATTTATCGGGCGGAGGAGCGGTCATCAAACCGACTTTAGGAGCACCGGTATGCTTGAGTTCGACCATCAGCTTGACGATGCTGCCATAATCGACTTCATGATCACCGCGCACATAGAGCTGGGCCTTGGGGTTGTTTCTGAATACCGCCGCTACTCGCGTTCTGACGACATCGATATCCAACGGCGTATCGGCGTCTTCATCGCCGTTACCCAAGTAGACATAAAAGCTGCCATCTTTCTTGATCGAAACAATCACCGGTGTTTGATCCTGTAGATCGACTTGTTCGGCCTCGGCCTCGGGAAGATCGACATCGACGCCGGTCTGCACCAGCGGTGCGGTAATCATGAAAATCATCAACAACACGAATGTAACGTCGATATAAGGTACGACATTGATTTCAGCCATTACCCCGCGCTTTTTACGTGATCTGCGGTTACTGCCGCCGCCTACATTCATTTGCTGTGCGCCTGTCTTTGCAACAATACGACGAATTCATCGATGAACAATTCGTAACGGCCGGCCAGTCTATCCAGGCGCGTCGAGAAACGGTTGTAGGCGATAACCGCCGGAATCGCCGCGAACAAACCGATGGCGGTGGCGATCAAGGCCTCGGAGATACCCGGTGCCACATTGGACAGAGTGGCATTTTTGATTTCGCCCAATGCTCGGAACGAATTCATGATCCCCCAAACCGTGCCGAACAGGCCGATATAAGGACTGGTTGAGCCGACGGTGGCGAGAAATGGCAAGGTTTCGTCGAGGCGGTCGA
>Ga0172367_10007551_pt1 | contig 12408 bp, 19 predicted proteins | sample Lak10m_FD_114542 | JGI IMG/M metagenome (GOLD analysis project Ga0172367, IMG submission 114542) | Freshwater microbial communities from Kabuno Bay, South-Kivu, Congo - kab_022012_10m | ecosystem: Environmental > Aquatic > Freshwater > Lake | place: Democratic Republic of the Congo: South-Kivu...
CGACTTGGGAGAGCTTTTGTGCAATGCCCGGCTTGCTCAGGTCGTTCAGCGCCGCAAGGTCGGACATTCGGAAGATTTCCTTGGCGCTCTGGTTGAACTCCAGCGACCATTCCGTCTCTTGGCTCAGCGTCGTCGAAGCGCACAGCGGAGCGAGCAGCGGGATGGTCGCGCCCTGGCGATGTTCGATGTAAAGGCCGGTGTAATTGCCCGGCGAGGGGATGTCGAGCGCGATGGGGACATTCGTCAGCGACGTGTCGAAGCCGTAGCGGCTCTCCATCAAATCCCAATCCACAAATCCGCCGTTCTTCTCAATCGCGGCGCGTTGCGTGGCGTTCATCTCCCGACCGTAGAGGCTGACGGCAATTGACTGCGAAATGTAGGGGTCGGTCACGGCGCACAAGTCCGCCGCGCTGGCGACGGTCAGAGTCAACTCGGGATCGGAGTCGTACTGCCAGACCGGCAGCATCATCCGCGTGCGGGCCGGCTCGTTGAAGTTCTGCGGAGAGCAGCAGACAAAGTAGTTGTTGCGGACGTGCTGGTTGGCAGCGTAGCCGTTCACGGAATCGTGATAGGCCGCGACGGTGTCCATCGTCGCGCGATCCAGGGTGATTCCTTCGTTGAGATTGATTTTCGAGAGGGACGATCCGGAGATGTCCACCTTCTTGACCGGGCGCACGCCGTTGTTCACCTCAAGCTCGAACCGCTTGATCGAGTTGAGCAGACCGTAGGGCTTGATGTTCGCCGCGATGGCCGACTTCACCTGCATGTCGTGCCGGATGTGGATCATCTCGATGGGGAAGAGACGCGGCAGCTTGATCTTGACCTGCTGGGCGGCGAGGTAGTTGCCGACGGTGAGACTAGTCAGTTGCCGGTCATTGACGACCGTTTTTCGAGTGGGCCAAAACATATTGTGGAGAGAGTAGAGGTTAAGGTTGCGGGTGACGTGCCAGGCTCAGGCGGAATAATCGACGCCGCCGATTTTGGAGACGACCGGTGCGGCGATTTTGCCGCCCCACGACGCGACCAGCGTCAGGAGCGAGTAGCGGCCCTGGCTCGCGATCCGGATCGCCACGTCGGTCAGCACGCTGATGACGATGAAGGCGAGGATGGCCCAGAAGATTCCTTTGGCCGAGGTTGCGGGGAGAACTTTGTTGGCGATGTCCATATTTCAGTGGTGGTGTTGATTCAGTTGTCGGCGTTGATCGTGACACATCGAGGCGTCGTCACGGTAGCTGGCAAAAGAGGCAGGGTGACTCGCCGCCCAAAAGCCAAGGAGCAGCCCGCACTGGCAGCCCGTCTTGCGGTGCAGATTTTCGACGTGGAATCGGATTGTCCGCACCGTCACGCGCAACTCGCACGCGATGACGTCACGCTTTTTTCCCTGCAAGAGCAGTGCGAGGACTTCCCGCTCGCGGGGAGTAAGTCGTGCATTCACCAGTGAGGAGATTCTTGTTAATGTAGCCTCCCGGATAAGGGAGCGATGCGACGGCATCCGGCGGAATCGAGATCGGCGAGGCTTCCAGCCAGTCGAGGCAGAGGCGGTCATTGTGTCGGAAAGTGAATACATCGGTGAGTTGTTTGCGGATGTTGTAGTGAACCTCGTTGACGCTCTGGGCGGCAAACAGCACGTCGAGACGACGCCGCCGCCCCGTGTCCATCACGTCGCGCAGTCCGCGGCCCAGCGGCTTGCGGCAATCGACCAGCTTTTCCAGTTCATCGCACGCAAGCAGCTTCACGCCCTTGAGCTTTTCGGCGAGATGCCACGTCCAGAGGCAGAAGAAATCGAATCCGTCCTCCATGCGTCCGCGAAAGAGCGTCGCCGGATCGAAGATCACGATCTTGTGACGTGCCAGGCTGCTGACCATTTCGGCGACGGTGCGCGCGGCGGGGATTCTGAGCCGGTGTGCCGCCTCCAATTCGCGATCAAAGATGAACCGGTAGGCGACGGGCCGATTCGTGAGCAGCTTGATCCAGAGCGTCGATTTGCCCGCGCCGCTCGTGCCGGTGACGAGAATCTTCGATGGCCGGTGATCAAAGTTCACGGCGCGGGTGTTGGCGTCGGGGTGATGACTTGAGGCTCGGGCTTTTTCGCGACGGGCGGATCAAGCTCTCTCAGCACGGTTCGGATCGTCGCGCAATAGGCCAGCGTCGAGAGCAGCAGCGCCCCTTCCGGCGAATACTCGGCCGCCGACGGCAGCCATTTCCGGATCGTTCCGCTCCAGCCGAAAATCATGCTGTCGCGCGTGTGATCCGGCATCTCGCACATCTTCAGCACCTGTTTGAAGGCCGGCGACTCCGCGCCAAAACGCTTCAGGGCTTTCCCGCGGACGAATCCGGTGCCCACGTCGTCAATCAGGTGCGTGATCTCGGTGGCCAGAGCGCGGAAGCCCTCTTCATTAACCACCGGCTCAAGAGCGGACGGCTCAGGCTCCCCGACACTCGGATCAAGGGCGGCGTCAAGCTCCGCCAGATCGCGCGGGCCGGCATCTGGAGCCACGCCCAAAGTCCGGGCCACGGGAGCGCGGGTAATCCTGTCCGTGCGACGCTTCCTTGGTCCCTTGTCAGGTCCGCGCTGGCCGTTTCCACGCTTGAGGGGCTGGCCGGCGGTGAAGTCGTCAATCGCTTTTCGAGTTGCCTCAGCAATGCGAGCTTCATCTGGAGACGGGCCAGAAGCTCCCGCTCCTCCACCGATGGGCGGCTCGGGAGCGGGAGGTTGCTTGCTGACGTCAGTGGCGGGTGCGGCTGCCGGCGGGAGAGTCGTTTCAGGAGTTTGCATAGCACGGCCCGCAGTCTCTCGCGAGACGCGGGCCGCGCAACCTGAGCTTTTGTGAGGTTTCTTACAAAGCGTCGCGCAATTTTTTGGCCAGCGCGGCCTTCAGTTGGTTTTGCTCCTCCCGCAGCGCCGCGATTCTGGCCTTCGCGTCGTCGGTCATTTCCCCGCGGACATACGAATGCGGATTGACGCGCCGCCGTTCCGCCTCATCCTTGAGCGCCGCGATGACGGCGGAGTCTTTCGCATCGGCAAGGCGCGATTCGATGTACTTCAGCGCCTCCTCGACGCTCGGGGACAGTCGGCGTTTGAAAGACTTCTCGTCCTGCTTGATTTTTTTGATTTCGCTCTCAATTTCGCCAAGCCTCCACATCACGGTTCTGCGCTCAATGCGAGGTTTATCTTCCCTGCCATCTTTTCGTGAAGCCCCAACTGTCGCGGAGCGACCTGAATTTTCCCCCTTGGGGGGTAGGGGGGAAGAGTGTTCTTGAGTAACAGTATCTACGTCCCGCCGTTGCTGACGGGTTTTTCGCGTCCAGCTTTTGCCGTCCGGATTATTGCGTCCGGTATCTAGCGACCGGTAAAAGCTGTCCAGCGTTTGCTGTCCGGTGTTTGATGGCACCTGCCCGACGCGATACAAAAAGCCCCCCAGCTTCCGCGAGGCCGGCGCATTCGCCTTGCTGATGATTTCAACTTCGAGGTATCCGCACGCGACCAGCTTCTTCCGCCAGCGCGTGATCGATCTGTCGTCAGTGTGCAACAATGCCGCCAGCCGCCGGATGCCCGGCCAGCAGAATCGGTTGTCGTTGATCATGCACATGTCTTTGAGCATGTGCCACAGGCGGAAAGCCCCGTGCGTGATGCGTTGATCAATCTTGATCGCCTCGTACATCATCGGCGGCACGATTGGCTTGCCGTTGCCGTTGGCCGGCGGGCTTTGCACCTCGTTTTCGTCGGGCAGGTATTCAGATCGGTTGCTCATGGAGTTCGTTTAGAAGGCGGTGAAAGGATCGTGAGGGGGAATGTGGCGAGCCACAGCCGCGCAAGTGCGCGCGTAGTCCTCCACGGTGAGGAAGTCACACCAGCGCCGGCCACAAGCCCGGAGGGCGAGCCTGTCCACGGCGGCAAAGGTCAAATGCGCCTCAGCTTGCAGGCGTTGCAAGACGCCAGACCATTGAGGCATGTCGGATTGAAACTGAGGGCCGAAGCCATGCGGGCAATGCACCACAGACCACCGGCCGGGCAGGGGATTGCCCTGCCCAGCCACAGCTTGATTTTGCGGCATAGGTCACAGCAATTGATTTTGCCCCGTGGTTCTTGTGACCTGTAGCCGGATGGCGAACATGAAGGCCGCCTGAATCGCCACGCGCACTTTCTGCTTGCCGCGAAACTCGCTGAATTCGATTTCATCGCTCGGCAGCAGTTTCACCACGATGCGGCGCGGACGCTGAGTCCACACCTTGTATTCGCGATTGGTGATCCGCTTGAAGGGCGTTTTTAACGGCGTCAGGGAGTGCATGACGGCTCCTTACGCTCGCGCGTGATTGTCGAAAGGTAAAGTTGCGCGTCCGCCCGTTCCTCGAAAGCCGCGAGGATATGATACTCGTCGCCGTTGCGCTGCGCGACGTGGAAGGGGAAGCGTGAGCGCGGCAGGACCACGATGACAAAGGCAGGGGCTTTCATTGGTCGATTCCTCTGAAAAGGTTGTGCGCTGCCGTAATCCAACTCGTTGCTGGACCGTTGACTTTTCTGGAACGCATGATGATGCGTCCCGTCCTGCTGTCACGGCTGCGGATGGCGTTATTGGCGCATTCCCACTGGACGCCGGTCGGCAGGAAGATGGTGAGCCAGAATTTCACGACGCGCCTCCTTTCTTCGCCGCCGAGTTCCGCAGTGCCGGATTGCAATGCGCCTTGGTCGAAGGCCATCGATCCATGAGGATCGGCAGCCCGATCCGGATGGCCTGGCGCATCGTCTCCTGTTGATTGAGCTTGGTGAAGGCCGAAGCGTGTCGAATGGCGTCGGCCAACTCGTCTTGGATGTTGAGCGGAATCGAAGGCATATCAGGCAGCGAGGTTGATGGTGATCGTCTTGAGGTCTGCGGCCAAGTGTCGTTCTTCGGACGCGAGCCGCCGCACATCTTTGGCGATGTTTTCCAGCAGGGTGTTGGCCACTTGCTGCTTGCGCAGGAGGTTTTCGAGGTTGTCGTTGACGACGGCCTCGGCGGTGTGACTGGCGGGCGGTCGCGGAAAATCCGCGTCAGGCCGGTTGGCGATGAGCGGTTGGATCGAGGACACGGCATCATCGATCCAGTGCGCGTGATCGCGCTGCCAGGGATCGGCGCTTTTCCGCGCCAGGGGGCCGACAATCCAGAATCCAAAGAATCTCAGCAGGCCAAGTTCCATCTCGGCTTCATGCCGGCGTGGCGAGCCAGGTTCCGACGCAAGCCATCTTTCCGCCGCGAAATTGCACTGCCGGATGAAGTCTTGGATTGGAAGGGGGATTCCGAAGGGAGGTTCAACGGGGACGTAAGCACGACTTTTGATCACTGGTTTACATCGGCTGGTGTTGCTTCAGCCCATCTGAAGCAGGACGGAGTTTTCTACGTTCCGTCAGGCCGATGCGGGTGATCTAGCAAAATTGAATATAACAAACAAGATATTTCTTATATTCTTTGAAAAAACACCACCGGTTGTGGTGGGGCAGGGGGCGGATTTGTGACGTGCCAGGCGGTACGCTGCCGGCCGTTTGCGCGAAACTGCCAGTGCCGGCGCTTCCTTTTTACAATCATGATGTTGCGGGCAGAACCGAAATCCATTACGAAGACTCCATGAACACCAACCGCACAAAGCGCCGCCACCGATTGCCGCCTGAGTATCCTCCCTTTTACGAAAGGAATGTGCGCGTCGCTTCTTTGGTCGGGCTTTTCGTCATCGGAATGCTAGCCTTCTGGTGGGCAGTTCGAGCCTACCTCACTTTTCTCGATCAACCATGAAGGCAATCCAAATCCCGGCTACTGCCAGCGAATCGGTGAATTGCCTACAGGGCTGGACTCGATTGTCATTTCGTGCTGCCACGGTGCCCAACTCTTGGGGCAAAGGAAGTACGTGCCAGCGGCGGGCGTGATCATCGTGCCCTCTAACACCACTTCGCGCTCAGTCCAGCCGGTAATGGATTCAGGGTTTGGATAATACTCATAACATTTGTTCCCGTTGAGGAATGGCTGCACCCGTATCACAATCCACTTCGTCTGATGGTACCAGAGGGGATCGGTTGCTTCAGTGTGGCTGCCGCTAAAATTGATGTACGCGCTGGCCCCTGGCAGAACCCAAAAGTCGTAAATAGCCGGCAAACAGGATTGATACCAGTCCCAACCGAAGATGTTGGTCTCACTGTTATTGAAAGCCGTATTGACTTGGATGACCGAGAGGAAGTGATCACAACGATTCGTCGGCTCTCCAAGCGGGCCATTGGGGGAGAGAAACGTCCAACCATCCAGGGCGTACTTATCCGTTCCGATGCGCATCTGATAATCGTATGGGTCCAGCGGCGCAGGTGGCGGGCAGCCACTCATGATTTTATACCACGACCACACTTCCATCTCGTTATCGAACAAGCCGCACATCGGTTGCGGCGGCCCCATTTTCTTGGCGGGGCTGATCGGGTTGTCTTCATCGCCAAAGCCGGATGCTTCCGGCTCACCTTCAAAACGCAGTGCCGGTTTGATCCCAACGGTGAAGCCGGTGCTGCTCTCGCCGGGAAGAAGTTCCCCATCGACAGAGGAACTGAGGCGGCCGTTGATGGTGGTATCGACGGTGAAGACGGTGAAGCCGCAGAGGTTGTCCGTGCAACTGCCGAAGGAGACGATGATGTTGTCGCCGCGGCAGACGGGAATGCGCGGCACACTGGTTATTATACATGTAAGTCATCTTGTGCTTGCCGGCGGGGCAGAGCGGCACGCCGTTGGTCGTGCGCGGGAGGGTGATGACCGCCTCGTGCGTCCAGGTGGCGGCGCTGGCCGTGGGCGGCAGGGCAAGGGCGGCAAGAGAGAGCAAGAGTGCGGTGATTTTTGTTTTCATGGTCTTGAGGATGAGGTGGAACGACAAATCATTTCGGCAGCGCGCCCAGCAGCCTCGCCAACGCGTCGAGGGTGCCGGCAGCGTTGGTCGCCGCACTGGCGTTCTCGGACGATTCCAGGCCGATGCTCTGCGTTTTGGCGCTGTTGGCGGTCTTGAGTCCGTTCACGGCGGCCCGTCCGTCAAAGAGCGTGTAGGCCGTGGCCTTGCTCTCCCGCGTTGTGACGACGCCGTTGGTCTGCGTGTCGGTGGTGACGAGGGTTTGCTTGACGACCGCGCAACCTCCACACAAAAGGGCAATCGCGACAATGATGAGCACGCAAATAAGGGCGAGAAGTGGATTTTTCATGGTGTGGTGGTTTTTAGTAACTGACGCTGGTGATGATGCCGTCGGAGAGATTCCAGGTGATGCCGCCTTGGGTGAAATTCGTGGTCAGTCCGACGGGCTGAAGCTCTTCCCAAGCGCGGATGGTGCGCCCACGCGAATCCGTGAGGCCCGTTTCTTCCGCCGGTGGAACGGAACGCACGAGAAAAGCGGATGGCGGGCGGTCAACGGTGGTGGAGTTGGCGTCGAAGGCCGGGAACGCCGCGCGCCAGGTTGCGAACGAGGTCCATTGTGTCGGCGGGGTGTTGAAGGCGCTGCCCCAGCGCGAGATCGTGCCACAATAGTTGTTAAAGTCCGCCCCGATGAGCGCGTCTTGAGTCCCGACGGTCTGCCACGCGAGGGAATCGTAGCAGTAGTCCACCGTGTTGAAATAAGAGTTGGAGACGGTGATCCAATTGTAGGCCGACGCCTCGAAGGAGATGATGTTGTTGATGCTCTTGCTGGTGTCCACTCCCGAGAAGTGGTTCGTGAGGTTCACCCAGCCATTCGTCCGGTCGAGGGCGATGCCGTGGGTGGCGTTACGCACGCGCAAATCCCGGTGCCATCCGTTGGTGGTGCGGACGGCAATACCGACGCCGACGTTGATGGCGCTCGCGTTGGTGAGGCCCGTGCCGGCGGAGACGATGACGCCATAGATGCAGTTGCTTGCGCTCAGACCCGCCCCGCGCGATTGCAGCGCGCCGTCGAGAGGAAAGGCCGTGTTGACGTTGATTCCAGAACAGCCGTCAACGTACGCCTTCACGTGGTCGCCGTGCGCGAGGAAGGCCATTGAGCTTTCGCCCGAGAGACTTGGCTGGTAGCTGTAGCAGTTGGTGAAGACGACGATGTTCGTGCTCGCGGGCGTGGTCTGTTTGAAGGCCACAAACATCGTCGGGCTGGAATGATTCTGACTCTCGCAATCGTAGGCGACACAGTTCTCGAAACGCAGTTCGGTGCCCGGCGGAAGCGGAAAGTAATTGGCCGTGCCGATGTTGTGATTCCAGCCGTAGCGGCCTACGCAGTTTTTGACCAGAGCCTGCGCCTTGGCCAGAATGCCGTAGCCTTGGGAGCCGCCGCCCGTGAGCGCGTAGGCTTTCTCGCCAATCAAGTCTTCGACGATGCAGTTGGTGCCGACGTACACCGCCATCGTGCGGACACTGGCCTCGAGCACGCGCGAGCTGCGCGCCGGATTGGCGTGGTCGGCGAGATGCACGTAAAGGATGCGGTTGGTGGTGTCATACCACGCGGAGCCGGGTGCGGACTCCACAGCGGCCACGCCAACGTGGCTGACGTTGGTGGAAGTTCCGCCGCCGCCTTTGAGCCGGATGTTGTTGTCCCAGACTTTGAGAACGTCGTTGTGGGTGATTTCCGCGAAGGTGTTGGTTTCCCAGGCGGGCGAGATGGCGTAGGCGTAGGTGTTGGACTTTCCTGCCGCCAGGCTGAAGAGGCTGTTGGTGAGGAACGTCGCGCCGCTCACGACGGGCCGCACACCGCTCGCGTACGAGCGGACGTGGGCATTGTCAGGCACGTACCACGCTTCGCGCCAGACGCGATCCCGGCGAAGCCAGATGTGCGGCGCGGCGTAATTTGTGGCGAGGATGTTCGCTCGCGCGAGCGTGCGAATCGGATCGCCCGCCCGGCCCGTGGCGGCATCGTCGCCGAGGAGGGAATCGACGTAGATTCCGGCGGAATCGTAGTCACCGGAGCCGGAGAGCGCGGCGTCGGCGATGGCCGTCCAGACGTTGCCGGTCGCCGAGATAATGGCATTCGTGGCAGCGGCAGCAGCCGCCAGTTGCGCGGTGGCAATCGCTCCGGGGTAGTTTGACGTGACGAGGATCGCGCGCGTGGCGGCCTGGGCGGTCGCAAGCGAGATGCCGCCGCCGCCGCCAACGATGAGTTGGCCGGGCAAGGTGACGGCCCAGGTGAGGGCGATTGCCAGGAAGAGCAGTTTTTTCATGGGGTCTTTTTCGGGGGAAGAATCCCTTCGATGAACCAAGCGAGCCAGAGGACCGCGCCGGGCAGCGGCAGAACAAAGGACACCACACCGATAATGAGCGCCCCGAGCCACCTGGGAGCCGCGCCAAGGGCCGCGCGGAGCAAAACGACGCCGAGAGTCGCGGCGAGCGCCAAAAGCGCCGCCAGGCGCCACGGGTGGCGTTTGGCGAGGGTTGCCAGCTTGAGGGTCGGAATGACCAAAAGCCGGTGAATGAAGGATTGCCAGTTCACGATTGGGAGTAGCAGGCGAGGTAGATGCGCAGATAGGCCAGCGTGCCGCTGCTCATCGCGCTGGTGAATTCCCAAGTCAGTTCTTCCGCTTCGAGCAAGGTTTCGTAGGGCGGCAGAAAGATTGGGCTTGGGGCACCATCGTAGAACTTTTGCGGCGTCAGGTAGAGGCCGTTTGGCGTCACCGCGTTCGTGGAGCCGCCAAAAAAGCTGACACTGTCGCCAATCGGATTCGTCGCGACAGAGTACGCTCCGAAGTCGAACGGCCATTCGGCGACGATGTTGCCACCCAGATGAGCGCGGACCATCGCTTTCACCAGATAGGTTTCCGGGGGAGGACCGGGCGTATCGTCGCACACTTCCCCGTAAGCGTAGAGGCGGCGCTTTTTCATGCCCCTGGGGATGGGCAGCCGGAATCGCTTGATCTTCGGAATGTGACCCGTCATCGCGGTGAACAACTTTTTGTCGGTGAAATTCGCAGGCATAATCAGAAGCCGTAGGGGGAATCGGAGTAGCTGAGGGTGTCGGTGCCGAAGGGACTCCAATAATCGGCGGGCCAGACGACGTTGTCCGTGGGCGTGTCGAAGATGGGGTCGGAAACGCTGAAGGAACGCGAGGCGAGGTCACTGTTGCCGGGCGTCAACGGCACGTCGTAGCGTTCGACGATGGGATTGGCCGCGCCATACCAGAAGTCTTCCACGTCGCTCGCGCGCCAGAGGCTTTGGTTGACGGCGTCGTTGACGTTCTTGCCGGTCTTGGGCGAGAGGAAGCTGAACGCCTTGCCAAGGGTGCCGTTCCAGAGGTCTTTGCCCATTTGCCCGAGACCGTAAGCCAGGTCGGTCACATTGCCGCCGAGGGCGATGGCGCTGTCGAGGCCGCCGCCGTTGGCCGTGCCGCCCTGGCCGGGGCGCGGCTGGACGAAGGTGAATCCCTGGGTGCCGTTGCGGATCGGCGCGGTGTTCGGGAACAGGGATTGAGGCGTTGCCGAGATCGGGCCGCTCGAGGCGGGCGTCCAGAGCGCGGCGCGGGAAGTATCCTTGCGCAGAAAGAAATACCAGACGGCCGCGCCCGCAGCGGCGAGACCGAGGAAAAGTGTGGCGTCCTTTTTCATTTGCCGAATTTGAGGAAACCGAGCCGCCAGGCGAGGTAAGCAGCGCCGCCAAGCCAGACCCACCACGGGATCGCGCGCCAGAGGGCGGCGAGCGTGCCCGCCGCAACGCCGTTGATGCCGCCGCGCACGCTGTCGAGGCTGTCGTTGAGGCTTTGTTCAAAGCCTCCGCCGGGGCTGATGAGCGGGTCGGACAGCATCCGTTCGGACGACAAGTTGCCAAGCTGTTCCTGGGAGAGCGCGTAGTCTTCCGGCGACATTTTGCCCTCTTCGTAGAGACGGCGGTTGATCTCGGCGTTGGCCTTGTCGGCGGCGTCGCCCTTGGCGAGTTCCTCCTCGTCGAGGAACCATCCGTTGATCGTGTCGCTCCAGAAGTTCATGCGCGTCGGATCGCGGTGCAGTTCGACTTCAGATCGTCCACGGCGTCGGCGAATTTGTTGAGCGCGGCGGTGTTGTTCGCGATGGCGCTCGAAAGCGTGGCGGATTCTTCCTTGAGCCGTCCGATGTATTGCTCGGTCACGTTTTCCAGCCGCGTGGTCAGCTTGGAACGGTCAGCCAGGACGAGCTTCGCGAGCGCCAGCATCGAAAGCAGCATGATGGCGAGCATCGCGACAAAGAGCCAACGGTCGCTCATGCGAGAGGCGTGATCGGCAATCGCGGTGACAGTGTCCACAGTAAGGCTCCCGGTTGTGTTGGTGAGGTTCACGGCTTGCCGGCGCGGGGGAGTGTACGGGTGAACAGCGGACGGCGCAGCTTGACGCTGCCGGCGCGCGGCATGGCGTTGCCAGGGATGAAGGCCCGGGCCGCTGTGACGGGCCGGCGCACGGGCGCGAGAAGGCGTTTGGTGGCCATAATCAGAAGAGTTTTTTGCGGAACAGGAAGACGATGACGATAACCGCCGCGATGATGAGCATTGTCTTTTGGCTGATGCCGCCCGCGCCGGCCGCAGCGGCGTTGGCTTGCGCGGCGTTCTCCACGGCGTTGCTGGTCGAGCCGACGGTCTGCTTGAGCGCGTCGAGCGAGTTGTCCACGGTGGTCAGCCCGGTAATGAGCGGATTCGTGACGCCCTTGAGCGCGTCGAAGAGGTTCTTGTATTGCCCGGTCAACTTGTCTTCCGGCCCGGAAGTGGTGGTGGTCGCGGTGGCCATGTTCGGGATCGCTTTTGCGGAAATGCGCGTGGCGTAATTCTGCCACGTCTCCGCTTGGTTTTTGTTCGGTGCGACGGACGTGTTGACGTAGCCGCCTGAGTAAGCGCCGGCCCCGATGAGGCCGGCTTGAATCATCGTGATCTCGGGATCGCCTTTGAAGTAGAGCGGGCGCTGATCGTTGGCCGCCACGCGGGCTTGGGTGCGATACCAGGTGTCAAAGTCAATCCACACACAGCTTGAAAGTGTCAGGCCCGGCGGGGGAAACCATGCGTCCGCGCCCGCCGGGCCTTTTCGCGTTTAGGCGAGAGACAGCTTGCTGATGAGCGCCGCGAATGCGGGACCGTCGTAGAGTCGGCGGCCAGCCAGCAAAATTTCGTTGCCCGCCGTGGTGGTCGTGGTGATGCGTCCCTTGAGCTGCCAACGGAGACTGCCCTGCGTGTTCGCGTTCAGAAGCGAACCGAATTCATCCGCGCCGCCGCCCACCATGTCGGAGAGCAGGTCGAGGAAGGCACAATATGGCGTCGGGTAGCCTTGTGCGTAGGTCGGGGCCGGGCCGGGTTCGCCGGCTGACACGTAGTTCTTGGCGGCAGTAGCGGCGACTTGGGAGAGCTTTTGTGCAATGCCCGGCTTGCTCAGGTCGTTCAGCGCCGCAAGGTCGGACATTCGGAAGATTTCCTTGGCGCTCTGGTTGAACTCCAGCGACCATTCCGTCTCTTGGC
>Ga0172367_10007552_pt1 | contig 12407 bp, 9 predicted proteins | sample Lak10m_FD_114542 | JGI IMG/M metagenome (GOLD analysis project Ga0172367, IMG submission 114542) | Freshwater microbial communities from Kabuno Bay, South-Kivu, Congo - kab_022012_10m | ecosystem: Environmental > Aquatic > Freshwater > Lake | place: Democratic Republic of the Congo: South-Kivu...
AATTTTTTCGCAGGCCCGGTCCACGCTCCACAGAAAGCGGGTTTCCAATTGGATGTCTGAGTTCAAAATCATATCCATTAGACCATAGTCATTATATTGAGAAAGAGTTTCCATTTTATCAAAATCAGTCAGTGCGATAAATCCCACATCTGTGCTGATTTCATTGACTTGATTAATAAAATCACTCAGATCTTCTCGAAGGGAGTTCGTTGCAAAGATTAACAGATGGCAGGGAGTTTCTTGAAGTTTATTCATCAATTCATTCTTACTTTGAAAAAAATAAGTATCATACCCCGCTTTAGCCAAAGAAACTTTACCAAGAGCTCCTTGGTCCACATTGTCGGTGAAAAGGTAAATAATAAAATGCGAACTGTAGAGACGTATATTCACCTTACATTCTCCTTTCAGGACGCTTGATCTCCACTTGAAACTTGTCTAAATTTCCATGGGATTTTTTCTTCAGATGAGGTTTTGGACTTTCAATGGTTCCCTTTTTTTCAGATTTTGGAATAACAAGATCATCAATAAATGTAATATCTGTCATAGCGGAATTCACTTTGATTTCATTTTCAGAAATGGCTACAGCAGTTGAATTATGTTCGGTTGCTGCTACCAGCGATTCACTATTCTCCAAGGGAGCATTGTAAGAGGGAATAATGGGCTTTAACTCCCTCAGAGATGGAGTTTCAATAAATTCTATTTTTGGAACAATGCTGTGCTGTTTTTCAGGAAGTTCCTCAAGAAGATGATCTATATTTATTTCTAAAGACGGTTGTTCTTTGGTAGTCATTCGTTCGTTTTCAAATTGTTCGATCATTACCGATTCTTTGTTCTTCAATTTTGGGACATCTTTGGGTAGAGAGCTGGCCTCCGCGTCTCCCTCGGTCGCACCTTGGTCTCCTTTGTAATCGGATTTGGAATTAACTGTTTCTTCTTTGAAAGAAGGATCAAAAGTGATCGTGACGACGGTTCCTTTGCCTGAATTGGATTCTATGACCATGTTTCCCCCGTGTTCTTTGATAATCCCTAGGGCTACTGAAAGTCCTAGTCCCATGTGATTGGAAAAAGATCTTGTGGTAAAGAAAGGATCAAAGATTCTATCTAGATGTTGGGATTCAATTCCTTCACCTGTATCAGAAATAACAATGACGTGACGCTTTCCGTCGAAAGTGCTTTTGATGGAAATTTCCTTTTTTACCATTCTTTCCATGGCTTCCATAGAGTTTGTTAAAATGCATTCGAACGCACGTTGTAGATCTACAGAGCTAATGGGCATAAGAGTTTTATTCTCAAAATTCTTAATAATTCGAACTCCTTTTCGAACTAAAGTGGATTCAAGGGATTTAACAGCCATTTGCAGAGGAGTTTCGAGCAAAGCTTTTTTCTTGGAATGAAGATTATCTCCGGAAAATAAAAATAATTTATCCAACATATTTCTGGTATTTCTAATTTGAAGTAATATGGAGTCAGCCGTTTGGGTAATATAAGGATCTTTGCTTCTCGCCAATATAGATTGAGAATATCCTAAGATAGAAGTTAGAGGTCCTCGAAATTCGTGCCCCATCGCAGAGGCTACTTTCTGATAAACTTGAAGTTTTTCTTTTTGGAGTTGCTCTCCCGAAGTTCCCCCGAACTTCCCAGAGCTCAGGAAATCATTATTTTCCGAAAGAGGAATGACTCCAAAGCCGTTGTTATCCATGTTTTGGGAGGGCAAAGTTGAAACAGATGGAGTTTTTCTTTGGAGAATTCGTTGGTTCTCAATTTGGTTAAGACATTGAATAATCTCCTCCGCTTCAGGAATGAGGACGGTATCTTTTCCTTGGTATTTTATTTTATTTCCGCCAGCAAGGTATTTGGCTTTGTTTTGGATGGTCTGCAGAGTTTTTTCGATGGGGATCCAAAATCCATAAATTGAAGCCATACAGATAAATAGGAACCCTAAAAATAATAAGAGGGTTTGGGCAAGAAATACTTTTCTATTTCCATTGATTTCAGATTGAGGTGTGGATGTAACAATATAGCCGCCGACTCCAGGAATCTTTTCATAATTTGCAAGAACCTTAGAGTTTTGCCCCAAAGTAAAAACTCCATGGCCTTGTTTGGGATTATTCTTTAAAATTTCAGCCAGGATGGGATTGTCGCTGGATCGAGAACCTACATAGTCCCTTATGGAGTGACCTATTGTTACACCTTCAGTATTGATAACGCTCATTTGAATTTGACGTCCCTTTTGCTTTTCAATAAAACTTTGGATAGAATCTCCCGTGCTAATAAACCCAAACCAGCGATCACTATTGGGCAACAGATAAATGACATGCTTTTCCCGATTGGAATCGGAAAGTGCTCTAAAAATAATTTCTGTTTTGGAGGTGGAGGGCAAAATACCAATGGCTTTGTCTATGGATAGGGCATTGAGCGTTTGTGAAGCCATTTTATCTTTTAAGAAAATTTTAAGCTGCCGATTTCCTTTGCTATCATTTTGGGTAAAAAAGAAAGCCTCGAAGGGATAAAATGCTGTCCAATCCACTCGGTCAGATTTTCCACTGAGAATTTCATTGGGGATGAATTTTCCGTACAAAGAGTTTGCTTCTGCAGAGAGTGCGACAGCACCCGCCGCGGTAAGGCCACTCAATTGGCTTTCGATTAAATCTGTTCGATCGCGAAAAGTAAATTTATCGACTCGCCAAATTGTTACACCCATTAATAATAGGCCCAGTGAAAAAACAATTCCTATGATTTTCCATTTTGTCATTGAAGCGGGCTTCCTTCCGTTGAATGTGCTATTTTCATTCTGACAAACTCATTTCTATCAATCAATTGCAAAAACAGAGAATTCCAATTAATAAGGGGCGATGAAAAAAGAGATTTCTGCAAATACTATCAAAGCCGATGTGTTAATTGTGGGATCAGGATTGGCAAGTTTGGCTTTGGCCTTAAAACTTCCACCGACATCTCAAGTTGTAATTCTCACTAAATCAAAATCCTCCGATACAAACACAGCCATGGCACAGGGAGGAATTGCAGCCGTAATGTCTGAAGAGGATAGTTTTGATCGTCATATCGAAGATACACTAACTGCTGGAGTAGGACTTTGTAAGATTGACGTTGTCAAAAATATTGTAGATCAAGCCCCTGAAAGAATTAAAGATTTACAAAAATGGGGAGTTCATTTTGATGTCAGAAAATTAACAGGTGAAAGTTCGTCAGAAGTTCCAGAAATCGATTTGACGCGAGAGGGCGGACACTCGTTTCGGCGTATTTTACACTTTGAAGATCAAACCGGTGCCGAAATTCATCGAAGCCTTCTAAAAAAAGTTCGAGAGGCTGATCACATCAAATTTCTTGAGGACTATTTTGCCATCGATCTTATTCTCAATAAGCAAGTAGCGCCCTTTGATATGAAGCCCAATGCCTGTGTGGGAGTCTATGCTCTTGAAAAATCCTCAGGAGAAGTTCGAACTTTTGTTGCCAAACATACAATTTTAGCAAGTGGCGGAGCGGGAAAAGTTTATCTCTATACGACAAATTGGGAAGGCGCTACGGGAGATGGAATTGCCATGGCATTTCGAGCAGGTTGCCGAGTTGGAAATCTTGAATTTACTCAGTTTCATCCAACTTGTTTGTTTCACCCCGAAGCTAGAAATTTTTTAATTTCAGAGGCTTTGCGTGGGGAAGGGGGAGAGCTCATTACTTCTTCGGGACAGCCTTTTATGAAGAAGTACCATCCTCTTGGTTCCTTGGCCCCTCGAGATATCGTGGCACGATCCATCGATGCGGAAATGAAAAAGTCAGGAGACTCCTGTGTCTTTTTAGATATGACTCATTTGGATTCTAGTTTTTTGAAAGGTCGATTTCCAGCGATTTACAGTAAGTGCCTACAGCATGGTATTGATATGGCGATTCAGCCCATCCCGGTCGTTCCGGCAGCTCACTATCAGTGTGGCGGTATTGTGGCAGATGTTAACGGTTGTACGGATTTGCCAGGACTTTGGGCTATTGGAGAAACAGCATGCACAGGCCTACATGGAGCGAATAGACTGGCTTCCAATTCTTTATTAGAGTGTTTGGCGATGGCACATAATTGCGCTCAAGTGCTCTCAACAAAAATGAATGAATTTTCAGAGAATCTAAATTTAGTTCCTTCGCCCTGGATGCGGCCCTTAGGTGAGGCAAATGCGGATGAAATGATCGTGATCAATCATATGTGGGAAGAAATTCGCCGTTTGATGTGGAACTATGTTGGAATCGTACGTTCTAACAAGAGATTAAAGCGAGCTCAATCTCGACTGGGAAATATTTTAGAAGAAGTTGGTGAGTATTATTCGAATATGCAAGTTCATAGTGATATTATTGAGTTGCGAAATATTGCTATTGTTGCTGCTTTGACTGTGGAATGTGCGCTTCGTCGCAGAGAATCTCGAGGAATCCACTTTAATCTCGACTTTCCTACTGATCCTGGGTCGGGTGTATTGCCTAAAAAGGTTGAATCTTCTGAAGAAGCTCCCAAGGACAGTCTCATCTTTCAAGGGCAATCAGATCGTTTTCATAGTCTTTATTAGCGCTGAGTCGAAATAGAAATGCGCCCTAATTTTCTTGGCAAAGGACATAATTACTTAGATTATTTGAGATTATGTAATTATGGCCTCAGTAGGAATATTTTCTATTGAGTTGCTTTGAGTGAAAGTGAGTTCAGAATGTATAAACGCACTGAAGGCTTTTTTCAGGGGCATGAAGATATCAAGTTGTATTACCAAGTTTGGTCCCAGCCCTCTCCTCAGGGACATATTGTTATTACTCATGGGCAAGGCGAGCATTCCGATTGTTACAATCGCCTTATTGATTTCTTTTCTGAATCTAAAAGCAAAAATCCTTGGAATTTTTATGCATGGGATTTGCGCGGGCACGGTCGCTCTGAAGGGCGTCGAGGCTATGCTACCGAATTTGAGGATTATTGCAGCGACTACCTTAAATTTTTAGACTTTATACTTAATGAGAAGTCTTTGCAAAAGGGGCCAATCATTCTTCTTTCACATTCAATGGGTGGCCTTATAAAAACAAAAACATTGATGGATAATCCTAGAATTATTCCTCAAGCTCTCGTTTATAGTGCACCCTTATTTGGAGTTGCCGTGAAGGTTCCTGCTTACAAAGATCATGGCGCCGCTTTTCTTAATAGATGGGTGCCCCAAATCACATTGGGAAATGAAATAGATAATAGTTTTTTAACTCGGGATAAAGATGTTATCCGAGAATATGAACAGGACATTCTTCGCCATACTCGAATATCTCCGGGGGTTTATCTAGGAATTAAAAAGACATTTGATTTTGTTATGCCCAAAGCAAAAAAAATTCGATTTCCGACTTTGATTCAAATATCAGAAACAGATCAAGTTGTTAGCTATCAAAAAGCTAAAGAGTTTTTCAGCGCCTTGGAAAGTCCAATTAAGAAATTCATTTCTTATAATGAGAATGCTAAACACGAGCTTTATAATGATATTATCCGTCGGCAGGTTTTTACAGATTTGAAGGAATTTGCAGAGAGTTTTATTTAAATTTTTTCAAGGGATAAACGAATGGCTTACTTATAGTCAGGCTTCTACAAAGCAAGAGAGGTGAGATCATGAGAATTTTTTTACTAGCATTTGCAATAATCATGCATTTAGGATGTGTAACAAGTCCTACTGGGCCGTCCGAATTGAACTTAATTTCTGCGAATGAATACGAAGCGACGATAGATAAGTGGACTCGGCACGAAAGTATTTATTCTGGTTTGTACAACTTATTAGAAGTGTACGTAACCTATAATAGCGGAAAGGTGCTTTTTAGTCAGTTGGATCAAAATGCTAGAATGTACCAGTGGGATAAAAGTAAATATTTAGAAAATAAAGCAGCCACAGAGAAAAATTATAATCGTGAGACAGAAGTTTTTGTAAGTCTTTATACACCTGAAAGAAAGAATAATGATTTGCAAAAAAATAAAACTTTGTGGAAAGTGTTTTTAGATGCCAATGGGCGTCGCTATGAAGGAGTTGCAACCAAGGTCAAATCTGTTCCTGGAGAAGTTCAAGGTTTATACCCCTATTACAATCGCTTTTTTGTACCCTATTCTGTGAAATTTCCAGTTTCTGCTTTAAGTCTTGAAGGAAAAAAAGTTCGATTTACTATGACTGGACCCGTTGGCTCGATCAGTATGAATTTTCTAGAGTCTGAAGAAAGTAAATAGGAAATATTGTGACTCAAGAGAATGCAGTTATCATTTATACGGATGGAGCTTGTTCTGGAAACCCTGGACCAGGGGGGTGGGGTTCGATAATCATATTGAGAGATCAGCGAGTTGTTGAGCTTGGGGCTGGAGCGAGATCTACAACTAACAATCGCATGGAACTGCAAGCGGCAATCTCTTCTTTGGAAAAAGTAAAAATATTGGATCCGCATTCGGAAAAAATTATCCTTTTAACAGATTCTGTTTATGTGATTCATGGAATCCAAAAATGGATTCATGGATGGCGGCGCAACGGGTGGAAAAATGCAGAAGGAACTGAAGTGCTTAATAAAGACCTCTGGTTCCAATTTTTTGAATTGGCCCATGGTTTCTTTAAGGGGAAAATGGAATACCGTTATGTGCGAGGTCACCAAGGAACTCCAGGGAATGAACGCTGTGATGAGATTGCAGTTGCATTTAGTAAGGGGTCTGTTCCTTTTCTTTTTAAAGGAAGTTTAGAGGAATATTCCTATCCAGTAATACCACTTCCCGTGCTTCAAACAATTCCCGAAAACAAGAATTATGGCGAAAAAAAGAAATCTGCCTTCAGCTATTTAAGTATTCTGGGTAATGAAGTCATGCGACATCGGGATTGGCCTAGCTGCGAGCGTAGAGTAAAGGGCAGATCTGGTGCAAAGTTCAAAAAAGCAATGTCCTTCGAAGATGAAATTTCAATATTGAAGTCCTGGGGGGCCTCGGGTGTGTCTATCATTGATGAAAAATAAATTTCATATAGCGAAGTAAAAATTGAAATTACTTTTGATAATTCTTTCGGGCCCTAACAGCGTCAAAGGCAAAGTCACTGAATACTCCATCTACACCCAATTGAAAAAATTGAAAATATTCCTTTTCGGGATCATCGTGGTATTCCGCCGCTAAGTTTTCATGATCACTTCGAAAGGTGTAAGGATGTACAAACAGATTTACTTTGTGAGCATCTTCAATAAAAGTAGTTGCCTTCTGAAGATTTTTCGAATTTGGATCCTCACCAATTATCATTCTTTTCCATGGACCGACCCCATCAGCGTAGGATGCAATCATTTTTAAAATTTCAGGGTGGGTCATATCGCCGTAGGTAAGATGGCTTCCACGAGCAGCCCAGTCGGCAGGTTGCATCTGTGGTTCATCCAGAAGTTGAAGTAATTTGTAATTACTATTCTTTCCCATAAGTTTTCGGATTTCTTGAAGATTGCTAACCTCAAAGGATTGAATGACGACGGGTGATGCGCCTGGTTTATCATATCCATATTTTGCAAGAGTCTCTAAAACTTTTTCCTCCAAGGAACAATTATGAAGAGGCTCATTTCCATTGCTACATTTTAATTGAATTCCAAGACTTTTGAAGTAAGTTGAGTGTTTTATTTCTGGATAGATCCCAATAACGCGTTTTCTCTCTTTTTCGCTCTTCTGAATAAATTGAAGAAATTCTTCGAATGTAACTAATGGAAATTTTCCATTATAATTCTGATTGCGATAGGTCAATCTTTCTTTAGCTCGGACTTTTTTGATTTCATCATAAGTAAAATCTTCGATAAACCATCCTTCTGTTTTAACTCCATCAACTGTCTTTACTCTTTTTCTATCAGGAAAAATATCGGCAACGTTCGTGGTGCCGCCAATTTCATATTCATGGCGGATAATCAAGACACCATCTTTGGTGGAAACAAGATCTGGCTCGATAAAATCTGCGCCGGCTTCAATGGCCATTTTGTAGGATTCAAGAGTGTGCTCTGGGCGGTAGCCACAGGCTCCACGGTGTCCCACAATGATAGGAGTCGAAAATGGCCAATCATGTACCGTCGAGGCCGGAACTCTTGGAGTGCCATCGGTTTGCTTTTCTTTAAGTTGCAGATATTCAGGGTCATTTCGAAATTTAGGAGTATTGCAACTTGAAAGAGTTATGAGTAGGCCCGTTAAAAATAATTGATGCACAAACTTATTCATTTCTTCCTCAATGGTGAAAATAAATTGATATGAATAATATCAGTGCAGGTGATTCAAAATTGCAATCCCTTTTTTTTATCGAGCTGATTCAGGTTTTCTTTGAGAGCACCTAGTCAAATTCAAAACACGCCCTAACAATAATTAGAAAATAGGTAAAAATAAGGTGCCCTAATAGGGCATCTGTCAGATTTCTTGGCATGATCTCGAATAAGAATACTGCTCTCAAATACAATAGGTTCTATTTGGAACAAGGTCAGGGACCTGGCACTTTACGTGCATAAAAAAATTCTGTTATGGATTTAGGATTTTCATTTTTAACCCCTCTTAAATGAATGTGAATCTGAATCTAACTGTGAAAAGGAAAAAATGAAAAAGGGTGCCACTTCTTCAAAATGGACAAATTACTTGGCTTCACTTTTAATGGGAGTGACGGCGACCTTTTCTTCTTCATCCTATGCCTTAAAAGTTGCTGTTCCTCACGGAAAAGTTAATTATTCGCGAAGTTCTCCTCAATCGGAGAATCAACGAGTTGGTGAGAATCAGCGACAGCAAGGTGGCGTTCAGAATAAGTCTAAATTTAGCAATCAAATTTCGCCCTCTAATCGTTCGGGAAGAGCAACGGCCTTGCCTATGAGTCCTTCGAACTCTTTGCTGACGAAGTCTCAGTCTGCTATGAGGTTGTCCACTATGACTCCTCCATCAAAAGAGGAACCGGTCGGATTTTCTGGAAAATTGAGCATTTCAAGCTTACAAAGTGTCGTGGATCATCAAGACGGAACCAAGAAAGATATCACTCAGGTAGTTGGAATCGCGGGTCTTGATTTTACGGAATATGGAAGTTTGGAGCTTACGATGATCTACGACCGTATGAATAAAGATCCTAAAAAGAGTGATTTCGAAGACTCGGAAATTCGCTATTCATGGAAGCCCTATCACCTATCTATTTCACGGGAGTGGGAAGTAGATTTTATTCCTGACATAGGCGTGGCATTGCCAACTTCTAGGGAGTCCTATGAAAACCAGGAAATGCAGGCAGCGGGTATTGCCGAGGGTTCCTTTTCATTCACATCAAAAAAATCGGCTATTCAACAAAATTACACAATGGCAATAGAAACCTACCGCTATATGCACAAATATGATGTCGCGATTGATGGGACTTCGAATGTTCAATGGGTTTTGGATCAGACCTTGTCTGCAAAATGGAGTTATGGAAAGTTTTCAGTATTTACTTCATTTATTCACTTTGATACCTGGACATACAGTGGAAACACTGATGGTTTATTTCGCCATAAAGAAGGAGTAGGTTTCGCACTCACTAAAAACATTGGATTTCAAGCAGGACATACCAATTTTGCCAATGTATTTAGGGCGAACGGCTATTCGAATAATGTAAAACTTTTTGATGAGGAAAGCTCTCTCTATTTTATTAAGTTAGTATTATCAATTTAGAAATCTATATAATTAGTAATTAGTATTTTGAACGTTTTTTGTTTAGAAGGAGTGGGAATGGAATTGTACAGAGGGATAGTCAAAGGAGCGACGGGGATGGGGATTTTATTTGCTTTTTCATGTGCCAAACCGCGAGAAGCAAAGCTTGCCCTGAGCGCAGACAGCCAAGTATTTTCAATCCAGGAACTGGGTGGAAATGAAATTGGAAAATCCATCGGAACCATTCAACTGAGTGGCGACAAAAGCGAGCCGCTTTTTGCGGATATGGCGTTGGCATTGAATGACCGTCCATCTTATGCGATAAGCATGGAGGAATCTTCGGTTCCGAGTAATATGAAGTACATGCTAGAGGGTGTCTCTGCAACTGGTAAGCCGGGTCAAAATTTTCCAATTACAATCACTGTCGATGATTCGAACTTAACTGTGTATAAAATGGTGGATAAAGTTTCAGACTTGAGTGTTCTTGAGTGTGGACTCAGTCTTAAGAGGGCCCAATTAGATATTCTTCTTGGATTGCAATTTGGAAAAGCTCCTACTAATTCCATTCAAATGTTTCGAGAATTGGGCAATGCCTGCGAGAAAGGCGGAGAAGGCTTAATTTATGTACCATTGTTTAAATATAAGATTGCAGCTAAAGGAATTTTAGAGAGAAAGAAGAATTCCATAGGGGAAGAAACTGCGGAGTTGGTTATCAAACCGACAGACATTAAGAATGCAACCCACATTCAAGTTTCAAGTGGTGTGGATGCACGATTGAATGCACCCTTTATGGACGTAACTAATGATGAATCCATCGCCCATGTTTTTGTTGCCGATAAGGTTTTAGTGGATTCTTCTGCTCTCGAGACAAACAAAGAAGGACCTTCTAACAATGTTACATTGAATTCCAAACCGGAGACAGCGCCGTTGACTACAAAATTTCACGGAGTCTTTTGTAATGGCAACTTGGAGTCCGTAAATTCTGGAAAAATGATTTCCATTCCGGCTAAATTTGTAAATGTCGTAATGGATATTAATCAAAGCGGTAAAATTTCTGAAGTTGCTAAATTGGTTCCTGCCTCAAAGGGTGTATCAAGGATGTTGAGTTTAGAACTATCGGCAGCAAAAGAAATTTCAGGATCTGCATGCAAAGAATCCACTAGTATTAAGGAAGTCAAATCGTTAGAAAATAAACGATAAAAAAAACCCAGAGGAGCAGAATTTCTCCCCCGGGCGGGCTTAAGAGTAGTGTGTGTGGGCGACTACTCGTTAACGTTTGACAAAATCTTTTATAAAATATGCTTACTAAGTTTTGCGCAAATCAACTTGGTAAGCCTATTTGCAGAAAGGTTTATCAAAAATTAAAGCCTCTTTCAGTTTCAGAGAGCGGGGGATTGGTATTCCGATTCTCTCCCCCCACCCTAAAATTCATATCGATAGAGAGTTCGATTAAACTAATTTCATTGCTACTTGCGGAAATTGATTGGCTTGGGCTAAAACGCTTACCGAGGCCTGCTGTAGAATATTGGCACTGGTCATTTCTGCAGTCTCTTTGGCAATATCTGCATCTTTGATGCGCGAGTTTGCTGCCGATAAATTTTCATATTGAACGTCTAAGTTTGATACCGTTGAGTCAAGTCGGCTTTGAATTGCACCGAAATTGGCTCGCATGGCACTGACTTTGACAAGAGCCTCATCAACCATCTGTAAGGATCCTCGAGCCGAACCTTTTTCCGTCATTTCAACATTTGTGATTCCAATTTCATCAGCAGTAGCATTGGAAGATAGGTCATATTTAATGATATTTTCATCTCCTGCAAAGGAACCCACTTGGAATTCCATAGTGCCACCCGATCCATCTAGAAGCCGCTTGTCGCCAAAGACGGTCGTCTTGGCGATGCGATCTGCTTCTTCGACCAAAGATTTGGCCTCCAAATTCAGAAATCCACGTTCCCTATCCCCGATATGATCGGATGCCGCCTGAACTCCGAGTTCTCGAAGGCGCACTAAGATATTTGTAACCTCTGTTAGTCCACCTTCGGAGACCTGAATCGCTGAGACCGCTTGGAAGGCGTTGTTTCGAGCTTGTGCAATTCCTCGCACCTGTCCGCGAATATTTTCGGAAATTGCCAAACCTGCGGCATCATCCGAAGCATGAACGATTCGACTGCCTGAGGCAATTGCCTGAGCGGCATGTTCTGCTCGTTTTTGTTGAACGCCTAATACCCGTTGTGCAGATATCGAAGCAATGTTTGTACCTATTCTTAAGCCCATGTTCTCCTCCTTAGACGAGATTTGTTGAGCCCAATACGAAGCTTTCATCTCGCTGACAGCAGCCGTCGCACCACAGACAAACTGCTACGAAAATGAAACCAACAGCATTGAGCCTGGTTTATTTGTTTTCATAAATAAATTTGTTTAAACAAAAATTATTTAGTTCAAATTTAAAAATCAATTTTTTATAAGGAGATGTCTCCAGACACTACCAAAATGGTGACTGACATTTTGGTAGGCTGGAGATCTGGCTTTGGAGGTTTGGTTCATTCGAGTGACTGCTGAATGAGGACCTACACAGCTATCTCCAACGTGTTCAAAATACTTCTCGGCTAAGGTCCAGTTTACTTTAGGCCCTTGGTCTAGCTTTCGGTGGACGCAATGCGTCTAGTTGTTGAAATAATTGATCTGTGTCCTTAAAAATTTTTTTAAAAAAGGGGGACTTTGGTCTAGGGCGAATCTTCATTTCGATACATTGCCAATGCTTATCATTTTTAGA
>Ga0172367_10007553_pt1 | contig 12406 bp, 6 predicted proteins | sample Lak10m_FD_114542 | JGI IMG/M metagenome (GOLD analysis project Ga0172367, IMG submission 114542) | Freshwater microbial communities from Kabuno Bay, South-Kivu, Congo - kab_022012_10m | ecosystem: Environmental > Aquatic > Freshwater > Lake | place: Democratic Republic of the Congo: South-Kivu...
AATGATGTGTCGATGGCGTCAGAACAATCAATCCATCGGCTCCTATTCCTGTGTGCCAGGTGCATAGATCTTTGATCTTTTGTTCACTGAGCCAATCTAAACCGTTAGAATCTGACGCCTTATATTGAATATCAGATGACTTGTATTGAATATCTGACGCCTTACTTTGGTTGTCGATGATGATAAAATCGTTCCCGCAGCCGTGGTACTTGTAGAATTTTTGTTGTCTTTCGGACCCAGTGTTCAATGACATTTTTTCAGTATTTTTTTCCGAAAGGGACATTTTGGCTTGTTTTTATGCGACTGAAGCCCTGGAATGAACCTTTAGGCGAATATAGGATGCGTAATATGCGAATTCAATCATTTCGGTCTTTAATTTGAACTTTTAGACTGCCACGGTGTTCGATTTGTCTGAATACTTGCCGGACATTTAGGGCAATAAAATGAAGTGTATGTCATTCTTAACCTCATATAACCTCATCAATAATTAGAATATGAAAAAATGGTTTTTGCTTTTTGCACTTGTTGTACTTGGATCGGTGGGTGGTGCCGCTGTTGCGATTTGGTATATGCCCAGATCTTCGATGGCTCTTCCTAACGAGCAAGCACCTATTCATTTAGCGAGTTTTCCGGATCACATCATGGAACATCCGAATTTTGTTGCGGCATCTGCATTGGCAACACCTGCGGTGGTGCACATTAAAACCAAGCAAGGGGGCGTTGCCGGAGCCATAGAAGACGAGGTCATGGATCCCTTTCGGGATTTCTTTGGCCGGGGTTTTCAGATTCCGCGTGGGCCACAGCAAGGTTCTGGGTCTGGAGTCATTTTGACATCGGATGGGTATATCGTAACCAACAACCATGTGGTAAAAGGTGCTGATGAAATTGAAGTGGTTTTGAACGACAAGCGTAGTTTTAATGCCACTGTGGTGGGTACCGATCAAAATACAGATCTGGCTCTGCTAAAAATTGAAGCATCCGGATTGAATACACTTTCATTTGGGAATAGTGATGGATTGCAGGTGGGTGAATGGGTCTTAGCAGTGGGTAATCCGTTCAATTTGAATTCAACCGTTACGGCCGGTATTGTTTCTGCAAAGGGGCGAAACATCAATATTTTGGGTGGGGGTTCAAGCATTGAGGCATTTATTCAAACAGACGCAGCGGTCAACCCTGGAAACAGTGGTGGCGCCTTGGTGAATGTGAAAGGAGAATTGATGGGAATTAATACGGCGATCGCCAGTCAGACCGGAAGTTATGAAGGATACTCTTTTGCCGTTCCAGCGAATATTGTTGCTAAAGTTGTTGAAGACATCAAGAAATATGGTACTGTGCAAAGAGGTTATCTTGGGGTGCAGATTCAAGATGTGGATGCGTCTTTGGTTTCGCGAGAGAACTTGAAGGTGAATTCTGGGGCCTATGTTGCCGAGCATATGGAAAACAGTGCGGCTAAGGACGCCGGAATTCGTAAGGGTGATGTCATTGTAGAAATCGATGATGTGCGGGTAACGGCCACTCCACTGTTGATGGAAGCGGTGAGCCGTAAGCGCCCAGGCGAAACTGTTCGTGTATTGGTTGACCGACTTGGGGAAAAAAAGACCTTTAATGTTGTACTTCGAAACGCTGAGGGCACGACTGGACTGGTGAAGGCTGAGTCGGAAATAAGCTCTGCCTCGGCATTAGGTGCCACTTTTGAATCTGCATCCCGCAAGGAACTAGAAAGCTTGAAAATTGACCAAGGCGTCAAAGTTAAGGCTCTTTCATCAGGCAAATTAGCCCAAGCGGGTGTTCGGGTAGGGTTTATCATTACCCGGGTCGACAAATCCCCTGTGGGCAGCCCATCCGAACTTTCTCGACTCCTGAGTCAATCGCGAGATGGCATTTTGCTCGAAGGTTATTACCCCAATGGCACCAAGGCCTACTATGGGGTGGGGATGTGAGAATTGCCTTAGTGTATTTTAACTCGTCGATGTTCAAGATATGTATTCTTAACCAATTTCCTCAACGAGGATGGTTCACTTTTGCCTTTGTATGGGTGATTTGCACGCAACTTGGGGCTCAAACCGCAACGAACCTCCCCTGTGGTTCGGGACCTACCCCCTTATCTAATCTGCAATGGATTGAGGAAATGCGGCGTTCGGGTTTGATCGATGGTCATCGGATCGAATCACAAGAGCCGGTCTATTTTATTCCGATGACTATTCACTTATTGAGTCGCGACAATGGCAGTGGTACATTGGAATTAGCGGTGTTGTTTCAAACGCTATGTGAACTCAACGATAAGTTCCGTCCTTCTGGCTTGCAATTTTATCTGAAAGGCAACATCAATCATATCCAGAATTCTTTGTATTACAATCTGCCAGACTATCAGAGTTCCTTTGCGATCAACAGCCAATATAATGTAGCCCGAAGCATCAACATTTATTTTTTGAATCTCAGTGTTATGGGATTGTGTGGGTTTGCCAATTACCCCAACACAGGCATGCCAAACGACCCTTTGCGACAAGGCGCTGTTTATATGGGTATTGCTTGTTCAGGCATTGGAAATACAACTTTAGCGCATGAAATTGGTCATTTTTTAAATTTACCGCACCCTTTCGACGAAACCTCTTCCCAGCCTTCGGCCATTTGGGCAGAACGTGTCACTCGTAATTGGCAAGAGCCGCCTCCACGCTATTCTGCCAATTGTGCTGTGGCGGGCGATCGTTTTTGTGATACCCGTGCCGATTACCGCGATCAACGCTGGAATTGCCCTTCTCAACCAACCGCTATAGACATCAATGCTGACCTTTTTAACCCCGACGAAAGTCTTTATATGAGTTATTCCTACGATCAGTGTGCTAGTCGTTTTTCGGTGGAGCAGAGTCAGGCCATGCGTGCAACTGTTTCAGGACCCGCTCCATCGCGGGGATATTTGATGACGCCACCGATGTTGCCCTTTGATTCCCTTTTGGGCACTACCCAGGTCGTCTACCCCGCCGACAGTAGCTCAGGACATCCAGCGAATTGGGTTTACATTCGTTGGCGGAGGGTGCCTGGTGCCGATCGGTATGCCATCAGGGTGAGTCGACCTACGGGCACTGTTGCTGAATGGATGGTGGAAAGTGGAGATACCTCCTTTTTATATACGGGCTCTGATCTTCGCCCCTTGTTTACCTACCGAATTTCGGTAAAACCATTGAACCACGGCTGGTTTTGTTCGCCATACAGTCAGGATGTTGTTGCGACCCTTTCTGATTCTTTTTTACCATGTCCCATCAATAGTGTACCTGCTGTGCAGCATGCTGCCGTAAGAGCCGACAGCACGGCATTGCTGAGGGCAACTCCTTCTATTTCTGGTCATAGCATACTGTGGCGTGCTCCTGGAATCGGTTCCCCATTCGTTCATCAGGGCACGCGCTACATGGCACCAGGGGCCTCCCGAACCCTATCGTACACAGTACATGAAGCAGCGGATGCCTATTTGTTTGGTTTGAGTCCTGGTCCGTTTCTCCCAGATTCGCCTGCATTCCCCGGCTTGTTTGCAACAATGCCGCAGCAGGGCGTTGATTATTACACACGAATTGCTCGTGTGGTGCGCTGGGATTGGGCCAGTATTCGAAGTGCCGGTGCAGCATCTGGTTTGATACAAATTTGGGGAGGAGGCGGAATTTCACCCGGCACTCCCACATTGATTGCTCAACGGGCTTGGCAAGTTTCTGGACCTGGCGAGCATCAACTTCCATTGGCGCTCTTATTGGATTCCGGGGCATATCAAATTCGTTTTTTGGTTGATTCGGGTAGTGCGCCATTATGGATGAGTCAAGGAGGTGCACATTTTCCCTACGCTATGCAGAATGACTGGGTTATTGACAGTACCAATATGTCGGCGGTATCTGGTGGTTGGGAAATGGGTGGAATATTCGATTGGCGCTATATGGCCTTTTGTTTGGGTCCTTCAACAGTCGTACACCAAACTGTTTTGCCGAATCGGCTCATCATGGTTGAACCCACTTCAAGTTGCTTGGGGGATAGCTTTCATGTCCCTGTACAGTTCGATCTGGATGGAAGTCTGTTGCAATTTGGCTTCGAGTTTACGTATGACAGCACCAAGATTCATTTTTTGGGTGTAGAGTCGACGCAACCTGCGCTCTCGGGTGTTTTGCTCAATGTACAATTTTCTGGCCCAGGCAGGCGACAGCTCAGTGGGCAGTTGTTGTCGTCTTTGGGGTGGACAGCTATTGCTCCTTTGTTCAATCTGCGTTTTCAGAGGATAGCGCCTGGTGATGTTTTAATCGAATGGGTACCCGGCTCTTGCTTCGTTCAAACACCCCTGGGAATAGCCCATTCATTTTTGTTTCGTGGAACCGTTGGCAGGGATAGCACCTGTGCTTTACTGAACGGAATTATGACTTATGCCAATTCGGTTCATTCACCACTATCGGGTTGGACTATTCGGGGCGAATCCTTGTCTGCTGCCATTTGGGATGCCACGACCAACCCAAGCGGTTTCTTTCAAACAGCAATGCCTCCTGCCCAACGCTACAATCTTGAACTCACATCACCAGTTTCATGGGGAGGGATAAATGCGACCGATGCATTATGGGTTTCACGTTTCTTTTCTGGTCTCATTTCACTCGACTCTCTTGCTTGTAAGGCTGCAGATGTTAATGCTACTAATCATGTAAACGCTACGGATGCTCTTCAGATTAGCCAGCGATTCTCAGGTCAAAGAACCACTTTCTTACGATCCGACTGGGTGTGTGACCCGTCCATTGTAGATTTCGGCACTGGGCCATATGCCATACCGATGATTATACGTGTTTTGGCTACCGGTGATGTCAATGGCAGCTATAATTTGTCGCCTCCTTGATTCCATGAAAAGCCCTATTTTTTCGTCTGATCCCCGAAGGAAATGATGAAAAAAAATCCCCGGTCAAGTAGACCGGGGATTCACTCCCATTACATTACCTATGAAGTGTTGCTCTGGGAAATTAACTTAAGGCAAACTAACCAAGCGCACAGGAATCACTTGATGTCCTGATCTTCCAATGTACTCGACGCGGATGAGGTATTGACCGGCTGGCAAAGCGTCTAATTGAAATTTGTGCGAACCCGCGTGCAGGAATGTTGAATTTGATGCATACAGCATTTTACCGCGTAAATCAACAATCGAATAATGAAGGTCAGCATCTTCTACAAGGTTGATCATCAATTGTCTATTTCCGCGTGCGGGGTTTGGAAAAACGCCGGCAGTTGTTTGCTTCTGACTTGCACCTACAGCGCGCAGGAGTCGAGCGCCAGAAATGATTTGGGCGTCTGAATCGGCCAACTCACTGTTACCGACAATCTCAATTTGAGAAAAATCAACAGATTCCGATGAATGTTCAAATTCAAGAAGTCCTAAAACTGAACCCGCTGCAATCTTTTGCCCACCTACTTGATACCAAGAAATACTAATCATACCATCGTGGTCCTTCCACAAGAGGTTGTTTTGGAGCAGTTGGGATACGAAACGTGCCTGCCCCAATTGACTTGGGTATTTTATATGGAGGGTGATGGCACCAAGATCCATGTTTTCCTGCGCCACCAAAGCCACCTCACCTGGCTTCAAGGTGCTGATATTTGTTACAGCCGTTTCAAACAGAACATCTGGTGTTGTGCGTAATGCAGGTGGATTGTAGCTGCCATTCACATCGCCGAAGCATAGAGAAAGAATTGCGGGTTGTTGTGTTATCGAGCTTGATATGGTGACCGAAGGATTTTGAAAATACCAATTACCTGAGGTGAAGGAGGTAATTTGGCTAACCGTGCGCTGTGAAATGCGTAATGCATCGGTAGAATTGATGCTGTTGCTTGCGTTGACATCTGCAACGCTGGATCGGATTCCTGGAAGTATTGCTACGCTTGAAAAATGGCGTGCAACATTCAATGCATCGGTTGAATTAACGCCGCCCCAAGGCTTGTTCGTGGTAACCGCTAAGGAGTAATTGCCAAAAGGTATAGCGTTGAACTCATACTGACCAGAGCTATTGGTTGTGGTACTTTGAACAGAAACGCCTTGTGCATCGCGCAAAACCACCGTGCAATTGCTCATCGGAGATTGTGCCGTATTGTCATATCGTACGTGTCCATTTAAAGTGCCACCTGGAATTTGAGACGTGAGATCCCAATAATTGCGAACGCGTATTCCATCAACGATAATTCTTTGTGCTGCATTGTACTGCCGTAATGCAATTCCTTGAATGACATTAGCATCAGGTGTTGCCAAAAATGTTGAGGTACTTGGGGTCTGTCCAAGTGGACCAATTGTAGGAACGGCAGGTTCCGAGTAAATATTGTCGCCATCGCCAAACACGTACAGGCTCACCAAATCGTTACTATCGCCAAGTACAAATTGATATTTTAATACGACCAAGTATGTCAAGCCTGTATCCAGATCTGAGGTAACATCAACACCAACCGTAGATGGAACTGTGGCTGAATTGAATGCCAAGCCTAATCGGAACGTAGCTGCTGAACTACCTTGTGTAATGTAGGTTCTTCCTCTGAAAGAAGAACTTACATTGCTAAAAACCGGATTTGCAGCTGAATCATATTCAGCTAAATGAAGGAAATAGCCTCGACTGTTTGAGTTAACTGCGTTTCCACGGACCATAAATGAAGCGTAAACGGCCCCTGAGTCAATCCAATTGGTGAAATTACGGTTCTCATCAGCACCTGTATTGACAACCCGTGCTGCTCCCCCAATATTGCTGCCATAATAGGCAGATTGAGAAAATGACAATCCAGAACCAGTAACTGAAATCGGATTGGTAGTTCCGCCGCTGTGTACCGCCCAATTATTGTTGCGCAATAAATCTCCGTCTGTATAGTCGAAGTCCTCTACTAAGGCCGTTGTTGCACCCGATGCACGAGAAATAGATGGAGTAGTAAAACTCAACTCTGCACCGTAGGCAGTACCTATCAGGTTGGTGGCATAGGCTCTGACAAAAAAAGTCGTATTCAGTGGAATGTTGGATAAGTTAGACGAAAAAGCACCCAGCCCAGAACCAGATGCAACGACAGCCCCTGAAATGGTTGGATTAGGCTGACGACCCCATGCAAATCCCCGTGCACTGACTGCCAACCCGCCTGTGGCAGTAACTTCTCCACTTAAGACAGCGGTATTGTAACCAGAGGCTAGAGCCGATGTTGTGTTGACCGAAGGAATTTGGGCGCCCGGTGTTGTAAAATTTAAGGCTGTAGAATAGGTGGAGGTATCTGAAGCACCACCTGATGCACAAATCGAACGCACCCATACTGTGTAAGCGGATGAACCAGTTAGACCTGTAATTGTGGCGGAAGGGGTTGAGGAGCCCAAGATTGTGCCACTCCCCGGTTGACCGCCAGAAGCGGCGTATTCGAGAATCCATGAAGTCGCTCCAGCGGTGGCATCCCAACTCAAGGTGGCGAATGTGGTATCGACAGCTGAGGTGGCGAGGTTTGTGGGCGTAGCGCAACTAACCGGAGCCAAATCCCAATTTTTGGTTACCCGAATGCCGTCGACAATGATTCGTTGCGCAGTGTTGAATTGGCGCAAGACCACGCATTGTAGGTTGCTCGTTTCTGTATTGTCGGCGATGAATGGCCCAAGGGTTGGGGCAACGGGTTCTGATGATAAATCGGCACCTGCTTCAAAAACATAGGCGCTGATGACGTCATTGGTCGTGCCTGGGACAAAAGTATATTTCAGTACCACCAAGTAGGTAACACCGGTATCCAAGTTTTGGCTTAGCCCAGAGGTGGGTACTGTTGCAGAGGAAAATGTAAGACCTAATTTATATTGGCCTGGATCTCCGGGTGCCACATAGGTTCGGGCTCTGAATGAGGAGATTATACTGGTGTAGACTGGTGCTGTTGCATTCGCGTATTGACCTAAGTGTAGAAAGAAACCAGCGGTTGAGGAGGTGGGCACATATCCAACATTGATTAAGAACGAAGTATACAATGATCCAGAATCAGCCCAAGAAGTGAATGGTCTATTTTCGTCGGACCCATTATTGCTCACCAAGGCCGATCCACCTACGCCATTTCCCAAATAACCAGTACCCGACAGAGACAAGCCCGGGCCAACCGCGATGGGATTGGTGGTTCCTGCACTGTGGGCGAACCATCCCACGGTATTGAGTAAGGTGCCCGCAGAGTGATCGAATTGTTCCTCGAGCAGCATTTGAGACCATACATTGCCGCTGCATATCAGGAAAAGTAAGAATGGTAATACTGTTTTTTTCATAAAAAAAATTTAATAATCCAAGAACAACGAGTCTTGTTAGATTTTTGCATACCAGTATTTATAAAAAATACATACCACTAGAGCAGTTTTAGCTTTTCACGCATAATTACGGGCGGCACAGCAGAGTAGCCTAAGATCAGCCCCCCTTTGGGTTTGGATCCGGGGAGATAGCAGCGACTCAAAGAATGTGAAGTAATTCCCACTTTAGAAAGCTTCTTTATGAGTTCACTTTCGACAGAAAGTCTGTCGCCTGCTCCACGTAAATGGAAAGTAAGATGAAGACCATGAGCAGGCTGGTTTGTTCCAAAATATCCGATTTCTGGACTGAATGGAAATAATTTTCGAAATAACATTTCTCGCAATGGTGCTTCATCACTGAGGTTGCGCAGGTGATAATACAAGTAATTTTTATCGATAAACTGACGCATTACTTCTTGAAGATATGGAGAAACAAATCGATGGGAATGTGCTTGTATGGCTTCCACAGCGTGGGCTAATTCTGGCGGACATACCATAAAACCCAGACGAATTGATGGATACAACAATCGGTTGAATGTGCCCAGATAGATGGTGCGACCATTAGGGTCTAAATTGTAGAGAGGTGGAAGGAGCCTACTGCGGTCTGGGATTTCGTGTTCGTAGTCGTTTTCAATGATTAACGAGTCGTTTTCATGAGCCCAGTTGATCAGTTCCTTTCTCCTTGATAAACTCAATGGCATGCCTAGAGGATACTGACACCCAGACGTGACATGAACCAATTTCGGCGTTGGATTCTTGCCTTTTATGGGCAATAATGCCGTAATAATGCCATCATCATCACAACTTATGCCTTCTATATGTGCTCCTGAACCCATGAATATGCCCATAACATTTGGGAATGTGGGATTCTCGAGAAGGACCGTGTCTCCTGGGTCCAAAAAAGTGTGTGCGAGAAGATAAATGGACTGAACAGATCCAGAAACTATAATTATTTGCTCGGTTGTGCACGATATTCCTCTACTGATCCGTAGAAAATCCCTAATTTTTTCTTTTAAGGGCTGGTCCCCGCTGGTATGGGTGTAATTCAGTGTACTGGATTTTACATACCTCCAATAGTTGTTTAAAAGGTTTTTCCACCGACCTATCGGAAAAATATCAACTGGTGGTATGCCCGGGCGAAAGGCCAGTCCTGCGCCAGAGCTTTGTTGTACAAATCGAAAGCTGTTTAAATATTGTTTGCCGCGGCCCGAAATGAGGTGCATCCTTTCGGGTATTGGATCAATCGCGTGATTTTTTGTGACATGAAGCCGTTCGAGGTCCGAAACACGGTACCCACTTCCGGGTCTTACGGTAATAAACTGCTCCATTTCGAGCATTTCATAAGCTTTAATGACGGTTGACCTTGATATGTCTAAAGCCTCTGATAAACTTCGTGTTCCTGGTAATGGCCAAAGATTGGGTAGATTTTTTGAAACGATTGCTTCCTTAAGCGATTGAAAAAGAACTGTGTAAAGCAGTCTGCCTTTGATTGAATTTTGCTTGTGCTCAAGGATGTCGGGCATCACTAGTTCAACGACATATTCTATACTGGTATTCATTTTTTTCGATTAGTGGTATGCCAAAACTAGTCAAAACCTGCGGTTTTTGTTTCTCACTTCCAGTTGATTATGCCACATACCCAGATCAGAACTTATTTCAGTTGGCTGCTATGTTCCCTGGCTGTGTTTATTATTCAATCGTGCTTACCCGATGAGCCCGCAAATCCACTCCTCAAAGGGTCAGGTAGCTATATCTTTACCCCTCAGTTTCCTTTGGATCAACGACCACTCAGCATCCACTATTATATTCCAGGTCAGTTTCATTCGGGTTCCCCCGTTTTATTGTTATTCCATGGCAATGAAAGAAATGCCAGTGCCTACAGAGATGCCTTAATCGATGAGGCCCAAGCCAAAAACGTCGTTTTGATTGTGCCTGAATTTTCTGAAACCCATTATCCAGGCAATAACGCCTACCATTTGGGCGGCATGTTTGTTGATGGTGAAAATTCATCAACTTCTCCGCTCTTGCCAGCAGCTCAATGGACTTTTTCAGTACCAGATCAGATATATTCAGATGTTTGCGCAAAGAATGCACTGGTTCGGGGAGGCTATTCTGCCATTGGGCATTCGGCGGGTGCCCAATTTTTGCATCGTTACCTGATGTTCTGGCCAGGAAATGAAGTCAAGAATGCTGTTGTTTCGGCGGCAGGTTGGTATAATCTTCCTGATACCTCATTGGCATTCCCACATGGTTTGAAATTCAGTCCCTATTCTGATGCTCAGCTCGTCGGATTCCTAAAGAAATCGGTTCACCTTCAAGTCGGGACGAATGACAATAACCCCAATAGTTCCAGTTTACGGCGAGATAGTATCACGGATCTTCAAGGCCTGACCAGGTTAACACGTGCACGCTTTTACCGGCAGCGTATTGAAACAGCATCTGTTCAGAGGGAAGTAAATGCAGTGTGGACGTACAGAGAGTTGGTCGGTCTCGATCATAGTTTTGAACCTGCAATTGAAGCGGCATTTCAATTTTTGTTTCCATAATTGTTCGACGCATGGACCGAGTTTTGGTACGATACGATCATAATCTACAATAAAAGCCCGATGAATAGATGTCCCGAATTCTGAACTTAAAGAATATACCCTGGATTTTTCTGGGTCCTTTGGTCTATGCTGTGGTCGTTTTCGGTTTCCCGGATCTTGGTTTATCGGCTTCTGAGTGCGGAGTACTAGCTGCCACTGCGTGGATGGTGGTGTGGTGGGTTTCTGAGGCACTCCCAACAGCTGTGACGGCCCTATTGCCCATTGTTTTATTTCCAGTCGGGGGAGTGGTGAAAGTTGCTGATACCACACGGCACTATGGGCATCCCTACATTTTTTTGTTTCTCGGAGGATTTCTTCTGGCTACTGCAATGGAAAAATATTCGCTTCACCGACGAATAGCATTGGGCATCATTCGTTTCATCGGAACCCGCTCAGATCGAGTTGTTTTGGGTTTTATGTTGGCAACTGCCTTTGTTTCTATGTGGATTTCCAACACGGCAACCGCCGTTATGTTGATGCCTGTTGCCACCGCGCTGTTGCAACATAGAACTGAGCGGAACAGCAGTGTCAATAGCGTAAATCAGGCGTTAGCGGATGTACGTTTGGCCAAAGCGCTGATGCTTGGTGTTGCATACGCTGCATCCATTGGTGGAATGGCCACGTTAATTGGGACCCCCCCCAATTTAGTATTGGCCGGTGTCTGGAATGGACATACGAATTCATCGATCGGATTTACTCAATGGATGATTTTCGCCCTACCTATTTGTCTTTTGCTCCTTTTTGGGACTTGGTGGTATTTGACCCGGATAGCATTTCCTTTATCTACAGTCGATGAAGATTCCACCTTCCCTGAAGAAAATCAGTCTATTGAATTCGTTCGGATCGATAAACCTGAGCCACTTCAGATCAATGAAAGGAGAGTGCTTTATGTGTTTATGGGTATGGTGCTGGCTTGGGTTTTTCGTTCTTTGTTCATTGAGCCATGGATGCCGGCGTTCGACGACACTTTAATCGCCCTTACTGGGGGGATGCTTTTGTTCCTAATTCCAGCTTCGACAGGACATGGAGGCTTGCTTGAATGGCGTGATACGCAAAAAATACCTTGGGGAATCTTGTTGTTGTTTGGCGGTGGAATGGCTTTAGCCTATGGATTTGAGCAGTCCGGACTGGCCGCAAAGATTGGTAACAATCTTGTCATTTATAAAGATGTGCATCCGCTCCTTTTTGTCTTCCTGGTCGTGATTGGTATGAGTTTGCTGACTGAATTTACATCAAATTTGGCCGCCACTACTATGATTCTACCCATATTAATCCCTGTTTCCGTTGGATTGGGTCAATCGCCTTTGTATTTGTTAACAGCGGCTGCGCTTGCCGCTTCTTGTGCATTTATGATGCCCGTATCGACTCCACCCAACGCTGTTGTTTTCGCCACAGGTCACCTCAAAGTCAGTGAAATGACTAGGGTTGGAATTTTTGTCAATGTGTTGAGTGCAGTTCTCATTACGCTAGGGGTCTATTTCTATATGCCCTTTGTATTTGAGTGATTTCAATTTAGAATCTCATCTGAAGCATAAATTCTGTTCGATTC
>Ga0172367_10007554_pt1 | contig 12406 bp, 7 predicted proteins | sample Lak10m_FD_114542 | JGI IMG/M metagenome (GOLD analysis project Ga0172367, IMG submission 114542) | Freshwater microbial communities from Kabuno Bay, South-Kivu, Congo - kab_022012_10m | ecosystem: Environmental > Aquatic > Freshwater > Lake | place: Democratic Republic of the Congo: South-Kivu...
ATCGCCATAAGGTACAGTGCCAACAGGGTTAATTTATCATGTGATTTAACTAAAAACAACATGTTGATAGCATTAACAATTATTAGAAAATATCAACGAATTAGATACTATAAGAATGCCTTCACAAATGAACGATCGATTTTCAAATAATCGAGATTAAATTTTTTCAAATAAGAAATCGCAGAATAACCTGTACCAAAATCATCCAAAGAAAGTTCAACCCCAGTTGCTTGCAAGCGTTCAAGTTTTTCAAGAATCAGCGGGCTGTTATCGAGTAAAAGTCCTTCTGTAATTTCAATCACCACAAAATTCGGGTTGATACGCATTTTTTGCAAATACTCAATTGCCATTTGATCACCGTCACTTCTAAGCAGTTGAAGCGGCGACATATTGATACTAATTTTGAAATGCTTATCTTCACAGCAGTTTAAATTCCACTGCTGCGCGGTGTGCGCGGCTTGATAAAATACCCAACTGCCAATGTCTTGAATTAGATTGGTTTCTTCTGCAAGCGGAATAAAAACTGCTGGTGAAACCATGCCTAATGTCGGATGTATCCAGCGTATCAAGGCTTCAGCTTTAACTATTTTCCCCGTATCAACGTCAACAATCGGCTGGTAATACACATGTAGCTGTTCTTTTTCAATTGCTAAACGCAAATTGTTAATTAACATCAAACGCTCATGTGCCTGGTCTTGCATACTCCGAGTAAAGAAATTAAAACTATTTTTTCCGTAGTCTTTCGCGGCATACATTGCCTGATCAGCACATCCCATAAGCGTATCGGCATCTGTTGCATCTTGAGGATATACTGCAACGCCAATACTGCCCGAAATACAAATAACGTTCTCATCTAACTGAAAAGGTTTAGCAAGTGTATCAATTATCGCTCGTGCAATACGTTCTAAAGGTGGGATGAGACCCGCTTCTGGCAAAATAGCGACAAATTCATCACCGCCTAATCTTGCGATTGTGTCCGTTTCTCGAACACAACTTTGAATGCGTGCTGCTGCTTCAACTAATAAACGATCACCTGTTTCATGCCCTAACATATCGTTCACTTCTTTAAAATTATCTAAATCAATGAACAATAATGCGATTCGAATGTTGTTACGTTTTGCCTTGAGAATTTCGACCCGCAAACGATTATTAAACATTCGACGATTCGGTAATCCTGTCAACAAATCGTAACTAGCATGGTAGTGCATTTCTTTTTCAATGCGTTTGCGCTCTGTGATGTCATGACCAATTGCAATTACGCCTACAATTTCCCTATTTTGATCATATTCAGCGACATAACGAACGTGATGGTTTCGCATTTCGCCAAAAGAATTTGGTAATACCAGCTCAACTTCGTATTCCTTACCTGTTTCGATGACATGTTCAATTGTTTTGTGACCATCTAAAGCCATCTTGTCATTAGGGAATCTTTCAACCAACGTCATGCCAATGGTTGGGAGTATTTCTGGTGCAAGGCTTATCATAAATGCGGGATTCATGTAAATCACACGACCTTTTTTGTCATAACGAGTCAGGCAATCAGGCATATTTTCTGCTAAAGCTCTAAATTGCTGCTCGCGGGCAGCTAATTCATTTTCTATAGTTTTGCGTTCCGTAATGTCATGCCCCACTAAAACAACGCCAACAACATTACCCGCTGCATCAAATTCAGGTGCATAACGATTGTAAAAATAACGTGTTTGATTATCGGCAAGCACTAATTTAGCCTCGCCTTCTGTTGAATGCCCCGTTTTTAGAACATATCGCAATGTTTTTTCTACGTCGTTTTTGACCTTTTCATCAAGAAGTGTTCCCTCCGTTGGCATATACGCTAACAATTCTGCACTTGTTTTTCCCGACATTTTTTCAACAGCGGGATTGACATAAGTACGACGGCAATTTATGTCATATCGAATAATCGGAGATGGCGATGTTTCCACCAAAATACGGAATTCTTGTTCACGTTGACGAAGTTTTTCCTCCATTTGTTTACGTTCGGTAATGTCATGAGAAATGGAAATAACACCTACTACATTACCGTTTGCATCGAATTCGGGGGCATAGCGGTTCTGAAAATAATAAATCTCGCCTGTCGCGGGAACTCTAAATAAAACCTCTTCTTCTTTTGGCTGACCTGTTTTTAATACCAGCTCAATGGTTTTTTCTGCCTTTTTTAATTCTTCTGTGTTCATCGGTGATGAATCAGAGGCTTTTTTGTATAACAATTCTTCTGCTGTTTTGCCGATTATTTTTTCAGCAATAGGATTCATATAAATCCTATTACAATTTTTATCAAAACGAAAAACAGGAGAAGGCAAAGATTCGGCTAAAATTCGGAATTGTTGTTCGCGTTGAAGAAGTATTTGCTCTGAACGTTGACGTTCTAATTCAGCGGCAACGCTTGTGGCAACTAATTGTAAAATCGACGTGATGAATGAAACATCATTCATCGGTTTAGTATCTAAAACGGCGATTAGACCAATTACTTCTCCATTGGTATTCCACAATGGCAGCCCAATATAACTTTCGGCTTGCATTTCAACCAGTAAATGGTCATCAGGAAATAATTGCTGGACGTTTTTAGGATGAGCGCAAAGTTTGCCATTCGCCACGCCATCACAAGGTGTACCATCTAGGTCATACAATATATTCGGAACAACATTGCCTTTGACATAAAGTGCGACCGTTTCGGCTTGCGTTATGTCTGAACCTAATTTATCGATGATAACGTAATCAACTCTGAAAATTTGCGCGAGATATTGCGTGAGTGCGTGTAAAAATGATTCACCGCTTTTTTTCCAACCGCGTTGGGCAACAAATTCTAAGGTGTTTTTTATATGTTGTTGTTCAGTAATGTCCATTACTGTGCCAATAAAACCAAAGCGTTGTTTATTACCGCCTTCATCTAAAAACGGTTCGCCCCGTTCAGCAATGTATTTGATTCGACCATCAGGAAATAACAGCCGATGTTCAACTTGATAGGGCTGTTTTTGTTCAATAGAAGCGTGATGCGCCTTGATAACTTTTTCTAGGTCTTCAGGATGAACTGTTCCATAGAATGCTTCAATCGTTGCTGAACACTGTGATTTGTCAATTTCCCAAATGCGATAAGTTTCATCTGACCAGAACAATTGATTATTAGCAATATCGACTTCCCAACTGCCAATATGAGCAATACGTTGGGCTTCTGCTAACAATGCCTCGCTATGCTGCAAGGCTTCCTCTGCTTGTCTGCGCTGAGTAATATCATGTGAAAAGGCAAGATTGTAATCTTGACCATCGAATTCAAAATAATTGGCATGTACTTCTACGGGAAAAATACGTCCCGCTTTTGTTTTATGATCTACTTCAAGACGAATAGCATTCAACGCTTTAAGCTCTTGCCAATGAATAACCCAGCTTTCCAACGGAAAATCAGCACCAATTTCGGTAACATTCATCTGTAATAATTCATCGCGTGTATATCCTGTCACGCGACAAGTTTCTTGATTGACATATTGAATGTCGCCATTTTCGTCAATTAACCAGACAGATTCTTTGATGTGGTCAAGGGCAACATTTAACAATTTGAGTTGTTTTTCAGTGGCTTTGCGTTGCGTAATATCACGCATTAACGCTAAGTTATAACCTTTACCTTCAAATTCAAAATAGTTAGCGTTGATTTCAACAGGGAAAATATACCCATCTCTTGTTTGATGGCGACTTTCGAAAAATAGAGAGCCATGCGTTTTGAGTTCTTGCCAATGTGTAGGCCAAATATCTATTTGATAATCGGGATCAATATCTGGAACACCTAACTGGCGCATTTCCTCGCGCGAGTATCCTATTGCACGACAGGCTTCCGCATTGTTGTAATGAAATTGTGCTTTTTCATCAATCAGCCAAACGGCTTCAGCAACATGATCAAGAGCAAAATTCAATAATTTGAGTTGTTTTTCAGTGGCTTTGCGTTCTGACAGGTCGTGAACCAAAGCCATACCATAATTTTTTCCTTTGTAGGAGATATGACTAGCGCGAACTTCTACTGGAAAAATCGATCCATCTTTTGTTTTATGATGTGATTCGACTACAGCAAATTTCTGTTCAGAAGATACTCGGATTTTTTCAAAGTTTTCAGGTGTGATGTTCGGATCGATATTAAAAACACTCATCTTCAACAATTCTTCGCGAGTATAACCTAAATGGCTACTGGCTTTTTCGTTGACGATGAAGAATCGCCCTTTTTCATCGGTTAAATAAATAGCTTCATTAACTTGATTAAAAGCGTGATTTAGTAAAAGTAATTCTTCTTCATGTTGTTTTTGTTCACTAACATCTCGAACCAACGCCATACTGTAATTTTTGCCTTGATAAAAGATGGCACTTGCTCTGACTTCTACAGGAAAAATATGACCCGCTTTTGTTTTATGACGGGTTTTTATCGTTGCTGATGATTTTCCCGCGTTAATGCCATTTTTGTAATATGTCCAATCTTGCGGCGTAAAATCGGGGTCAATATCAAATATCTGCAAGGTTAGTAATTCTTCATGCGAATAACCTAAACTTCGACATGCTTTTTCATTCACGATTACAAATTTTGCATTTTCATCAATTAAGAAAATAGCATCTTCAACATTATCAAACGCATGAATAAGCAATGCGTGGCGTTCTAGTAAATTTTGCATAGCAACATAATTTATGTAATCTAAAAATAAATGACAGTAATGCTTATTTTATGTAAGAAATAAGACAAAAAAACTTGATGATTCTGAATCAACGATATTCATAAATCAATCGGTGTTTACAAATGTAAGATAACTAGCGGCATCTTAGCTCACGTCGTACAATAGCCACGTTTATCTACTGCTATCTATTATCGATGATTAAGCAGATTAGAAAATTTTACTTTTTATATTTTTTGGAGAGCCAAATGGCACGAGTTACCATCGAAGATTGTTTAACGAATCTCGAAAACCGTTTTAAATTAGTTTTACTTGCAAGCACACGCGCCCGCCAACTTAGTCACGGAGCGACAGAATTTGTCAAACGTGGCAAAAATAAAGATACCGTAGTTGCGTTGCGCGAAATTGCAGCAGGTCATGTTACTGAAGACAATGTGCTGGCATTACATCGCATGAGCGATATTCACGAACACAAAGAACCCGTCAATCCATTGTTTTAATTTAAATTTTTATGACTGCTTCTAAATCATCTGAGTTAGCGACAACAAGTGAATCACTTGAAAATCAACTAGTGACTCGCTTGTCAAATACATTGGAAACCTATTTAGAAGCAGCGCAAGTTGCCCAATGTTTACACGCTTATGAGTTTGGAGCCAGCGCACACAAGGGGCAATTTCGCAAAAGCGGGGAACCCTATATTTGTCATCCGATTGCAGTGGCAATTAGTTTGGCTGAAATTCGCATGGACGCAGACGGCATCACCGCTGCTATTTTGCACGATGTCATTGAAGACACTGGGATTACAAAACAAGAACTTGCCGCGCAATTCAACGAGGAAGTTGCTGAATTAGTCGATGGCGTAACTAAATTATCAAAAATCGACAATAAATCACACGCACAAGCGCAAGCTGAAAATATCCGCAAAATGTTTTTAGCCATGGCAAAAGATTTGCGCGTGATTATTGTCAAACTCGCAGATCGTTTGCATAACATGGAAACGTTAGGCGTAATGCTTCCCCCAAAAAAACGTCGAATTGCACGAGAAACGCTTGATATTTATGCGCCGATTGCTAACCGTTTAGGAATGAATTCGATTCGTCATAAATTGGAAGGTTTGAGTTTTGAAGCCATGTATCCGTATCGTCACGCGGTTCTAAATCATGCGATAAAAAAAGCGCGGGGCAATCGGCGCAAAATGATTGATACCATCGAAAATACTATCCGCACTCGCTTGCAAGAAGCTGATTTTCCTTGTGATGTCGCGGGACGTGAGAAAAATATCTACAGCATTTACAAAAAAATGGTGAAGAAAAAAATTCCGCTTGCTGACGTATTCGATGTTTATGCGTTTCGCATTTATTGTGATGATGTGGATGCGTGTTATCGCATTTTAGGCATTATGCACAATTTGTATAAACCGATTCCTGGAAGATTTAAAGATTACATTGCCTTGCCAAAAGAAAACGGCTATCAGTCATTGCATTCAGTTTTGATTGGTCCTTACGGTGTGCCAATTGAAGTACAAATTAGAACGCACGAAATGCACCGTATGTCAGAATCAGGCATTGCCGCGCATTGGCTTTATAAATCTGACCCCGATAAAACTAAAAATTTCCAAGTCCTTGCCAATGAATGGCTCAAAGATTTGCTCGAAATTCAAAAAAGTGCGGGCGATTCGCTCGAATTTATCGACAATTTAAAAGTCGATTTATTCCCGCAAGAAGTATTTGTTTTTACGCCAAATGGCGCAATTATTAAATTGCCGCGTGGTTCGAGCATTGTTGATTTTGCTTATGCAGTGCATACCGATTTAGGCAATGCCTGTGTTTCAGCGCGAATTGATAAACAACTCATTCCCTTGCAAACGCAACTCGAAAGCGGCGTAACGGTTGAAATTATTACAGGTGAACACGCAAGACCGAATCCACTTTGGCTAAATTACGTTGTCACGGCAAGAGCGAGAACCGCAATTCGCAATCGTTTAAAACACATTGAAGAAAAAGAAGCACTCGGTTTAGGGCGTAGATTACTTGAAAACGAGTTACTGGCGATGAATGTGCAACTTTCGGAAATTGGAGAGGAAAAAATTGCTGAATTGTTGAAAATGATGGGCTTAAAGTCGTTTGAGAATTTGCTTGAAGACATTGGTTTAGGTAACAAAATGCCGTTACTGGTTGCCAAACAACTCACGCAAGACGACGTTCACACGCACGTTAAACTCGATGATAATGCAAAAAGCCATAATCGCCCTTTAATGATTAAAGGCACAGAAGGCATGGTGGTTACGCTTGCTAAATGTTGTCGTCCAATTCCAGGCGATGCAATTATCGGTTTTTTCAATCCAGGTAAAGGCATCGTGGTACATCAACATGATTGCCACAATCACGCTTTGATTAAGAAAAAGCACAATAATTGGCTCGACGTAGAATGGGGCGAGGATACGAAAGGCGATTTTGCCACCGAAATTCGGGTACAAATCTTAAATCAACGTGGCTCATTAGCGACTGTTGCTGCAACGATTTCCGAACTTGATTCCAACATTGAAAACGTCACCGTTGTTGATCAAGATGCGCGAGTGTGCGTGGATTCGATTATTTTGACCGTACAAAATCGCGTGCATTTAGCGAAAATTATGCGCCGTTTAAAAGAATTATCGATTGTGTTGAAAATTACCCGCGTGAAGGGCTGAATCTCTTTGCGCTAATCACAAGGCGGATTCAAGTTTGTTTAAAAATATCGAGAATTGGTTACATCGATGGCACAAACTAAAAAATTGAAGGTAAAAAGATGAAACAAATTTACATCATTGAAGACGGACGTGGAAATAAAAAAATAGGAATGACCCAAGATATTAAAAAGCGAGTAACTCAGCTTAAAACAAGTATTCCAAACGGGATTATTTCTGTGATGATTTCTGATTTTGTGGAAAATGCCCGTGAAATTGAAAAACAATTACACGAAGCAAACAAAGCCTACCGATTAAGTGGCGAATGGTTTAGCAAAGTGGTTGATTTTTGCGATATTGAGTTTTCATATTCAACAATCGATGTAGCACGAAAATCTATTCTGACTTTTCAAGATTCATTGGAAATTATTGCAACTGATGAAAATATAACGGGGCAAACGCTAAAAGTTCTGATGGTTTTAATGAGCAATTTAGAATTTGAAAATTACATCACAATCAAACAAACCGTTATTGCCGAAAAATTAAAAATGCAAAAAACGCACGTTAGCCGAGCCATGAAGTTATTGGTCAATAAAGAAATAATTTTAAAAATCAAACAAGGCACAACGACGGGTTATAAATTAAATCCAACTTACGGCTGGAAAGGCAAAGTTGAGAATATGGAAAAAGCTAAAGCTCAAATAGAAGAAGAAAAAATTATCGACTTTCAAGAAGCGCGTGAACGTCAAAATCCAAGTTCTAAAATCAACGTGGCTACTGAAGAAATTCCTTATTGAAAATGACCACCATCAGCATCGACACCCAACGCGACCGTGCCGCAAAATTCGCCAAACGCTTTGAAAATGTCACCTCAGAAAAATCGAATGATCAAGATTTTATGCGCGAATTTTGTGCTATTTTTGGGATTAGTTCACGTCGAATTGAATGGCAATATCCTGTAAAAGACGGAAAAATCACACGCTATATCGACGGTTTGTTAGTGGGAAAGTTATTGTTTGAAATCAAATCCGCAAGCAGAATAAAAGGCGCAGAATTTCACGATTTATCGATAAAAAGATCAACTGAACAATTAACTAAAGCCTATCAACAAGCAGTTAGTTATGTTGAATTACTCAAAGAAAAAGCCGTCCCTGATTATATTTTAGTCAGCGATTTCGACTATTTGCATTTGTACAATCGCATCACAGGCGAACCGCGCATTGAAATAAAACTCTCTGATTTACCGCAACAAATTGAACATTTTTTATTTTTAACGGGTTATGAAAAACTCGTCATTGAACGTCAAGAAAAAATTAGCAAAGAAGCCGCTGAAAAAATGGCGGATTTACATGATGCCATTAAAATCACAGGTTATGGTGGCAAAGATTTAGAAACCTATTTAGTCCGATTACTATTTTGTTTATTTGCCGATAATACAGGCTTGTTTGGTGAAAACGGCACATTTCTAAATTATTTACATAATCACACACAATCAGATGGTTCGGATTTACATGGCGCACTAATCGCTTTATTCGACACACTCAACAAAGCTCCTGAAAAACGTTTAAATAATCTTCCAGAACATCGCGTACATTTTCCGTACATCAATGGCGAATTATTTGAAGGTGTTTTAGCTCATTGTGAATTCGATGAAACTTCACGCCAGCAACTTATCGAATGTGCAAAATTAGATTGGAGTGATATTAGCCCCGCCATTTTTGGTTCGCTGTTTCAAGCAGTGATGCACTTTGATGATGAAGCAGCGAATGCCAAAACTAAAAAACGGCGCGAATTCGGCGCACATTACACCAGCGAAGAAAACATTTTAAAAACCATCAATCCGCTATTTATGGATGATTTACGCGCTGAGTTTAACGCATGTAAAAACACCAAAGTCGTCGCTGCAAAAGCAGAAAAATTAGCAAACTTTCATCAAAAATTAGCTTCGTTAAATTTTTTTGACTCAGCGTGTGGTTGTGGGAATTTTTTGATTATTGCTTACCGTGAATTGCGTTTGCTTGAACTTGAAGTTATTAAAGTGATTCACGCCAAATCACTCAAGTTGAAAAAAAAAGAACTGAACATCAAAACCTTGATTAAATGTGACGTACATCAATTTCACGGCATCGACATCGACGAAAGCGCGGTGCAAATTGCCACCGTTGCGTTATGGCTCACTGACCATCAAATGAATTTACGAGTAGGTAAAGATTTAGGACTTTATTACAACCGTATTCCACTCAAGAAAAAAGCTAACATCGTTCACGCTAACGCTTTGCAACTCGATTGGCAAAGCGTTATCAAACCCAAAGATTGCAGTTTCATCATGGGAAATCCGCCTTTTATCGGTAGCACTTATCAAACCAAAGAACAAAAACAAGATGTTGCCGCTATTTTTGGAAATATCAAAGGCGGCGGCATTTTGGATTATGTCGCCGCTTGGCACATCAAAGCGACTGAATACATTAAACAAAATTCAAAAATTGCCGTTGCTTTTGTTTCTACAAACAGTATTTGTCAAGGCGAACAAGTTGGCATTTTATGGCGTTATCTTTTTTCACAAGGCGTAAAAATCCGTTTTGCTTATCGCACTTTCAAATGGAGTAACGAAGGGCGCGGCGTTGCGGCTGTGCATTGCATCATCGTGGGTTTTGGTTTGAATGAACCTAAACAACGTTTTATTTTTGATGACGATTTAAAAATTGACGCTAAAAATATCAATCCGTATTTGATTGATGCGCCAAGCGTCTTTATTGAAAAAAGGACAAAACCTTTAACAACAAATGCGCGTGAAATGGTTTATGGAAACAAACCTGTTGATGGTGGTCATTTGTTGCTATCGCCAGAAGAAAAAGCAGAATTGATTTTAAAAGAACCGCAAGCGCAAAAATGGATTCGTAAATTGCTGGGTTCTCAAGAATTTATCAACGGATTAGAGCGTTATTGTTTGTGGTTGGTTGATATATCGCCAAATGAATTGCGACAAATGCCCGAAGTTTTAAAACGGGTTGAAGCTGTTAAAAATATGCGTTTATCAAGCGTTGATGAACAAGCCAGAAAATTAGCAGAACGTCCAACACAATTTAGAGATTTAAAAAATCCTGATTCTTATTTGCTCATTCCTCGCGTTTCTTCTGAAAATCGGCGTTTTATTCCAATCGGTTATTTTTCTGCTGATGTGATTTGTAGCGATGCAAATTTTATGTTGCCGAATGCGAGCTTATATGATTTTGGTTTGTTGTGTTCAACATTTCATAACGCTTGGATGCGAACCGTTTGCGGACGCTTAAAAAGCGATTATCGGTATTCAAACACGATTGTTTATAACAATTTCCCCTTTCCAATCCCGACAGAAAAACAAATTAAAACGATTGAAGAAAAAGCGCAAGCGGTTTTAGATGCGCGTGCAGTGCATGAAAATTCAACACTTGCGGATTTGTATAATCCGTTGACGATGCCTGCGAATTTAGTCAAAGCACATAATGAATTAGACAAAGCCGTTGATTCTGCTTACCACTACAAAGGCGCGAAAGATGATGCGGCGCGGGTGGCGTTTTTGTTTGAGAAATATCAGGAATTGGTTGCGCCGTTGGTGGAGGTTGAGAAGGTGAAGAAAGTTAAAAAATTAAGACGCAACGAGGATATTTAGAAATGCAAAATGACTTAACGCTTTTTGAAGACTATAACATTCGTCGTATTTATGATGAAAAAACGGAAACATGGTTTTTTTCAGTGATTGATGTGGTAGCGGCACTGACAGAACAAAAAGAATATAAAAAAGCTCAAAGTTATTGGACGACGTTGAAAAATAGATTGAAAAAAGAAGGAAGTGAGTCTGTCACAAAATGTGACAAACTGAAATTGAAGGCAGTTGATGGTAAAAAATATCTCACTGATGTTGCCGACACAGAAACACTTTTACGCCTCGTTCAATCTGTACCAAGTCCTAAAGCTGAACCATTCAAATTGTGGCTTGCAAAAGTTGGCTATGAACGAATGCAAGAAATGGTCAATCCTGAATTAGCTGTTGATCGCGCTCGTGAAACATGGATTAAACAAGGTAGAAGTGAAGAATGGATTGAAAATCGCTTAAAAGGAATCACACATCGAAATGAATTGACAGATTACTGGAAAGAACATGACGTAAAAAAAGGGATGGAATACGCTACCTTGACGGACATTATTCATCGTGAATGGTCTGGTGTCACAGTAAAACAGCACAAAACAATGAAAGCATTAGACAAGCCTGATAATTTGCGTGACCACATGAATTCAGCAGAATTACTTTTTACGGCATTAGCAGAGTTTTCAACAAAAATGATTGCCGAAAACAGTAATGCAATAGGTTTTTCAGAAAATAAAATTGCTAGCAAACAAGGTGGAAATATAGCTAAAAATGCACGTTTGGAATTGGAAAATCAAACAGGTAAAAAAGTGGTTTCAAGTGAAAATCATCTGCTGATTAAAAATAGTGATAATGGAGAAACTGAAAAATCTAAAAAATCGAAGGTGAAAAAATGAACGCACAACCTCAATACATTACAAATGAGAACGGCGAAAAAATGTCTGTGATTTTGTCACTGGCGGATTATCAAGAATTGCTTGAAGAATTAGAAAATAAAATTGTTAATCTTATTGATGAACGCAATCAAGAAGTTGTGCTTCGAACGCATAGCCATGTCGTAGGGAGAACAAAAGAATATCGACTGATGTGTGATAAGAAAAAATACTGGCTTGAATTTCTTATAAAAGGTCATTTTGGAAAAGAAATTCAAGCAGTGCAAAAATATCCACTTGATTGGGAAGAAAGTTCTAAGCAGTTAGAACTGTTAAAAAAATCAGCATTACCGTTAACATTGACCAGCCAACCATGTTGCGACTTTCCTAGTTTTGAATTGTCAATTTTTGGCTTATGTACTGAAGTGCGTATTCACTGGTGGGGTGTTGAACTATCAGATTGTGCAGTTATCACTAATTTTGTTAATTGGCTGATTAGTCAGAAAAGTGATTAGCGAAAAAAATAAAAAATGAAAGCAATCAATTGGAATCACGAAAAAAACGAGAAATTGTTAGCAGAACG
>Ga0172367_10007556_pt1 | contig 12405 bp, 17 predicted proteins | sample Lak10m_FD_114542 | JGI IMG/M metagenome (GOLD analysis project Ga0172367, IMG submission 114542) | Freshwater microbial communities from Kabuno Bay, South-Kivu, Congo - kab_022012_10m | ecosystem: Environmental > Aquatic > Freshwater > Lake | place: Democratic Republic of the Congo: South-Kivu...
CACCGTGAACAGAGAATGGCCCGTGTATCGGAATCGGCGGACACGGACGAACCGCAAAAGAAACACTCCATCTGGACCTTCGTACTAGACTTGAGCCTAGCCATTAGAGAAACCTCCATAAGAGTTATACATTAAGTATACCCCTATGGAGGCCATTAGTCAATACCCAATTTAATTTGGGTATTTATTATAAACTATTAATTAGTCTCGTCCTAACTCTTTTAAGATTTCTTCTTGCATACTTGCAAAGTCATTCGCATTATTGTCAGGTTCAGTTTCCCCAATATCAACCGCATCAACTGCCCTATGGTCTACCTGCCAGTTTTTAGGTATCTTATCGGGTTCCTCAAACGATTTCTCAATATATCCACGATGGGCAACCGTGGGAGCGCCGGTGGTCAAGAACAAACAGTTATAACATAATAATTGAAGATTGTCTTGGGTAAAATCCTTTTCCCCATTTCGGAAAGTCAGTAGGAGTGGGGTCTTACTATCGGTGATTCGCTTTTCCTTGAACCCACACAGATTACATTCTTCAAGAATAAGGTTTCTGGCAATCATTCTGTGCTTTAAACGAATTAAACTATACCCAGGGTGTTTATTAGCAAAGACATCCTTTAATGGAATAGTACTGGCTTTAGCCGCATATCCTTTGGCTGTACCTATACCAGTTTGATTAAGATGCTGGTCAAATAGATTGTATATTTTTGCATATCGTCTGTACCGCATGTACCCAACCCCAAGAAACCGTGCGGCTTCCATATTACTTTTAGTTTGGGATTGAGCGTATTCAATATCTGCCTTTGATATTGGAATAAATCGTGAATGTTTATTCGGTCCTATCTTGGCCATGGGTGAACTCCGTAATCATCGGGAAGATATCTGCGATTGCCTTTGCACATGCCAATGCGATTTCCCGATGTTCCTTTTGGGTGGCGATATCACTGCGAATTTCTATGTAATGAATCCAACTGCGAATAGTGCCGTTGACATACATACGGGACTTTGTAAGTCCTTCTGGTAATACAGAACGTGCGACTTCCTTGGCGATACCATTCTGGATTGCCCATTCGTATGAACGCTTTGCTTGGTCGATAACTGCTTGTTGACATACATCCCAAGCAGTTTGTAAATTCTTATCGTTCACTTCAATAGAATTCTGACGATTCTTTTGGTCTTGTAATCGGGCTTCCCGTAAAGTAAAGTCTAGTTCTTTTACGGGATCCGCATATCGTTGACTGAATTCTTGGAAGGTAAACGAACGATGCCGTAGAATCTGACGAGCGATATCTCGGGTAGTTTCAATTTCCAGTACAGCATTTGCCATTTCAAATGGTGACCAATGCTTATGTTTGATTAGATATTTAATTAACTTATCAGATGTTTCTGTATTAAGTTGATTGCTAGGATTGCTGACTCGCGCACAATAGGCAACCAAATCTACGATGTCAGAATCAAGGGGTATTTCATCTATACAGGGAACTGTAAATGAAATTAAATTAACTGTCATATAACCTCTTATTGTTTGATATAATCTCCGTAAATGGAGAACTGTTTAATTGGCGGCGTTGGCTCTGGTGCCGTTTCTACTTTGTATATGATACCAGCCCCAGCATCAATATAGTATTGACGAGTGCCGTGTTCTTGGAAATAGTATTCCAATGCTTCTGTCAATGGAGTATATACCCGTTCGTCTGGTTTGTCAACCTCAACCCAGCGGTCACCTGGCGGAAGTCGTTTGAATATTTCTTTTTTAATTTCCATTACTTACTCTTCTGTTTTCTTTTTTTGACAATATGGTTGAAGAGAAGCTTAACACTACCATTGGATTCAGTTTTTAAATTTAACTCTAGTGTTTCAGGACCTTCTGAATCCATCTCAATAACCACTTTTGTACCATTATATTTTACCTTAAATGGCAGTGTAGGATTACAGTAATGGTCTGGACTTTTTAACTCGGACTTACCGCTTCCTTTATTAACTACTAGTGTGTGGACATCTTTACCACAACCATGAACCTTTTGCCAGGTGTCTAACAATCGTTGTTGACCTTCCTCTGTTTGTGCTAATTTTTCCATTTCTTCGGAGTATCTGGTCAAGTATTCTTGTCTGAACTGACGTTTAGCGTCTTCTTTCTCCTTATCAGACATTCCAGGTTTGATCCACGAATATTTTCCACGCAATTCCTTATACAACTTATCAACTACATCACCTTCTGGTTTACCTAGATATGTATCCCCTGCATCTTCCAATCCTGCATTCTTCATGGTAATTCTATTTGGATTGGTATAGATTTTCGCAGAGATTTTCATAACTTGCTTTTTACCGTTAAGTTCATATTCTAATAATATGTCGGTCGGATCAATTCTTGGGTCTATTCCTAGTTGCTGTAATCGTGTAGAACCAACACCACCAACCTGAGAGCAACTAGTAATCTTAGTACCTTTTGGTAAAGAGCTTCTTATTGCGTCCGCAGCTCCTCGGTTGAGTCGGTCAATCTCATCTACATCACCACCAACTTCTGCATATCTACGCTTTCTTTCTTCATAAGCACTGTTGTTAGCATCACTTGGGTCTAACAACGCGGTAACCCCAGCTTCATTAGTAGTACCACTTTCCGCGGCCGCAGCACTAGCCGAAGAACCATCACGCGGTTCTAAATCTAATTTGCGTTCCTTAATAATTTTTTGCATCAATTTAGTTACGGCGGTACCTGTGTTACCACACATACCCTTTGGTGCAAATCCTACATTTGGATGAATGTAAATTTTACTACGACCTACGGTTCCTTGAATCAGGTTCTGTTCTATTAACTGCTCAACAGCTTTTACTTGTTCTTCATATGTAGGTGCACTTATAAACGCTTGCCACAACTTCATAAAAGTTTCTGCACGACCTTTGTGGGTATCATCGTCAAACGGTATTGAATCCATATCAGCTCGTAACTTACCCAACTTTGTATGGTCTGATTTGGCAGCTTTCGGGTCTATGGGAGCAGCAGGAGTATTACCGGATGCCTTCGTCATCGGTATTACCGCACTTTGAGGAACATTTGGCTTTGGTTTAATTACTGATTTTGCAGTTGCTTTACCTTTAGGCGCGGCTTTAGTAGCAGCTGGTGTTGTTGCTTTTTGTGATTTCTGTTTATCGGCAGTTGGTTCGGGCTTTCCCTTTACTGGTTGTAGTTTACCGCCAACAACTCTGTGTGTTACCGGTCCTCCTGGCGTGGTCGAGTATACACCAAAGCCGGGAACTGAATAATATCCAGGATATTTTCTAGATTCTCCTGGTTTACCTTCTTCCCAAATATAAGACAAAAATTCTCTTAACAGTTTGTTCATAATCTGTCCCAAAAAGGATACTATTATAAATAGTTTATTTATTCCTTATCTGGTCGTTTCTGGTGCTTTACACTGGACTTTTTCTTCCCGCCCTTGGCTTCTTCTTCTCCCTTTTTGCGGCGTCCAATCTTCTGAAATCCAGTATATTGTTCGTCCACATTGAAGTCATCCTCGAATTCAAACTCATCATCAATTCGTCCGTGAAAATTCCACTTTGGCATTACTTGTTACTCCTGTTATAAAGTTATTTTGCCCACTTACCACGATTGACCAACTGGCAGATGACCGCATACACTGACAGGTCTTGGAAGGTATCTTCCACCGCCTCACCCACATTGTCCTGTTTACCCAACACGACCAGCTGCTTTAGTCGTTGAATCTTATCGTTCATGCGGAACCACAATCCCGTCAGCGACAACTTGATATCCTCTGGGGTTGCTAATGGTGTACCTACAGAGATATTACCAGGACCATAGTTCGACTGCTTCAAACAGAATGTTTCGTATTGTTCCCACATAATCTTTTTATACTCATCCATCATCTGTGGATACTGCTCTTCTATTTGCTTCACCACTTCTGGATTTTTGAATGTCATACACGAAACCCTCTAAATTGTCTAGTTGGCGGGACTTTACTGTTTAAGTTAGGTTGATTATGTGGCGGTGCACCCCACTTCCACATATACTGTTCCATAGCTATTTGTTCTTTCTCACGGAATGTAGCACTCTCTGCATTTTTCTTGGTAGATACTGAACCAAAGTGATATAGATGCAACGAATGTATTCGTGGAAACACAAAGTCTAGTAGCTCTAACTTTAAAAAGAAATCCCAATCACAGATGTTAGGACTATTATAGAATGTGTCAAGTCCACCAATCGCCATAAAATGCTTTTTCTTCATTACGAATGGAAAGATATGACCATCGCTGGTAATTTGTTGACTTGCTAATTTTGTTTCATTATCTAGAAACTGTTCATACAAAAATGTATCAACACTTTGTCCCAAGTCCATTGCGGGGAAATTAAACATCCCAGGTCCAGTTGGTTCTATTTGGTTAACAGTTATAACAAATCTTTCATCTTTAATCTTTTTAATAGATTCCGTCAACCGCTCGTCCCATCTTGTAGGGAATACATTGTCATCATTAATTACAAACACATACTCTGTCTCTGCTTGCATCACACCTGCGTTGATGGCATATTGCATTCCCGTATTCTGTTCAAACGGGAGGAAACCAACAGTTGGATATTTCTCCATCACCGGTTGGGTTTCTTCTACATAACCATCGACCACTACAATAATTTGTGTAGAGTCCAGTACCTTATTTTCGGTAATGGATTTTAAGCATAGGTCAAGATATTTTGGATTTCTGTAACTTGGAATAATAACCGTTATCATAAATTATTTATAGTAAATGAGCAGACTCTGCTTCGTTTATAAGAGTTTCTTTTTGCCAATATGAATAAATACCTTTATCTAACTCGTAGGTATCCCATATTTGGCGAGGTCTACTAGGTTGTAGTTTAACCCAATTCCACATCTTTGTCAACCCATCAAATAGACTGGTTCTATGTTCAAATCCAAGTAAGTCCACCGACTTTTGCCACGTTGGATATGCATATTTGACTTCGTGACGAGGAGGGAGATATACAGTTTCGCCACCACCCATAACCTTAATTAAAGTTTCTGCTGCTTCATTGATACTGGTTTCGTGTATTCCACCGAGATTGATAATTTCCTTTGAAGCTACGAAACTAGTTCCTGCATTCCATAGGGGTTCGAGACAATCTGTCATGTCGCTGAACGCACGCATTTGTGTACCATCACCGAAGATAGTAAGCGGTTGTCCTGTTAAATGCTTATACATCCAAATACCCAATACATTTCTGTAACTGTCCCAAATGTTTTGCATTGCTCCATACACATTGTGAGGACGGATAATACACCAATCCAATCCATGCTGTTCACCTGCGATTTGGATATCCAGTTCACATGCCATCTTTGCAACACCATATGGGTCAACTGGGCTACGAGGCATAGTTTCATCAAATGGTGGGATGTTGTCCCCATACACTGCCATAGATGAAGTAAAGACTAATCGGGTTACAGAATACTTTATACATGCATTAATAATTCCAGCAGTACCAACCAAATTATTAACATAATTGAATTGGCGGATAAACGGAGATAATGCTTCCGCTGCATACGCTGCGAAGTGATAAACAATATCTGGTCGATGGCGGTCAAATATAGCATCAACCGACTCCTTACCCAAATCCATACGATAGAGAGTTACATTCGGATGAACATTACTTTCATATCCACCACTAAAATCATCAATACCGATAATTTCTGTACCTGGCTTATTGTAGATAATCCAATTTGCGAGTCGTGACCCTAATAGTCCACCAACACCAGTAATTAATACTTTCATACTTCCATCTCCTTAGTTTTTCTGAAAATCATCAAGTGATGTCCACCATTTGGTGCGGTACCATCACGATGAGTTAGCTCGGGTAATCCTGTATATCCACGAATATACACATCTAAATTAATATGACATTCTTGTAACCATTTGTCAATCCACGTTTCTTCGGAATCATGTTCTATTGCAAAAAATACCGCGTTATCATTCATGTAAGAAAAAATACTTTTAGTTATTTCAGTTAAATTGAGTCCGCCAGGCACAACATATCGATATCCTAAATGTTGTAGAACAAACGTAGCGATAACATAGTCAAATTTAATATTACTATCTATCTCTGAAAACTCGTTAACTAACGTAACTCTACTTTTCCATTCGTCTGCAATAGGGCCCCTGTCCTTATACTGAACATCCCAGTAAAACTGTGTCATATTTGTATTGGGGTCTAACCCAACATAGTTAGCAGTTGTATTTTCCATTATCCATTGAAGATTACGACCAACACCACAGCCAAAGTCAAGAATATATTTTGCAGTTTTTAATTGGTCTTTGAATGGATTTTCGTTACACGCCATGTTGGTAGATGGATATTCATTTGAACGGGTCGTATATGTGTTTCCACGGGCAACTTCCAAGTTATCGTAATCCATTCCGGCATACCCGAATTTCTTTAGTATTTTCATATGTTAGTTTATTTGAGGTTTTGTCCAAACGGACGCAAACTGGTAAAGTCCGTGATGGCATTGTAAGCCTTCAGCAGAAACCGTATCATGGACAGACCGAATGTCAACATTATAGTGCATGGGCATATCCTCCGCTTCTCCGGCTAAATCTACAATCATTACAAATACCCCTCCCGTCGAGGTATGTTTAGCAAGTTCTTTGGTATAAGAAATTTGTTGTTCTGGTGTTAGATGTTCAAGTACGGCGTCCTGATAGATAAAGTCGTAAGTCTCGGTTAGTGTAAGTGAGTCTTGGGGTATGATATTTACCGTCATCGGTATGTTATACTTTTTAAATCTCCACCGAGCGAATTGACTGATGTGTGTGTCAATATCCATGTATGTTACGTCTTTACCGCCCCACTCCACCATAATTTGGCAGATATCCCCTATACCTCCACCAAGTTCTAAAAACTTCTTACCAGGATGTTCCTTTATGTAATCTAGTACGCCAGGTAAGAAGTTATTAATTTTGGTTTTTGGTCCTTCCATATCGCTATGAGCCGATAATAGGTCATAAATATATGTTGTACTCTGTGCATAAAAATCGTGATGAGAACCTTTTTCTGTAAAGTCTTCTACGTTTAGAGTTTTAAAATTAAGGATTCTATCTACTACAGTATCTACTGGTACACCACTGTATTCTGAATAATCATGGACCAAACATCCTGACGATAGATATTGTCTTACATCATTCATTATTGTCTCGTTTGTCTAAATGTTGTGCTATTTTTAAAAATACATCTTCATCAGTAAGATATGGGTCTAAGTTTATATGTGCATTCTTACCACCATAATATATTGGACCTAACTTTGGTTCTGGTAACTTCTGTAGTACTCCGTTTGGTCCATACAATTGATGTACAAAATCGGAAGTAAGTATTGTATCGGTTCCTACGGCGTACGCCAGATTAGCCAACCCACCCTCCGCACCAACAAATACATCACAATATTTTAGAATAGAGGCAGTAAGGTCTAATGACGGCCCTTCGTGATGTACTGTAAATTGATTGACATTCCCTTCAGTGCCTATTCGTATAGTATTGAATTCTAATTCGAGCTGCTCCACAATCCAATCAGTGTTTCTATGTGCTCCGCCGTACCCAAGATTAGGTACATCAATTCCTCTGTCATATTGTTCTTTGGTAAAGAGGAACGAACGTTCTTTCCACCCATTCATCAACCCAACAACCAATCCTGTCTTTTCACCGTAATAATCACGAACAAACTTATCCGTTTCTTCATTTGTGTTTATATAAAATGTTGGTGATGGGTGGTTAACTCCACACGCCATTTGTACTTCAACGGCAGGTGGTATCACTCTGGTTATTGGTCCTAATTGAAACACCCTATCATAAGTATTTGAATTTGATGGGATACGTGGGGACGGGCCCACTCCGTCAATAAATACATTTCTTACATATGGATTCCTCACAAAAAATGTAAATACTTGTGGAAATCCTATAACGTAATCGACAGCATCAAATTGACCTTCTTCAATCAAATGCTCAGCGATACTATTAGCAAATAAATGGTCACCAAAATATCCGTGACATACTATTAAACATGACCTCATAAATTCACTTTGTAATTAGTACTCTTTAACCAAATAACATTTGGAATATCAGTGTGCAATTCTTCGATATCAGCGGTAAGATTTTTATATCCAATATGCCGTTGCTTGTACGCTTGTTCTGTTAGATATTTACGACCTTCAAAGAAGTCTTTCTGTACTTCTTGTTGTTTGTTATGCATATCACCATTATCTTCGTGATACAAACAATAAAATGTACCTACTTCATTTCTATGCACTGGTAAGTTTGCCCACACAAACCGTTCCCGCAAGTCTTCATCTTCGTTTCCCCATCCACGATATAATGGATTAAATCCATTTATCTGCTCGAAATGAGAACGGGTCATTGCGATTACACCGCCATAAAACCGTGGGTCTATTTCTTGTAGCCATTGACGATATCCCGCAGGAATGTCATTAATATTTCGTAAAGAAACATTATCCTTATCTAAAAAGATACCCCTTCGGGCAGGTAACACAGGAATATCCGTTACTTCATATGACACATCATCACTTGGTACATAATCTGCCTGATGGAAGATTATAATATCACCTTTAGCATAATTATATGCGATATTCTGTACACATGCGATTCTAAAATTATCACTATCATTTTGTTCAGAAACGATAATCTCAAATGATTCACCAGAAAACTTTTCCAGTAATACAGGTAGTAATACCTGTAAATGTGTTTCTCTGTTTCTATATGGGATAATAATAGAGTACTTCATACCGATTCCCAATTGATTAATGGTGATGCCCACATTGGTTCACAGTGGGTACTATAACCTGGAAGTGGAGTGGCAAGTGTACGACCGTTTTCCCGTAATTCAAGAAAACACTTAAAGTCTTGTGGATATGTGCCTGAGGTATACTTCTTCCAAATTTCAGCATCTTCCTTTAATGTTGCTACCTTTGTAGCAAAGGTCATCGTTGTACTATTAGTAAGTTTCCAATGAACTGAATTAGTAACAAAGACTTTAGTAAGTTCTGCTGCGTCGTCATCAATAAAAGGATTACCACCCATGCTGGCTGGAATATACTTGTCTCTATGGTCATATAAGGAAACATAGTGCGACCTCTCTAATCCTTCTAGTAATACCATTCTAGAGTTTGGTAAATGGAAATAGTCATCTTCTACAAAGTATACGGTTTCATCATCTGGTAGTTCTAATGCAGCATCCATTACAATAAGAAACCCTGCCGCACTACTTCCGCCGTTTGTACGGACAGTTTCACATCCTAACGCGGTAATCCATTCAAGGGTTTCATCTCGAACATTATCAGCGTATATAGTTACTTCTTCTTTTGGAAAGTGTGTCAGGAAGTTTTCAATGCAATGTTGTTTTGTAGCATGTTGGAATCGTTCTTTTTTGTATGACCCATCACTTATTCTATATAATATTTTCATATAATTAAACTATTCCAATTAGGGATTCTGTCGTATTGATGGATGATTGCATATTCGTTTGCTGCCTTATAGTTAAAAGGAACCAGTCCCTCATTTACAACATGCAAGTGTACAGCAAACTTATCGCTGATGCTACTGAATTCTGTAAGATGTTTGTATTTCGTTTGAATCAAATAATTAAACGAAGTCTGGTCTGCCACCTTGTGTTTACCAGTAGACAATAAATAAATGTCTGACGAAATATCTTGGACAAGTTTTGCTGACCCACCAAATACTCCGACGTTGTATACCGGCTCATCTACTAAAGTAAATAATCCAATCACACCTAAGTTATAATGAAGATGTGTTTTATTCCATTCGTGGTTTTTGTAAAGAACTTCTTCACTTGTTGCTATTAGTTTGTCCGCGGGAATACGGTCAAACGGATTATGATTAAAATATACATCTCGTACATCTGTAATCTGTACTTTTTCATAAGTTTGGTTTTGTAGATAATTCCAAATGTGAAAAAATCTGAGATTATGGATTAAGTTATAAGATGTTTCTAAATTACAAAGACCAGTATGATGTTGAAATTCAGAAGCAGGGTTTCCCCAGAAGTCAAAATCAGGCTGTAATACTGTTACATTATGCTGTTTTAAATAGGCCAGTAGTGGATTGTTTTGTGAAGTTACATTATAAACTAGTAACACTTGCTCACAATCATCCCATTTGGATGTGGTCACCCACTTATCAATATCACTTGGGGAATAGTTTGCACTTATTGCACCGATTAATAAATTTGGTTTACTCATCTTTTAATATACAAAATATCATTTTGGATAATTTCTCCCGTTTTTGGATGATGACCAATACCTAATATTTCTTTCGGTACATATCCAAAGTTATGCATAAATTCATGTACTTCTGCGATTAGTGGAGAATTTTCGTTATATCTGGTTAATGAAACTTCTAAGAGAATACCTTTTGCTTTACTACATATATTTGTACCACCACTTATAATATCCAGTTCTGACTCCTGTGTATCCAGTTTAATAAGGTCAAATATTGAATCATCAGTGAATAAATCATCTAACCGTGTTCCCTTTTTTTGTATTACTTCTAAATTAGAATCATCATACCAAGACGTAAGTTCTCTGTAAATAGAGTTGCCGGTTCCTGATCCTGTGTCTTTTCTACTATAAAAGTTATATACAGAATCATCTTTTGTCAACAGTCTAATAAAATATTGGTCTGTTATTTTTTGTAAATACTGCTCACATTCGGTTGATGCTTCAATAGAAAATATATAACTGTCTGGAAACAAGGCTCTTGCTATTTGATGAAACTGACCAATATTCGCACCGATATCTAATATTCTGTGCGGATAAAAATACTTTGTGACGGGGACTAGATTCATTTTACCATTTTTCTAAAGGACATACTGATGTTTGAAATGCTACTTTTACCTTCATAAAGCACCCACACTCCAAGCACCTGTCATTTTGAAGTCGTGGACACTCTGTACAAATAGACCATCTATTATCTCTGACAAATTGTTCAACCAATGTTTTATTTCCAGATACCGCGTTTTTAACAATCTTACTACCATCACGCATAAGATTCTTTGCCATTTCCATAGCACTGGGTAAATCTTCTTTAGGAACACAATCTTCTTGCGGACAAATTTCTTCTGACATATTAACTCCTAGTCTACTGAACCAAGTAGAATTTGACGAACCTGTGACATACCACTCAAATTAAAAGTACGATATGAACGACCCTTTACATATGGTGATGTTGAGAATGTTTTATAAGCTTCATCTGTATTTAAATTCTCCACTACACTTGCTCGTCTGTCATCGTAATCCATACTAATACTTGTACCGAACGATGCAAAGAATTCTATTAGTTGTGAATCACTGAGTTCATCAATCACGAATCCATGTAACTGTGGTTCTGTTGCCCGCTCGCTTTTACGATTCGGGTCTATAACTAATACAGTATATGACCCAGCACCACCAGATTTCTTCTGATAGCTGAACTGTATCATCATACCGGACTTTACATTACTGAGACTAATGAATCTTCGTTCGCTTCGTAATGGCATTATTCACTTTTCTTAAGTTTGGGTAAATCAATCTTCTTTAATGTTGGTAATTTAATTGGAACCTGCTTTGGAAATTCTGGTACATATTTGTCAAGCAGTTCCCATGTTCTTTGCTGTATAGCATTGTATGAGAACTTTTTAAAGTTTTCCTTTCCTAATTTCTTTGCTCTCTTATGGAAGGTGTCGTAATCCATAAACACACCAGCAAGTGCATTAGCTGCCTGTTGAATGTCTGGACGGAACCACAATGATTCTTTAATAAGAATATTATCCCAAACTGAGCTTGGATGTATCTGTGCCAGTTCACCACCAATCAATACAGCTTCCTCTGGATTCAAAAAGTCCATATGTCCAGACCACCCAGAAGCAATAACAGGTTTACCACTAACTGACGCTTCAAGAAGTGGACGACCAAATCCTTCGCCCTTTGTAAATGAAACATGTGCTTTAATCTTTGGGTGATTATATAATGAATTCATTTCACCATCGGTCAATTCACCATGCAATACATAAATATTAGGCATGGTTTGACCTTCTTCAAGTTGTACAGTGCCACGAATATCTTTTATTTTCTTTAAAATCTCTCGTTTATCTAATATAGAAAAGTTACCACTACTGGTCTTTAAGATTAACGCTGGTGGAGAATTCTTGGCTTGCTTAAAAGTTTCGAGGAATATCCGAACCAATAAACCAACATTCTTACGGTCTTCACCAAAGTCACCACGGAGCCAGTGCCCTACGAATAGATAACAGAACTTTTCTGGTACATCGGCTAATACTTCCTTAACACTTTTCTGAATATCAGATTCGTATTCCAATCGCTTGAAAATAGCTTGGTCAATAC
>Ga0172367_10007557_pt1 | contig 12401 bp, 9 predicted proteins | sample Lak10m_FD_114542 | JGI IMG/M metagenome (GOLD analysis project Ga0172367, IMG submission 114542) | Freshwater microbial communities from Kabuno Bay, South-Kivu, Congo - kab_022012_10m | ecosystem: Environmental > Aquatic > Freshwater > Lake | place: Democratic Republic of the Congo: South-Kivu...
CAGAACTACCTCAACGAGTTCTGCTACAAACTCAACAGAAGATACTTCGGTGAAAGGCTCTTTGATAGACTTACCCTTGCCATTGCAAAATGCTACTGGTAATTTGCGGGGGAATCAGTAAAAGTATTCTCATTTATGTTTGCTGTTGTTCAAAACGGTATTCAATTCCCACGTAATGCGTTCTTCGAAAGGAAATTTCCTGACGGGGCAAGCAGGCTTGGAGCAGATGCGGCAGGAGGTAGGAATGCATGGATCTGCGTGGATGAACATTTCCACCGCCTCCGGATACTTTTCGGACACGAGTTTTTCCACGCGGTCAATTTCCTGATGAGCCTGTTCTACCGTAAAGTAGTTGGGTAACGTCATGTGGCAGTCCACGTGAATGCCCGTTCCGAACTTCTGCGTACGGAAATTGTGCAGGTCTATCCAGTTCTCGTTTCTGTTGGTATCCAACTCGGTAATGAGTTTGCCCAACAGTTCAAAGTCGGCTTCATCCATAATGCCAGCAACCGACTTGCGAACTTCCTTCAGTCCGATGATGGAGATGTATGCACCGAACACCAACGCCACAGCACTATCTACCCAAACAAGGTCGGTCAGAAGCACAATTCCCAACCCGATGATGAGCCCCAAAGAGGTGTAGCCATCGCTTTTGAGGTGCTTTCCACTGGCTATCATGGTAGGGGAGCTGTTCCGCCTGCCGTACAGTTCGGTCATCCAGCCCAATGCGTAATTAATGCCACCTGCCGCCACCGACAGATACAGACCAACGTCAACCGATTCCAACTGATGGCTTCTGAACAGGTCGTGGGCTGATTTCAGAACGATGCTGAGCCCTGCAAGAAAGATCAAGGTGCCTTCAACACCCGAAGAAATGAACTCGATCTTGCCATGACCATACGGATGGTCCATGTCCTTCGGTTTTGACGCAAGCACCAAACTGTACAGGGCAAACGAACCGGCAACCACATTGATAATGCTTTCCAATGCATCGGAAAGAATGGCGTTGGAGCCAGTAAGGTGAAACGCCAAGAACTTCACACCCATGATAATGACTCCCAAAACCACGGCAAAAACCTGAAAATGGATGTATTTTCTCTGCTCCATTCTTGCTTCCGAAGATAGGTTATTGGACATTTGTCCATCTGCGTGACAAATGTTAGTTATGCAGAACCTCTTACCATCGACCTTTGCACCATGAAGAACATACTCGTCCCGTTCGATTTCTCTCACAATAGCCGCAATGCATTGGAGTATGCCGCTCAATTGGCCAAACGCTGCGATGGTTTCTTAACGGTTTTCCACGCGTATGACCGCAGTGAAGTACTGGAAGGCGTGAAGGTGGCCACCACCGTTTCGGCCATGCACGACACCAAGGACAAGCTGATGAAGCGCTTCGGATTGGATGCCGATAAGGTGAAGCCCGTGGTTGCGCAAGGCGAGTTCATTGAAGAGGTATTGGAGTACATAAAGGCCGAGAATGTGGACATGATAGCCATGGGCACACGCGGTTCATCGGGTCTGCGAGAGCTTTTAGTAGGCAGCTACACCGTTAATCTGATGCAACAGGTGAAAGGAATTCCGATGTTGGTCATTCCAGAAAAGGCCGAATTCAAAGTGATGCGTCATATTCTTCTTTGTTCCGATTTCAGAGAGATTGCCGATGACAATGCCTTGGACCTTGTGAAGGAACTTGCCATGCTGTTTGAAGCGGATGTGCGATTGGCCCATGTTGAGAAAGGCAACGGCAACCCAACCTATGGTGAGGTTTTGGAGAAGAGACGCGAGATGTATGTGTTTGAACCTGAGGTCGATTGCACGTACAAGCGCATCATTGCGGCCGATCTGCTTTCGGGCATCAAGTATTACATGGACAAGAAGGGCGACAACGACCTAGTGGCCATGGTTTACCGCGAGCACAGTTTCATTGAAACGGTATTCGGATTGAACCACACGCACGAAATGGCCTACCATACCGAAGTGCCATTGCTGGTGTTGCCAGAAGGCAAGGATCAGAAAGGTTGATCGGTGGCAGGTCGGGTAGGGTTTCTATCTTGGACGCCACAAACCGACCTTATGCGCATTTCCATCTTCAGTTTCATCTTCTTGTGTTTCCATCTGGTTTCTTTTGGGCAAGATGAAGCACCCAAGGTATCTTTCGTTGCCTACTGGGCCAAAGGCGATACGTACCGTTACCGTGTCATCAAGCAGAAGAAGGAATACCGTGATGGTGTAGTTTCGAAGAACGACTCCAGTCAGTATGTGGTCACATTTGAGGTCATCGATTCCACAGAGAAGTCATACACCATCAGGTGGAAGTCGGAAACGCCTGTTTTGGGAGATGTAGGGCTACCAAGCATGTTTGTGGATCAAGTGCAGAATTTTCAGGCCACAGAAGTAATCTATACGACCACCGAATTGGGTGAATTCGTGGGCATTGAAAACTGGGAGGACCTCTCGAAGCAAATGACCGCCATGATGACGGAACTCTTCAATCTGATGCCTGATGGCGACAAGGTTTCGAAAGACGAACTGATGAAAAGCCTACAACCGTTGATGGTGATGTTCAGTACGAAAGAAGGGTTGGAGTCGTACACGTTCAAGGAACTGAAGTACTTCCATTTTCCGTTCGGGTTTGAGTTTGAAACCAACAATCCGCTGGTCTATGAGGAACTGTTGCCCAATGTGTTCGGAGGCAAGCCCATCAAGGGCGATGCGGTTCTGAAGTTCGAGCATGTGGACACCGAGAACTCATTCTGCATACTGAAACAGGAAATGAAACTGAACGAAAAGGACACCAAGCGGGTGATCAATGAGGTATTCGAGAAAATGAATCTTCCCGGCAAGGAAATGAAGGAGTTCACGAAGAAGGCCAAAATGAACGTGAGCGACAACAACACATACGAATACTTCTATTTCCCCGGTGTGCCGGCACGCATCGAAACCATTCGGACCACCGAAATGAATCTGAACGGAGAGGACGGAAAACGGGTCGACTCCACCATTATCGAGATCATAACGGTCGAGGAATAACCTCTGTCAGTTGCACCCCATATCCTGAGAGGAACGTGGGTCGTTGTTCGGGAAACAATTGCCCGATGGAATACTTGCAGGCACGTAACGCTGGAGGTTAGCATCGTAGAGGCCGCGCTCAATGAAATCGGTGATGGCCTCAATTTCGCTGTTTGACAGGTATAATGGATGAAAATCGGCTGCTAACTGACCTGACGGAACACCAAGGTTTTCTGGCGTTGCATTGTTCTTGTATCTGATCACTTTCTCCACCGAATGGAATGATGCGCCATGTCCATAGAATCGTGAATTGATGAGATTGTACAACTGCGGAACTTTGAACTTGTAATCATCTTCTGAATTCCCTGTGAATCCGCCTCTACCCAGTTTGACGGTCGGGTCATTTACAAGATACACTCCCGGACCATCCAGATCCTTCATACCAAGGGCGAAGAAATCCATGGAGTTGAGCGCGGGACCGTTGTGGCAGGTGTAACACTCGGCCTTACCGAAGAAGAGAATGGCGCCCTGCTTCTGTTTGGCCGTAAGTGCATTCGATTGGCCATTGAGCCATTTCTGAAATGGCGCCTCTGTTGCAAGCAATGTGCGTTCGTAAGCAGCAATAGCCAACCCTACATAAACGTTGCTCATTACCGTATCTGAACTCAGGTTGCCGAATGCTGCTTCATACAGGCTCTGGTAGCCACTGTTGAAAAGCGCTGCGGTCATATCCATGCGGTGCACGTGCAAACCGGCAATGGCCTGTGTTTCGGTGCCTTCATAACCAAGGAAGTTCCAAGCTTTGGGCGTAGCGGCACCCCAACTGCTTTCCGTTCCCACATTCAGGTGGGTGCCACCGAACTGACCGTTCCACAGAATATTGGTCTGGTAGGCGATATTGAGGGCCGATGGCGTTCTGATGGGCTGTAGGTCCACCTCGGTAATGTTGTAAGAAGAATTGGGGTAACGTCCTTCGCCATGCAAACCGAATCCGGAACCGCCTTCGCCCAAACCTTGTGGCAAACACGCCTGAAAGCCTCCATCCACATGATGGCAACTTGAACAGCTGTATGTGAAACGTCCTTCCTCGTGCTTCGGATGCACAGCCAGCCCTGTTTCGTGAAAAAGCAATTTGCCAAGTGCCACTTTGGCTTCGGTCAACGGATTATTGGGGTCCTGCGGAATGCCATCGAGTGACGTAGGGAACCTGTAATGGTCTTTGCCCACACCATTGGAGCTGTTGAGAAGCGCTTCTTCCAAAGCAGCGTCCAATGCATCCGGCTCATTAGTGTCGTCTGGAACCACATCCTCAGGCTGACAGCCACTAAGGGCGAAAAAACTCAGAAGCACAACAGGGAAACGGTACAACCCGTTTAGCGTTTTGGATTTCAAGCAGCGAGAGCATGTTTTATGTGATTCAGAGGCCTGCCACTGCTCAAGTTGAGCCATTGCAGACAGGTGACGGCCGCGAGCTTGTAGAGTGTTCGAGAGGCGAGTCCGGAGAATGATTTGGCGTAGTTCCGTTTCATCAGCATCTGGTCGCAGAGCTGTGAGAAAAGGGTCTCGATTCTTTTTCGGCACCTTGCAAAGACCATGGGGTATCTCCTGAAGCCCTGCTGATTCGACCTCATCGGGGTCTCCAGTCTGATCCCTTGTGTTGTGAAGAGGTCTGTCCGGCATTCAGAGCTGATGTAGCCCTTGTCTGCGAGAAGTGTGCAGTTGTTCAGGCCGCTGTGCCTCACATCGTCAAGGAACCTCACGTCATGGACACTGGCCGGAGTGATGTCCATGCTGTGCATCACACCTCTGACCGTGGTGACAAGATGCAGCTTGTAACCGAAGAAGTACTGCCTGTTCACGGCAGAATAGCCCTTGTCGGGAGCGGTCCGGTGATGCTCCCTGCACACCTTCGACCTGCCCGCCCGGCTGTTCCTGCACACTGGGACAGGCATGGAATCGACAAGGAAGACATCCTCACCCTCGCTCATCAGCCCAGAGAGATGTGCGGCCATCCGATGGGTGAAGCATGCCAGCCCTTTCCTCCTGGCGTTGAAGCGGGTCAGATGTATCAGGCGGGGGAAGCTGCCGGAGTAATCCGACCGTAGCTTCGACCAGAACAGATTCTCGCTGTCAATGCCCATCGCCTCCATGCACAGTGAGAGGGCCATCACATGGCTGTCAGGCATCTTGGGCATGTGCCTATAGCTGCGGACATTGCCATCCGCATTGAGCACATCTTTGAGAGACTCGCTTGTCAGTCTGAGGAATTTGTCGAAATTGGCCTTGAGGTCGTGCATCCTTGAGAGCTTTATGGTTATTGCCTCAAGATACTGATTATCAGTAATATGCACGACCTCTTTATTCAGCTTCAGTATTCAAGCAAAACGCTAAACGGGTGGTACAATTTATTCATACTGATCGGGTTGATTTGGGGCAATTGAAAGACAAATCAACGGAATAGGTTATCATTTATCGATGACCGACATCAGTTTTCAACAAAAGCAACCTTGGTTCACACCGTGCCGTTAGACCAACTGGCGGTACCATTTGAAACTCATGTGATAATGGTACCGTTACACGTGAACTCCCAACCCTAAGCCATGCAATCCACAGACGATGCCATTCGCAAAGCGGAAATTGACCGACTGAACGGTAAGGCATGGCAATTGCGCGACAGCGAGCCGCGGCAGGCCTATCTACTTGCCAAAGAAGCATTCGAAAAGTCGTTTGTGGCCAATTATTCAGATGGCACAGAGCAAGGAAGATACGCATTGGCCATCATAGCACTCGATCTGGACCTGCATGCCGAAGCATATGAGTACGCTTTTGCCGCAGCGGAGCACTACAAACGGGCATCGGATCCGGTGAAGGAAGCTGTGATGCAAAACGTGCTTGGTGGCGTTTACTACTACATAGGCGACAGCACCAACCGCCTGAAGTGCAACCTGCGTGGTTTGGAACTGTGCCGCATGGCGAACGACCACAGGGGGCTGCTACGTGCCATGAACAATACAGCAGACACATACACACGCATAGGCGATTACCAAAAGGCCATGCAATTGTTTGAGGAATGCTTGACGTTAGCAGACGATGCGAGCCCCAACATTCAGTGCATTGTGCTCAGCAACATGGGCGAAGTGAAAATGTTGAATACAGACAATTCCGCTGCACGAAAGCTCATTGAACGCAGTCAGTCCATCGGCAAGCGCGTGGATTACCGCGAGATAGTTGTATCGAATTACATCATGCTGGCAGAAATGGCCCTTGGTGAGAACCAAGTGGAATTGGCGGAGCAGACGCTGAATGATGCGATGAGTGAGGTAAACCATCGTATCTCGTTGAAAGACAGAGCTCAGATTCATCGATTGATGGCAGATGCTGCACAGCGGAGAAGTGACTTCCAAAAGGCATTTGAGCACCATAGACTCTTCCATAGACTCGAACAGGAATACTTGGACGGACAGAAGATGCGTGAAGTGCGGAGCATAGAGTTCAAGAACGAAATGAATGCGCTGCTGAACCAAGCCAACCATTTGGAAACCATGGTGGAGGAGCGCACCATACAACTTGAGAATACCCTTACCGCATTGCGAATACGTGAAATGGAGCGCGAGCACGACCTGGAAGTGGAGCAGGCCGTGAACCAATTCACGCAGAGCCTCTTTTTGCAGAATACGGTGGACGAGGTGCTTTGGGACCTTGCAAAGAACTGCATTTCGCGCCTTGATTTTGAGGATTGTGTCATTTATGCCGTGAGTGACGATGGCACCGAACTGATACAGAAGGCGGCTTACGGACCGAAGAATCCGATCGACCTCGACATCTACAACCCCATGACCATACCCATGGGCAAGGGCATTGTTGGAACCGTGGCCAGTTCGGGCAAATATGAATTGATAGAAGATACATCGGTTGATGACCGTTACATTGTAGATGACCAAGTGCGACTGTCCGAGATAGCTGTACCCATCATGTCTGAAGAACGCGTTATCGGTGTCATCGATTCGGAGCACCATCAGCGGGGTTTCTTTACAGAAAAGCATCTGCACGTGCTGCAGACCATTTCATCGTTGGTGGCCAATAGAATAGACCGCATACGTGCACTGGAACAACGGGAAAGCTTTCAGAATCAACTCATCGTTCAATTGCGAGAGAATGAACAGCTGCAAACACAGGTAACGCGTGAGTTGGAAGACAAGGTTGCAGAACGGACGGAAGAGATAGAAGAGGCGCGCCAACGCATTGAGAAACAGGCGCGCAACATCAGAGACAGCATCAACTACGCCAGTTACATTCAGTCGTCATTGTTGCCTTCGACCGAGGAAGTTGGAAGGTGTTTTAACGACAACTTTGTGCTTTACCTGCCACGAGATGTGGTATCGGGCGACTTCTATTGGACGGCCCAACAGCATGGTAGAAACTATTTGGCCGTGGCCGATTGCACAGGGCATGGCGTGCCAGGCGCATTGCTCAGCGTGCTTTGCATTGAAAAAATGCATCAGGCCCTGCTGAAAGTGGTCGAACCTGCTGATGTACTCGGTGAGGTGAACCGGGAAGTGCGCAAAGCGTTGCGACAGCATCAGCCGGAAGCCGTCCATGGTACAAGGGATGGAATGGATATTGCCCTTATTTCAGTCGATGAAGCTACTGGCAAACTGGCATTTGCCGGTGCAAAACGCCCCTTGTGCATGGTACGCAACGGAGAGCTGCAATTGGTAGAACCGAACCGCTACTCGATTGGAGGGCACAGCACAGATGACCTCCAATACGAACAATCGGAAATGATCTGCCAGAAAGGAGACGGCATGTATCTGTTCTCTGATGGTTTTACAGACCAGTTCGGGGGCAGTGATGGCAAGAAGTACACCTCCAAGCGTTTCAGAGAGTTGCTTGTTTCCCTCGCGTCATTGCCGTTGAAGCAACAGTCCATTGAGCTGCACAAACAGTTTCATGCTTGGCGCGGACACCATGAACAGATTGATGACGTGCTGGTGGTAGGTTTCAGAGTATGATCGCTACAATGTTGATGGTTTTAACATCTTTGCCAGTATGACAAGAAGCATTACGCATTCGGTAGTGGTATTCATCTGTGCGGTTTCGGTTTCCTTGGCGCAAGAGGCATCTACCTTTCACCAATCAGGCAATAGCAAACTGAGCATTGGCGATTTTGAAGGTGCCCTTACCGACCTGAACCGCGCCATAGAATTGGATGCAACGCTGATGACCGCCTATGTAGACCGTGCCGTGGTGCTACAGCAGATGGGCAACCTGCAAAAGGCTGTGCAAGACCTTGATGCTGCCATACGGTTGGATTCGACCTTTGCTTTGGCCTATTGCAACCGAGGCGTATTGTTGGAACAGCAGGGAATCCACACCGAAGCCCTTACCGACCTGAACCGTGCCCTGAAACTGGATGCCTATGATGCCGTTGCGGCACTCAACCGAGGCATCGTATATGCCCGCATCAAGGACGAAAAGGCTGCCTTAGCCGATTACAACCATGCCATCAGCCTCAATTTGAACTATGCTCGAGCATACTATCAACGCGGATTGCTTTATGCCTCACAGAACGAGATGGACAAAGCCTTGGCCGACCTGAACCATTGTATTGAACTGAACCCCAGCGATGCCGCTGCGCTGTGCGACAGAGCCGTTGCCCACGAACGAAAAGGTGATTACAAGGCTGCATTGGCCGATTTCGACCGTTCGGCAACGCTGGCACCATCAGACCACCGTACATTCAGAAACAGAGGAATTACACGCGAAAAGGCGGGCGATGTGGCTGGTGCCATTGACGATTACACCAAGGCCATTGAATTGTATCCAGACTACGGCATGGCGCATTTCGACCGTGGCGTGGCCCGCTACCGCAAAGGAGAGAAGGAGGCTGCCTGTGCCGACATTGCCAAAGCCGCTCAACTGAACTACGAGCAGGCGGTGTTCACACTGAAAGAGTTGTGTGATTAGGAGCTGCAAGCCGCAAGCTTGCAAGTCGCAAGTTCTCAAGATCAGATCATGGACATGGTATCGATCTGATAGAGTTTTCAATAAGTTTGTTAGAATCAAGTTCAACCCGAAATGCGCTGCCTTTCATCTGTGTACTCAGCTTTTTAGTATTAACGAGTTGTTCTGAGCGAAGCTATGCGCAGAAGGTTGATTCTACAGGTATTAGACCATCAATTGTCAGTCGCATTGAGATAGAGCCCATGGTTCAATTGCACATAACCAACCAAGCTTCTATGAGTTTTGGAGGGTCTGTGCAACTCGGTTGCAACTTAGGTTTTCTGAAAAACCGGTTACGCTTTGGATGTGATGCAGGTCATGGCATACATTCATACAAATATGATTACCGCCCTGTACTTCATGAATCTATTCATCTGATTGCAAAAGCAGTCAACATCGATGTTAATCTTGGAACTGATCTGTTGCCAAAAAACAGGATGGATCTCATCGTTAGCTCTGGCGTCAGAATGCTAATTCCAACAGGAGGAAACTACACGTTCAACTACGAAATTTGGCGGTCTTCGCAGCAAGGTGGGCCAGAATATACCTCAGTCACGTATTCTATGGACAAGAACACATTTATAGCAGTTCTGGCCAAGTGTGCCATTCGGTTCCCAATTGGGAAATTTTCCTCCCTCTGTTTTGCCTATCATTACAGCTATACGTTTGGTGGCCTGAATAATTATCCTAATTCACCACGAGATTTAATTGAAAACATCGGTTCACAGCACCACGTGGTGTTTGGTTATTGCCGGTATTTTGAATTGAAAGTAAAAGGCAAAAGCCTTTAGTGCTCACAACTCGCAACTCGTAGCTTGAAGCTTGCCAATCATTCTATCTCCTAATTCCTAACTCCTGTCTCCTCAATTCTACCACCTCATTTCGCCCGCATGCGGTTGTTCTTGGGGCTGTGCTCTATTTCGCATAGTCCCAAGGCTTCCATAAGGGGTGGCATGTACATGCCGAAACGGCCACGGAAGTTCTTTTTCAGTCCATACCAACCGCCAATAGGGTTATTGGCCGAACGGGCCCAATGTTCTACGGTGCCTTCGTTGGTATCCTGCTTCTCGTCCTTGCTGCCCATTTCCATCCAATCGCCATGCTGTTTCAGCATCTGATGCAGGTCGTTTATGGCGCAGGCATCGTAGTGCAGAATGGTGGTTCCCACCTTACAGACGATTATTTCGATGCCATCCTTGGTCTCCATCCACATTTCATAGTCGGAGGTGCCGGGCGGGGTCTTCAGTTTCCAAGGATTGTCTTTGGTGCTTTTCTCGTAGGTCATTAAAGTGTGCGTAGATGGTGCAAGATAATTGAAAAACCGCAGGCCATTGTTCGTTGAACAGGTGGCTTGCATGAGGCTGCGGAATGATGCGTATGAGATTAGCTTCAAGAACCTTATTGCGTGGCTGCAATGCAAGTATTGTTGATGGAATCAGATCGTTCAACTATTTGATAGGCTACACGCGGTCTTCGAACTAACCAATTGTTTACAACGGGCTACGCTTCTTTGATGCCCAATCGCCCACTTTTGTTTCGCTCAAGTGCGTCATCAAATGATTGGCTTTTCAAACGCTCTAAATACTGAATTACTACCTTGCCCGCATGCAGTCGTTGGCCGTATTTATAGAGGTGATTTTACCCTTGCCGTTGCAAGGCACTTTCACGTATCGGGTGCCGCGCGATCTGCAAGGGCATGCAGAGGTGGGAAGGCGAGTGGTTGTTCAGTTCGGTAAGAAAAAGCTCTACACGGGTATCATTTCGCAGGTCCACGATACCCCCCCAAAGGATTATCAGGCGAAATATGTTGACGATGTACTTGATGATCAACCTGTAGTTCTCAATTCGCAATTGCGTTTTTGGCAATGGATGCATCCGTACTACATGTGCCACTTGGGTGAAGTTGCGAATGCCGCCCTTCCAAGTGGCCTCAAACTTTCAAGCGAAAGCCGGCTCACGGTTCACCCCGATTACAGTGGCGAAACAGACGGACTCGAAGAGGATGAGTTGAACATTCTGGAGGCGTTGCAGAACAACACGTTCCTCACCATGGACGACCTTGCCACCATCCTACGCAGGCAGAACGTAATGCCGATGATACGCTCCATGGCCGAACGACAGTTGGTGGTGCAATACGAGGAGCTGCAAGAGAAATTCAAGCCCAAGCACGAAACGGTTTATCGCCTTTCGGATGAACTGAAAGACGATGCGGCCATGGAATCGGCTTTTGTTGATCTGAAGCGCGCTCCGAAGCAGCTAGAAGCCCTCATGCTTTTTCTTCATCTCATGAAGCGCTCATCAAAGGATGGCGAAACATTGCGTGCCGAAACGCTGCTGGCCGATGCACAGACCACCACGGATGCGCTCAGCAATCTGGTAAAACGCGGTTTTCTGCAAAAGGAAACGGTTGAGATAGCCCGCCTACACGACCAATCGGCTTGGGCAGAGCAGGGTGTATTGCTCAGCGATAGGCAACAGTTGGCCATGGCAGCCATTCAAGGCGAATTTGAAACCAAGGATGCCGTGTTGCTTCATGGCGTTACGGGCAGCGGAAAGACCGAGATCTACATCCGCATCATTGAACAGATACTTGAAGACGGCAAGCAGGTGCTATACATGCTGCCTGAGATCGCACTGACTGCACAGATCATCAATCGGTTGCAAGAGTATTTCGGAGAGCGTGTGGGGCTTTATCATTCGCGTATGAGCGACAACGAGCGGGTAGAGGTGTGGAAACGCCAGTTGAGCAATGAACCTTATGGAGTGGTTTTAGGGGCTCGTTCGGCCTTATTCCTTCCGTTCAAAAACCTTGGTTTGGCAATACTGGATGAGGAACATGAACACACCTTCAAACAGCACGATCCGGCACCGCGATATCATGCCCGCGATGCGGTAGCGTTTCTCTGCAAGCAGGAAGGCGCGAAGCTGCTGTTGGGCTCGGCCACGCCAAGCATTGCGGCTTACTACAATGGAACTCGTGGCCGCATCGGTCTGGTGCAATTGACCGAGCGTTTTGGAGGGGTGAAAATGCCACACATCGAAATATGTGACCTGCGCCACGAACGGAAGGAACAGACCATGAAGGGGCCGTTCTCATCTCAACTGCTACAGCGCATTTCCGAAACGGTGGCCCGAAGGCAACAGGTCATCATCTTCCAGAACAGACGGGGTTTTTCGAGCTACGTGCAATGCAATACTTGCGGTTGGGTGCCCGATTGCATCAACTGCGACATTTCGCTCACCTACCACAAGTACAGCCAGGATCTGCGTTGCCACTACTGCGGCCATTCAGACCGCGTGCCGCACGTTTGCCCCAAGTGTCAGAGCACCTACATCCGCACGCAAGGTTTCGGGACCGAGCAGATAGAAGAGGAGCTTTCCATTCA
>Ga0172367_10007558_pt1 | contig 12401 bp, 10 predicted proteins | sample Lak10m_FD_114542 | JGI IMG/M metagenome (GOLD analysis project Ga0172367, IMG submission 114542) | Freshwater microbial communities from Kabuno Bay, South-Kivu, Congo - kab_022012_10m | ecosystem: Environmental > Aquatic > Freshwater > Lake | place: Democratic Republic of the Congo: South-Kivu...
ACTACAATCTGTATCCCGACCGCATAGCGAACGCTTTCTCGTGGTGTTACAACGATGCCAACATGAGCGGTTTCGTGCTCGGAAATTCGGCCATCGACTACGTGTATGACGATTCGTATTGCCACAATGGGAACCAAGGGGCCACTTTTCCGCAGTTGAACGTGCTTTACCCGAATACCGACTCCGTTTTTTACCAGCTGAATACGGTGCAGTTCGATCCAGCTGTCATTCCGGGTGCCATCAACGGCTACTTCGACCACTTTCCAGGCTATGATGCGGTTGATACGACTGTGGGCATCTATCATTCCTTCAAACTGGGCAACATGGAATTTTTCATGTTGGACCTTCGCAATCCTGCTACGCCACAGAACGATCCGTTCATCTATCATCCCGAAACAGGGCTTTACACCTTTGAACCCGGCCCGAACCATTCGTTGATGAGTGCTCCGCAACGAGAGTGGCTCTTGAACGGGCTGCTCAACTCAACTGCCGATTGGAAGGTCATCGGTAGCAGTGTCATGTTCAACAAGCGGTTCAAAATGTTCATGGATGCCGCCATGCAGATCCAAGCGTTGGCACCATCGCTCATTCAATATGCGTGGAGTTTAGCCTATTTCTGGCACGCCTATCCGGCCGATCAGAACGCGGTGCTCGACCTTATTCGCGACAACAACATCAAAGATGTCATCGTCATTTCGGGCGATAGCCATAGTTCGATGGTGGATGACGGAACCAATGCAGGGCTTCCGGAGCTGAGCGCCAGCGGATTGACCTCAGAAGATGAAGGGTACCTGAACTACAAGCTCGATTCAGTCCTAAACCTCATTGGTTTCTCGTACGGAACCATCGATTCCATGTGGAACGGGGGCGGAAATGGTGTGGGCAACAACAACTTTTCAGACAGCTATGGCACCATGGAGGTGTTCGGCAAAGATTCGATGCGGCTTTGCGCCATGGACGAAATGGGGCAGGAGATGGGCTGCATTGTGGTTTATCATTCCTCCAATCCCATGGGTGTACGTTCAAGTTTCAGCCCGTCATCCGAACGCCTTTTCCTGGCCTATCCAAACCCCACGAAACAGTTTGTCCGAGTTGAGTTGCGCAATGGATACATCCCATCTTCCAAAGCCAAGATGAAATTGGTGAATACGGCAGGTCAATCCATCAGGCAGTGGAGCGGAACACAGATCATTGACCAAATGACCATTGACCTAAGCGGGTTATCGGCAGGTTCCTACTTCCTCAGTCTGACCGATGCCGGCCAAACCGACACACGGAATATTACCGTTAGAAACGAGCCGTAAATAAAAAAGCCACTCGGTCGAGTGGCTTTTCTTGGTGGGAAATGAGGGGTTCGTCCCGATAGCTATCGGGACCCCGACCCGGCATATCTATCAATGAGTTTGTGTTGCATCTCTTCATATTTCGCGAGGTTGGCGATGTAGGTTCGGCTTTTCATTTTCTTGATGTGCGATTCTATGGCTCTCTCGTGTTCCCGATTGTCACATTCTAGAACGATCAGTAATTCCCAGTCTTCAGTCTGAGAGGTGAAAGCACCTTGGAAAAAAGAATCATTGTGCTGTTTTAGCCTGTTTGCTATGGATTCTGTCTCTCCAATGTTAATTGGTCAATAGACTTACTGTAGATCACATAGCAGAAATGCATACGTCCGAGTAACGAAAAAAGCCGTTCACATTGAACGGCTTTTCTTGGTGGGAAATGAGGGGTTCGAACCCCCGACCCCCTCGGTGTAAACGAGGTGCTCTGAACCAGCTGAGCTAATTTCCCGAATTGGGGTTGCAAATGTAAATAAGGTTTTGAATTGAGCAAATAAATTTTCGCAAGGCTATTGAACGACCAACTTATGAATGTCAACTCGATTATCAATCGTGTTTTCAAACCTTAAAAAGTATAATCCAGTAGGGCCAAAATTTGAAACATCTATCGTCTCTGGTGATTGTAGATGTTGATCATAAACAGTTCTCCCAAGGACGTCTGTTACTACTAATTCAAAACCCGATCGTATGTTGGGCGATGTAATTTGAATTTGGTCTGATACAGGGTTTGGAAAGATGTTGAAATCGCTAGGGCTTTCTATGTTTTCAGTTCCAGTTGTGGTTGAACAATTGTTGATATGGTCTCTAAGTGCTCTGTATTTGGGTGCATCTGTGTAGGGTTCGGATTGGTAGAATTGGCTAGCCAACGAACCGAAATTTCCATAAGCTCCGTTGTTGGGGTCTTCCCATAATGGACTGATGAAACTAAAATGCATGAACAAACTTTCTTCTTGACTCAATGCTGAAAGCGTGTCAAACAATTCTGTGTAAAGATCATACATCAACGGGTCTTCTTGCGCACCCATCAGCGCTGGGTTGTATGATTGAACAGTACCCCAGGGTTCTGGTGTAAAGTGCTGACCACCTTCATAATATATCAGTTGCTTGTTTTTCTCAGCCGCCAGCTCGGCATGTGCGTACCAACCTTGCATGGCGTATTCGGCTGTGTCAAAGGTGAAACCCTGGGCGTTCGATATGACATCTTCTGCAGTAGCACTTGCTCCAAGAGCTGCCAAAGGGGCATGGTTTAAACCCATGTATGCAGCAGGAGAAATGGCATCTATCAGGTGGTCATTCCCATCCGATTCCATTTGGAGGTAAATCCTATTTCCAATATCGAACCAAGCATGCTGTGTTGCCAAAACGCAAACAATCCTGTCTGACTCGGTGCCAAATACATCATGCCAGATCTGCATAACGCCACCAATCCGAGGTGCTAAGCGTTCAGGCCAATCCATATTTTGGTCGAGGCTATCTAAACCGTAATGTGCTTGTTGGAATATCCAATTCCATACTTCATTGGAGTATTCCACATACAGCTTTCTTTCAGGCTCAAGGTTGTCTCGAAACATTGTCGCCATTTGGGTTACATAATCATCTGACGCCATATGGGGAACACAAACCCAAGCGTCTGCGTCTCTCAGATTACAGAGTTCAATCATCCATTCATATGGTATACCGTCTGGAGTATATGTAGCATCATCAACATGAGGACGATCTGCCCAGTTCCTCAGCCTTGAGTTGTTCGTGTGACCCCAATCCATGAACCGATAAGAATTGAAGGGCTCTAATTTGTCTAACCATTCTTGAGACCAAGGCTGAGCTTCATAAGTAAACTCGGTTCCAGGCATTAGAAATCGAATGTTGCGAACATGGTTCCCAAGCGTACTACTTCGAATATCCATTCCGAGAATATTGCCCGTGGCGTTCTGTCCACCATTCACCTGAACTTCAATACGACCGGGAGACTCATTGATAATTTCTCCATCGAAATAGAAGTCAAAAGTTCCTTCTCCATCATAGAGCAGAACGTAAACTCCAGAAGGCAATTGACTGGTATTGGCCCAAACCGTTCTTACGATTTGAGATGAGTCTGCACCGGTAACTTCAAATGGAACTTGCAGTGGATACCCGTGATTGTCTACTGGAATGCTATCATGCCAGCCCGTATCCCATGGATTGTCTGGCCACCATCCCTCCCATGTTGGATTGTTGTGTGTGATCCAAGAACGACTGTACTTGAAAATGTCCACGAAAGGCCATTCGCTCCCATAATCAGAAGGTCCAGCTAAGTTGGTTCCGATTTTTAGGTTGCAGTTGTCTTGAGCGGAAGCGGTGGAACCAAAAACGAAGAGGATAACGATTAGTAATCGATGAAGTGTCATAAGCAGAAGATAACTTTTGGGTTGAGTTGCCAAGCTAGACAACCTCAGCCACCACAAATGTACTGCCACCTACATAAATGATGTCATTAGGCTGCGCTTGGGAGGTTGCGTTTTCCAGTGCTTCTTTAACAGAAGAGCAAGAGGTGTGCTTCAATCCGATTTCTGAGGCTTTTTCGGTTAAAACAGAAACATCCAAACCTCTCGGAACATCTGGTTTGCAGAAATAGTAGTTTGCTTCTTTTGGAAGCATGCTGAGGGTTTTTGAAACGTCCTTATCGTTCACCATTCCCCAGACGAAATGCAGCTGATCGGGTCGTTTCATGGTCAGTAACCGTTCCAGATTGGGTGCAAAACCTTCTTTATTGTGGGCCGTGTCGGCAATGATCAACGGGCTGTCTTGTAATGTTTGCCATCGGCCCAACAAGCCTGTTCTGTCAACAACTGTGCGCACAGCTTCCTTGAAATGATCACGCGTGAGATTCCAGCCCATGTCGCTCAGTGTCCGAGATGCTTCCAGAACGGTAAGCACGTTCTTTGGTTGATGAGGCCCTGTGAGCTGGCATTGCAATTCTAACTCCAAACCATCATAATGACGCACATTTAGATTCAATAAGCCGTTTTCCTCGCGCTTGTTCCGAATTTCCCATTCGCGGTTCGCAAAACGGATACGACTGTTTGTTTCCCGCGCCTTGGTTTCAAAAACCTCGGCCACTTCAGACTGAAATTCACCAATGACCACGGGGATATTCGGTTTAATGATTCCTGCCTTTTCGCCTGCGATCAACGGCAGCGTATCGCCAAGGAACTGCATGTGATCGAACCCGATGTTTGTGATGACCGAAAGTTCGGGCGTAATGATATTGGTACTATCCAAGCGGCCGCCAAGCCCAGTTTCAATGATGGCGATGTCAACCGCATGTTTGGCAAAATGGTCGAACGCCATGGCCACTGTCATCTCGAAGAATGAAGGTTGTATCTGCTCAAAATCCGTTTGATGAGCAGCTACGAAATCGACAACCTCCTGCTCTGAAATGACCTGCCCGTTGATACGGATCCGTTCGCGGAAATCCTTGAGGTGTGGAGATGTGTAGAGTCCGGTCTTGTAGCCAGCGGCCTGAAAAACAGCCGCCAGCATATGGCTGGTTGAACCTTTACCGTTGGTTCCTGCAATGTGAACGCTTTTGAACTGAAGTTGTGGGTCGCCCGTCCGTTTGCAGAGTTCAATGGTGTTGGTAAGGTCTTTTTTGAACGCGGAAGCTCCTTGCCGCTGGAACATGGGCAGTTGGCTGAACAGGTAATTCAGCGTTTCCGCGTAATTCATCATTCAAGTATGAAGACGAACGTCATGCTGCCTTTCTGTTGAATGGGCGCATCGGGCCGTGCGTTGAACTTGGTGTTGTAGGCCGCTTCGGTGGCCAGTTTTTCCAAGTGGCGGTCGGTAGTGGTTGAACCTCTTGCCCCGGGCGTGGCTTTCACCACCTTTCCGTATTTGTCTACAATGATCTCTACCACCACTTTCCCTTCCTTTTGCGATGTGTCAACGATCTTCGGTGCTGAAACCATCGACCGCCCGCCAAGGTCGAAAGAGAAGCCATCGCCACTGCCACCGAGGCCGTGAGGCGCACCGGGTGTTCCGTTGAGCGAGCCTTGGTTTCCACCGGGTTTTGTGTTGCCCTCGCCAGAGCCTTGTCCTTGTTTTGCTTTGGCAAACATGGCATCGCTCTTGGCCTTTTGCTCGGCTTTAATGCGTTCCTGCTCCGCCTTCTTGCGCTCTTCCTCTGCTTTTTTGGCGTCTTCCTCCTTCTTCCGCTTCTCTTCGGCTTTTTGCAGGGCAATTGCCTCGAGCATTTCCTGTGTCACCACCTCTTCCTGCACTTCGGGCTGCGTTTGAGGTTCGGTAACGGTTTCAGTCTGGGTCACTTGCTGCACTTCTTCCTGCACGTCATTGTTCTGCACGGGCTCACTTTCCACCTGACCCAAACCGGTTTCGGTGGTTCCGAAGTTGATCATCATGCCTTCTTCGGGCGGAGGAAATACATAGGTCATGCCCAAAAAGGCAAACAGCAGCAGCAACAGCGCGTGGATGCCCAGCGATGTGATGAACGCTTTCCGTTTATTTCTCTCTTCTACAGCGTGCATTATTCCGGTTTTGTGGCCAGAACGATCTTGAACTGATTGCGGTATGCGATGTCCATCACCTTTACGGCATATTCTATGGGCACTCCTTGCTCCACACGCAGCACAATGACCTTGTCCTCAGCTGTGGCTAGACGCGATTGCAGCGTGGATTCCACAAACGCGGGGTCAACTTTATCGGTATCGACAAAATGGTTGAGCGATTTATCGATGGAAACAGACACCGTTTGCTTCTTTACCGACTTGGCCTTGCTGCTTGGCAATACAAGGTCGAGCGCGTTGGTGGTTACCAGTGTGGATGTAAGCATGAAGAAGATCAACAAGAGGAACACGATATCTGTCATGCTCGACATGTTGAAGGTCGGGTCGACTTTATTTCTTGTCCTTAGTGCCATCTTTTTTCAATTATCAATTAAGAATTATGAATGAATAATTCTTTAGGCAGGTTCGTGCAATAGGTCGATGAATTCGGTGGAACGCGCCTCCATTTTGAACACCACCGTTTCCACGCGCGCCACCAGCATATTGTAGCCGAGGTAAGCCAGAATACCTACTACCAGACCCGCCACCGTGGTACTCATGGCCGTGTAGATACCGCCTGCCAGCATTTCCACATTCACTTGGCCGCCCGCGTTGGCCATTTCGTGGAACGCGAGAATCATACCGATGACCGTACCGAGGAAACCGATCATGGGTGCGGCACCCGAAATGGTAGCCAGCGTTGCCAGGTTCTTCTCCAACTTATAGGTTTCCAGTTTGCCTACGTTCTCAACGGCTTCGGTGATATCGTGCAACGGACGGCCAATGCGCGCCACACCTTTCTCAATCATCCGCGCCACGGGCGAATCGGTGCGCATGCAAAGCGCTTTTGCACCGTTGAGGTCACCTTTCTGAATACTGTCCTTCACAGCGTTCATGAAAGCCGCGTCTTCTTCGCCAGCCTTGCGGATGGTGAGGAAGCGCTCAACGAAAATGTAAATGGCAATGAATGACAGAATGAGCAGCGACAGCATGATCAGCTGGCCGCCAAGCCCTCCGGACATCATCAGTTCCAAAATGGAAAGGGTTTTTTCTTCTCCTCCTTGCTCAGGTACCATGGCTTCCTGTGCCATGGCGGTTTGAATGAACATCAGCATCATATCGGGTTTTAAAAAGTAGCGTAGTTGTGCTCCGTATCGAAAGTAGGCTTCAGCAGTGGCGGCCATTTTCAGCGGCCTTCCCTTTTATAAACACCGAAATGTTAGCTTTAGTATGTAGAGACGAAGATTTTTGCGATTGCGCGAAATTCACCCGATCCGTTGCGACAAGGATCTTCCAAGCTGCTCCACGATTTTGACCACCAAGGCATTTCCCATGAAGAAGGCGCGTTTCTGGTCGGAAATACCATCCAATTTGGTATGGTCGTCTGGAAACATGGTCAATCGCTCCAACTCCATTGGGATCAACCTTCGATAACGACCGTCCTTCAGAATAACGTGTTTGAATCGGGAAGGAGTTCTGCCTCCTTCGCCAGTGATGATGGTGCGTGAGGGACTGTCGAGCGCATCGGGGAAGGTCATTCTGCCTTCGGCATACAGATAGCGATGACCATTCTGCTTGGTACGCTCAATTTTCTTGGCACCTTTCTGAAACTCCCAACCGTTCTTCGCCTTCAATTCTGCCTCGCTGATGAAGTACTCTTTTGGAACGGCAGAATTGGCCACTAGCACATCCTCTAGAACTATTCTATCACCTTTGAAATCGGCTTCTGTTTTCAGTGTCCAGTATTTCCCATCCACCATCAAACCCGTGTTCTGAAAAGGAGATGGATTCCCTTCCCTGTTGAAGTCGTCTGAGACCTTTTTGAGGTCAGAATCGATCGTGTCTGAGAAAGCTTTCAGTTTCGATTCCTTCACGGGGAATTCGGCAGCGACAGTTCCGTTCTTGGTGAGCCAGTCGGTTTTTGCTTTCGCGGTGGCTATCTGCTTGTAGATATCGGTTGAGCTATGATAGGCGAGAATGAAGATGCGCTTTCTTCGCTGCGGCATCCCGTAATCGGCTGCATTGATCACGCGCCATTCAACCGCGTAGCCTAACGCGTTCAAAGATGAAAGCATGATGGCGAAATCGCGGCCGCGCTGCGTTGCTGGCGATTTCAGCAATCGGTCAACGTTCTCCAGCATCAGGTACTTGGGTTTCCGCTCGCCTTTCTTGCGAAGAATGGCCTCAATGCTCCACCACAGTACCCCTTTCTTTCCGCGCAATCCTTTCGAGCTGCTCAATGTGGTGGCCACGGAGTAATCCTGACACGGGAATCCACCTACGAGGAGGTCGTGATCAGGAATTTGGTTGAAATCGTGCTCAACGAGTTCCTCAATGTTTGCATTGGTGTGATTGGCGTTCGGCCAACGGTGTTCGTAAACCAAACTGGCATCCTGCTTTTTGGTGCTGGGCTCCCACTGATTGCTCCATACCACCTCGAACTCGGTGCTGGCCTGTTCCAATCCCAGTCGGAAACCACCTACACCTGCAAACAGCTCAACAACTCGGATGCTCATCGGCCCAAATATAGGGTAGAGCAAACGTACGATCAAGTGCGGGTGTGACGTTCAGATGCGAATATGTAAAAACAAAAACCGCCCGATAATGCATCATTACCGGACGGTTTCAAGATCAATGGAGGGTGATCAGACCCCGTAAACAAACTTAACGAAGAGAAGGAAGACCCCGCAACCGGCAAGGAAACCGAGGGCGGCCAGCCAAGCAATGTTCTTCAGATACCACATGAAGTCGATCTTTTCCATACCCATGGCAACGACACCTGCGGCCGAACCGATGATGAGCATGCTGCCACCAGTACCTGCGCTGAACGCGATGAAGTGCCAAATGTGGTGGTCGGTCGGTAATTGGAACATGCCCATGCTTGCTGCCACCAACGGAACGTTATCGATAATGGCCGAACCAACGCCAAGAAGTATCACGAAAATATCGTCTGGAATGACGGCACGCACAGATTCGCCCAAGTTGAAAATGGCCCCAATGGATTCAAGCGCGGCAACCGCCATCAGAATTCCGAGGAAGAACAGAATACTTGGCATTTCGATCTTGCCCAATGCTTTGTGCAGCGGGCTGTGGTGCGTTGAAGCGGCCGCCATGGTGAAGGCGCGGTGGCTCTTTATCTCGGCAACAGAGGCCACAACGGCCAACGCCATCATCATACCGATGTAGGGCGGAAGATGCGTGATGGTTTTGAAGATCGGAACGAAGACAATGGCGCCAAGCCCCAGAAGTAGCATGCCCAAGCTGGCAGGTTTCTCATCGTGATCAGCCTTCGGAACACTCAATTCGCCTTTGAAAGCGGGTAGGAGAGAAGCAACGAACGTTGGTAGCGCCATGCAGATGAATGATGGCAGGAACAGATGCGAAACAAGCGTACCTGTCGTCACACGGTTGCCGATCCACAACATGGTGGTGGTTACGTCACCAATGGGCGACCAAGCGCCACCAGCGTTTGCACCGATGATAATGAGGCCTGCGTACCACATGCGGTCTTCGGGCTTATCGACCAACTTGCGGAGAATGGTTATGAGCACGATAGTGGCCGTCAGGTTGTCGATAATGGCCGAAAGCGTAAAGGCCAGAATACTCACCACCCAAAGCAGCGTGCGCTTGCTGTTGCTTTTCACGAATTGCTTAATGGCTCCGAAACCATTGAAATGGTCGGTTACCTCCACAATGGTCATGGCACCGAGAAGGAAGATGAGGATCTCTGCCGTTTTGCCGAAATGGTGCAGCAGCAGTTCGTCCATGTGCGATTCCACCAATCCGTTATCGATCTCAAAAACAGGCATGTGCGTAAGGGCAATAACCGTCCACAGCAGCACCATCATTACGAGGGCTGGAATCAGTTTATCGATCTTGAATGTGTGTTCAAGGGTTATACCCAGATAACCCAGAACGAAAATTGCGAGCATTATCGCTTCCATATCAGTTTGTTGTTTTTTGTAGGTTTTCGGCCATCAGTTCTTGCAACGCTATGGTGAAAGCCGTGCGGCTTACGTTGGTGAGTGATGGGTCTTTTCGGTGCACTTTTTGAAGGGCGTTATAAATGGTTTTCGATGTATCGCTGAAAATGGCATCGTCTGTCAGTTCCAAGTGCGATGCACTCATAAGGAACGCGAACACGCGCGCCATGCCGCAGTTGGCAATGAAATCGGGGATGAGGCTCAGTTGGGCATCGGCACGGCTCATAATGGGGCCGTAGAATATCTCCTTGTCGGCAAACGGCACATTGGCACCGCTGGCAATTACCTGTAGCCCCGCCTTCACCATGCGGTCGAGCTGGTCGGCAGAAACAAGGCGCGATGCCGCTGCGGGGATGAAGATGTCGGCCTTTACATCCCAAATGCGCGCGTTCACCTCTTCAAAGCTCAGCATGCCATCTACCACCAATGCGTTGCCCACTTTGTGGTCTATGAACAGCGTTTTGATGCCTTCAAGGTCGTAGCCCTGCTCATTGATAAGGCCACCGTTGCGATCGATGATGCCTACCACCTTGGCTCCGGCATGCGCCAACTCCATGGCTGCGGCCGAGGCCACATTTCCCCAACCTTGCACCACAACGCGCTTGCCTTTAAGATCCTCGTTGCGGAAGATGTGGTAGAAATGACGCACCGACTCGCTTACTCCGAACCCTGTGATCATATCGGCCACGCGGTATTTCTTCGGGCCATCGGGGCAATAGTTAGGGTCTTCCAACTGCTTGGAAACGCCCGTGCGCAACTGCCCTATCTTGTGGATCTTCTCTGCGTCCGTTGGTTTGAAATGCCCGTTTACGATGCCTTCCTGTGGGTGCCAAATGCCAAAATCTTCCGTGATGGGTATCACTTCGTGGATCTCATCCACATTCATATCGCCACCGGTGCCGTAGTAGTTCTTCAGTAGGGGAGAAACGGCCCTGAACCAGCGTTCCAACACGCCCTTTTTGCGCGGGTCGTTCGGGTCGAAATCAATACCCGATTTGGCTCCACCGATGGCGGGTCCGCTTACCGAGAACTTGATCTCCATTGTTTTGGCCAGAGAAACGACCTCTTGCAGGTCGAGGCCTTTGCGCATCCGTGTGCCACCACCGGCAGCACCGCCACGCAACGAGTTGATCACCACCCAACCGCGTGCGTCCGTTTCGGGGTCGTTCCATTCGAAAACGATCTCGGGTTTCTTCTCCTCGTATTGCTTCAGTAGTTCGAACACCGAAGGTGGATGGTCAAAAAATTCCGCGCAAATGTAATTGAAATTAAAAGGCAGCTACGGCCGCTTGGTATTTCCTTCAGGCACCGTCTTTTGGTGGACACATCGGCCTATTGGGCGCTTATCGCCATTGATTTGGCGGTCATCGCAATTGATTTGGCAGTTCTCGCAGTTGATTTGGCGGTCCGCGCAGTTGATTTGGCGGTCATCGCAATTGATTTGGCGGTCATCGCAATTGATTTGGCGGTCTTCGCAGTTGATTTGGCCATCATCGCAATTGATTTGGCAGTTCTCGCAGTTGATTTGGCAGTCCTTGCAATTGATTTGGTAGTTCTCGCAGTTGATTTGGCGGTCATCGCAGTTGATTTGGCGGTCTTCGCAATTGATTTGGCCGTCCTCGCAATTGATTTGGTGGTCTGCGAAGTTGATTTGGTGGTCATCAATATTGATAAGACGGAGTCTGTTCGGGTCTGTTCGGGGTCTGTTCAACGAACTGTGTCAACCCTGAAGGTTGGCCGCGGCCAACCTTCAGCACATGGAAGTACAGCTCGGGCCTGTCGATGTTTATCATGTCAACACCCTTGGTGGCAAGCACCTTTAAAGTAATCCTCATCTTCTCTGCTGCCGTAAAGCATGATGTTGAGCTTGTGTTTTTGGCAGGCCGCAATGAACTGCTCTGTTACGCTGCCAATACCGCATTCGATGATCTGCGGGTCGAATTCCTTCACAGCCGCCTCCACTTCTTCCACCGAACCGGCATTCATTTTCAGCGGCAGCTGGGCCGATAGCCCGCGGAACTGCGTTGTCCATTTCTTATTGCCACTCCAGAAGACGCAGTCGTTCTCCATGCCCGTTTCCTTTACCAGGTTGATGAGTTGCTAAGGTATTCTCATCAGTGCGAAAGTTGGAATGGGGTGAACGGCTTGCGGTCGCCATCCACCAAGTATCCGGCCCGTAGCATCTGCCCATGATGATGATCGAAATACTCGATCTTCAGTGCATGCTTCCCTTTGTCGAGGATGATGTCGCCATACTGCCAGAAGGCCCCGTGGTCGCCATCGTTGTCCACCACCAATTGCCCGTCTATGTACAGCTTGGAACCATCGTCCGAACGGGTAAAGAACCGGTAGGTGCGGCTTTCGTCCAAGTCCACAAAACCCTCCAAAACCAAACCCCAAAGGTCTTCTTTGGGGTGGTTGCATTCGGTCTCGTTCACGGTTTGCTGCACACCCGTCTTCTTCGGCTTCAGTTGGCCGAAATCGGGCAGTTTTTCGAGGTCATCGGCAAACTCGTAGTAGCGGTAGCTCAGGCCGCGTTC
>Ga0172367_10007561_pt1 | contig 12397 bp, 9 predicted proteins | sample Lak10m_FD_114542 | JGI IMG/M metagenome (GOLD analysis project Ga0172367, IMG submission 114542) | Freshwater microbial communities from Kabuno Bay, South-Kivu, Congo - kab_022012_10m | ecosystem: Environmental > Aquatic > Freshwater > Lake | place: Democratic Republic of the Congo: South-Kivu...
CACCAGATTTGCGATCAGTTTGGATCCAAGCTAGGTGAGAAAATTCACTATCAACGGAAACACCGAGAATTTCAGTGTTAATTTTCTTAAATTCTTCGTAGCGATCGCTAAATGCTGTGATCTCTGTGGGGCAAACAAAGGTAAAGTCTAAGGGGTAGAAAAACAGAACGACATACTTTCCGCGATAGTCGGAAAGTTTAATTGTCTTAAATTCTTGATCTACTACAGCTGTGGCCGTAAATTCAGGAGCCTGTTGACCAACCCGGAGGCATCCTTCTGCTGCATAAGTGAGGGACATTCAGTTTATTCTCCTTGGACTTATATACGTATAATAGCTTTGGAATTTGGGTCAGTGAAGACTCACCCGTTTACACTCTTACAGTTTAATTACAAACTGTTACGACTATATCATAGTCATAACGATTTTGGGTAACTAATGCGTGATTTAGATAAAAGAGAATGGTTGTTGACTAATGGCTTGGGCAGCTTTGCCAGTGGAACGATTTCTGATGTACGCACTCGTACCTATCATGGTTGGCTATTTGCGGCAACTCATCCGCCTGCTGGTCGTAGTTTGGTGTTTTCTCACCTGGAAGCTAGTTTGGAAGTATCAGGAGAGGTGACAGCACTGGGGACGAATTTTTGGAAAAATGAGCAAATTTCCCCCCAAGGCTACAAACTCTTGCACTCTTTTGATATTAACCCAGTCCCGAAATGGATTTGGGGAAAAGATAACTGGCAGCTAAACAGGCAATTGCTGATGCCCCACGGGTGGAAAGATGGGGAACAAGACATGATACCGTCTTGTTTACATCGGTTGTTGATCCAGTATGGCTATGAAGGCAGTGAACCAGGGATTCTCCGGCTGCGCTTGCTGATAGGCGATCGCGATTTTCACCACCAGCAAAAAGCTAGTTCCGGCTTAGAATTTTTACAGTCAATCGGTGAAAATTACGTTTGTCTCCAACCAATATTGTCCGGAAAATTTGGTACACCTTGGCATTTACGTTGGACCCAAGGGAAATATCAAACAGACCCAGTTTGGTATTGGGATTATGAATTACCAGCAGAAAAAGCCAGAGGATTAGGCCATCGCGAAGACCTCTACAGCCCTGGTTACTTGACAGTTCAACTTCAGCCAGGAGATACAGTTACCCTAAAAGCACAGACTGGTTTTGCCGACCCACTCCATGTGCTGAAGTCAGAAGTTTTTGCCGAGGCTGTGCAAGCAGAGCAACAAAGGTTATCCCAGATTTTAGGGTGGGGGGCAAATAAATCTTCTTCATCCCCAATTTGGCAGCAATTATTAAAAGCCAGCGATCAGTTTATCGTTTATCGAGCCTCCATAGCCGGGCCTACAGTGATTGCTGGCTATCACTGGTTCAATGACTGGGGACGTGATACCTTAATTGCTTTACCAGGTTTAGCCTTAGTAACAGGACGCTTTGAACTAGCAAAAGGGCTATTACAAACTTTTGGGCGTTATTGTCGCCACGGTTTGATTCCTAATGTTTTTCCTGATGGGAGTGGCGAACCTTATTACAACAGTATTGACGCGGTTTTATGGTGGATTGAAACTTTAGGACTGTATTTGGAAGCTACCCAAGACTGGCAATTTTTGGCAGCACAGTTTCCTGTTGTGCAGCAAATCCACAAAGCGTTTATGGGGGGTACACTTTACAATATCCAAGTTGATGCTACTGATGGACTAGTTAGTTGGGATGTGAGCGGTGTGGCTCTCACTTGGATGGATGTAGTAATTGGCGGAAAACCCGTCACTCCACGCAATGGTAAACCAGTAGAAATCAATGCCCTGTGGTATTCGGCTTTATGTTGGATGAGTCAATGGGCAGAATGCTTGAGCAAAATGGATTTGGGCGATTCAGCCCGTCTGTCTAAGCAAGCCCAGCGTTATACTCAGCAAGGGGAACAAGTGAAATTTTCTCTACAAAAGTTCTGGAATCCAGAGTCTGGTTATCTCTACGACACCATAGAACCCGATGATCGCCGTAATGCCCAAATTCGTCCTAATGCGGTTCTGGCATTGTCGCTGCATCATTGCGGGTTTTCACAACACCAAGGGCAAGCAATAGTTGATTTAGCAACTGCCCGTTTACTCACCCCTTACGGTCTTCGCAGTCTCGATCCAACTGACCCTGATTATATAGGCAAATACACAGGGGACTCACAACAACGCGATCGCTCCTACCACCAGGGTACTGTTTGGGCTTGGCTCATTGGTCCCTTTACCCGTGCTTGGCAACGTTTTTACCCCCAACGACCTTTACCTTTTAATTGGCAACCACTGCTGGATCATTTTCTTTCTGATGCCTGTATTCACTCAATTTCCGAAATTTTTGATGGAGATGAGCCTCATGAACCCAAGGGGGCCATCGCTCAAGCTTGGTCAGTTGCTGAGGTAATTAGGCATTTGTGAGGGATAATTTATATTTTTTATTTCTCAAAAAAGACACAGTAAATCCAAGTAAAATTACAGTGATACCGTATAAAACCCTGAATTAAGTGAACTAGCATATACCCGATGTAATTAGCTAACGTTATGTTTTTCCAGCAATGGCAAAAATTCTACTGTTTAAAGTTATCGCCATTATTTTTCACAGTAATCATGATCAAAAGTCCATTACGTTAGCCAGGCGGTAAGTCCAGAGCCATTAAGGAAATAGCCGCATACTTACCACATAGCTTTTCGGAGTTTTGAGAACCTCTTGTGGGTGGCGGTTCTGTATTTATTTACTTAAAGCAAAAATTTCCTAACCTGAAAATCTGAACCAATGATTTAAACCGCGAATTATTCCTGTTTTGGAAGTATAGTCAATCTCATCTACCCCAGCTAGTAGAACAAGTCCGCCGTATTAAAGATAAATATCGAGATGGGAAAATACTATTTGCGGAATTAACTCGTATAGATATCAATAATTTATCTGATTCTGAGAGAGCAGTACGCTTTTTTATCCTCAATAGAATTACTTTTTCTGGCACCGTGGAATCTGGCGGATTTTCAAACCAAGCTTTTCATAAACGCTTTACTTACTCATCCATAGACAGCCTAGAGAAATTAGCAAAAATTTTAACCAGTGACATCACAATTACTAATTTAGATTATAGTGAGATATTACACCCAGAGGGTGCCAATGTATTTATATTTTTAGACCTGCCTTATTTTGCTGCCACTAAATCTAGGTTGTATGGTAAAGACGGTGATTTGCACACATCCTTCCATCATCAAAGGTTTGCTGAATTAGTGAGAGAATGTCACCATAGTTGGTTAATAACTTATGATGATTCACCTATAATTAGAGAAAATTTTCCACCCGCTCACGTTTGTGAGTGGGAATTGCAGTATGGTATGAATAACTATAAACAAGGTGGTGCGGCAAAAGGTAAAGAGTTATTCATCGGCAATTATGAAAAAGGAAATTAACTAGCTGCTGATTTGCTAATTTTCCCTAATTACCCGACTTCTTCAAGCAGTGGGGGAACTTTGTAATAAGAAAAAAGCCCGGTTGTTATCACCGAGCTTGTAGTTATCAAAATCTATCACAGGAGGTAAAACAATTAAATTTAATGTTTTTGCATCAGCTTTTGTGCTGACATTTTTATAATTTATAAGGTTTACAGCAGATTTCGTTCTTATAAAGTACAAATTATAATCATGAAACTTTTGTGGGGTGGGCATCTTGCCTGCCAATAATGTATATCACCACACCGGAAAGTGCTGTATTATTCTGTAAATTCCTTTTTATCACTAAATAATTAATGATTACCGTTAATGATGTTGGCAGGGTAAATATTGAGGTTGATTTAGAATTGCTGTAGTTCTTTTTCTTTGAGTATTTTACCCATCTTCTGATATTCACGGCGTACGGCTTGCATTAAGTGGGTCATTTCAATTTGATTGTTATCATCAGCTGCTAAAAAGGCGGCAGTTAAGGCAATATTACGAATATTTGCTCCTGTAAGTTCAAAATTACGCGCTAGAAAATTTAAGTCTATTTCAGGACTACAAGGTGTAGTTTTGGGAAATATTTTCTGCCAAATCTGGTGTCGTTGCTTTTCATTGGGAAACGGGAAATCAATGATAAATCGCAGTCGTCGCACAAAAGCGTCATCCATATTCATACGCAGATTGGTTGTCAGAATGGTTATTCCTTCGTACTCTTCCATTTTCTGCAATAAATAACTGATTTCTAAGTTAGCATAACGGTCATGGGCATCTTTTACTTCACTGCGCTTACCAAATAGGGCATCTGCTTCATCAAATAAAAGAATAGCATTGGCGTAGGTAGCAGCAGTAAAAATCTGATTGAGGTTCTTTTCTGTTTCCCCAATATATTTACTCACAATTTGGGACAGGTCAATTTTATATAAATCAAGTTGTAATTCTTGGGCGATGATTTCCGCCGCCATGGTTTTACCTGTTCCTGGGGTTCCAGAAAACATGACATTTAACCCCCTACCCTGGGATAATTTACTGGCAAAACCCCACTTTTCCCACACTAAATGCTGATGCTTGACTTGATTACAAATTTCCCTTAATAAATTATTTTGATTATCTGGTAATACAATATCCTCCCAAGTATACTTGGGTTGAATTTGACGGGCTAGACCGCCTAAATCTTGCCCTGATAAGCTTCTGACAGCAGTAAATAAATCCGTTAATGTTATCAGTTGTTGTTGACTAGATTTTCTGTCACCAAACCCTGATACTGTAGTTTTCCAGGCCACTTGATGAGTTGCAGTGGCAACAGCATTGGCAATTTGTTCAGAAGTAAGACGAAAGCGATCGCTCAAACTATCTAATTCCATATCATCCAGGGCAATATCTGCGGATTGTAAGTAATTTTGCCAATAAAAACGGCGCTGTTCAAAATTTGGCATCAAAAAGGGAATTGTAATGGCTGATATTGCTGTATTTGCCGTATTTACCCCAGGTTTAATATCCCCTAGTATAGTAACTATAGGATATGCTTTTAACTCCTGGATAAAACTGTCATATAAAAGAGCATTTTCTTTAGTTTGCAAAACATCTAAATCTTCTATATACAGCAGAGAATTTTTAAACCTAGCTTCCCGGAATAATAATTTTGTATTCGTTTCAAATTCCCCTTTATTATCCACAATCCGCCCCAATACTGCAATTAACAAAGGTACTCCCAATGATTGGGCGATGGCTTCAGCAGTGTGACGTTTCCCAGATTTATCCTCACCTGGAAAATATAAATTGAGGGGTTTACCTGCTTGCCAATTAGCGGTGATGATAGCGAGTAGACCTTGCTTAAATTCTGGTTTTAAAGGTAATTTATCTAAATTAAATTTAGGGGTAATTAGTTGACAAAAGCCCACAAGTCTGCTATCAATTCCCTGTTCTCCTAATAATATTTGAATAACTTGGGCATCGAGTTTAAGATTATAAGCTAGTAGGGGAGGATCTGTTTGGTGAGATTCTGGGGAAAGGTGGAGTAAATCATGAGTAATTAGGGGCGCACTAGCACTAAAATGAACCCGGCGGGATAATTTCTCTATGGCTGAACTACACAGTAAATTCAGGGCTAAATCTACCGTGGGGCGTTTACAGCGGATATCATCTTGGAGATAGGCGTAAAGTCTTTCATAGCGGCGGTCTAGTTCTGGAGCCAATGCGATCGCGATAATATTGATATCAAAATCTGATAAATTAAAATTATCCTGTAGCCAGGCTAACCCAGAATTTTCCTGAATCCTATCAGTAAAAAATTCTTTAACCGCAGGTTCTTTAATTGTCAATATTGGTATTACCGGTTCTCTGTCCAGCAACCTTTGCACTTGTGCGTCATTGATTTGTATTCCCTGATATGGGTTATTAGCCGCCTCTGAACCATAAGCAAATTCCGCGGATGCTATAGCATTTTCTAGCAGTTGATCCAATTTCTGTAGAAGTAGCAGTAGTTGATTATAGTTCCCAATATGCCCGGGTAATGTACTTTCAATCAACATGAGAGTATTTAACAATTGCAAAATATTAATAGCATTTTCATAAAATAAGGTATGGAGAATGAAGAGTAAATTATTCCCCATACTTGATGATAATCAAGGGAATTATTGAACCTTACATGGTAATTTTTGTTGATTGCAGAATGGCATTAAATATTGGTAAATATTTTTCTGCTAATGGTTTTAAAGTTGCCGCATTGATGAGGTAAAAACTAGAATCATTTAATTTGATTAAAGATTGTAGTTGGGAGAGCCGCAACCCGGTATTTTCTTCCGTCCACTCGTAGTGTCTCACATAGGCGGGGTGATCTGCTATTGGAGAATTTTCTTGGCTGATGAGTTGAAATTCATTATAATCCTGTGCCATTTCTTCTAGAGATTCTTCAATCAATGTTTCAAACCAACCAGGATTATTGTTATCAGGTTCTCCTAGTCTGTAACTCATTGTAGAACGATACTCATCGAAATAATCTTCAAAACCCGTTTCTGGTTCGCCAAAGATTCTAAATTGCAATTCACTAATAATTTCTCCACTCCAGTTTTCAGGTACAGAAATAGATATTCCTATTTCCTCATTTAAATAAGTTACCATTGGGGGTAATTCTGCCATGTTTTTCTGCTTTTGATGATAAAAATTTTTGGTTTATCAAACTAAGAAGGGGGATAATTTTGAGCCATTTCCCCCTTTGAAAGGAAACTAAAATTCAGACATCATTCCTCAGATTCAGATTCGCTATTTTTTCCAGATTGATAGATGGATTTACCTATTTTGTATATTTTTTTACCTTTATCATACACCTTGTTAGCGACTCTTTGTCCTTTAGCTGAAAGACGGGCGAATATTTTCTTCTTGACCTTATCTTTAACCTTGCTAGCAATAGCCTTACCAATTCCTTTGACATCGACCTCGATATCACCATCGACACCACCACCAATACCCAGAGTGGTGCTCAAACCACCGCTTAACTTCAGCTTACCGTCCTTAAATTCAAAAGTACCCTCTACCTTACCGCCGATACCTGCTTGCGCCTCTACCTCACCGGAAAGTTTCACTAAAACTTTACCTTTGTATGACAGGGACTTACTACCTTTAGCAGAAGCTCTAACTCCAGCAAGGGCTTCCAGCTTAATTGATGAACTTATTCCTTTTTTGGAAATGCTGAAATTGCTATCAGCTTCTGCTTTAGCACCCGCAAAAGCTTCACCTGATAACTCAGCAGCTACTTTTAAATTACCGATTTCACCACTTAACTCTATTTCTATATTGCCTTCAACCCCTGCTTTAGCTTCAGCTTCACCAGATAGTTCTAAACCTATCAAAGCTCCCAGTTTAGCCTCACCTTTGGCTGCGCCCTTAATACCCATAAAGGTACTGAGCTTGGCTTTAAAATCTCCTTTGAACTGACCAATTATTGCTTGATGTTCCGTAGAAAGTTCAGCACTTAAGCCGATACTGCTAGATACTTGAGCGATCGCCGAAAAGCCATTGACGATATCCATGACTACTTTAAATTCGGCTTCATTTTGTATTCCTATACTTTTTTTCAGAGAAGTTTCGGAACTATAATTGAGTATATCTGATTCTATTTTAGTTTTCTTAGTAGATTCACCAAAAAAACCTATTTGCTGCATGACTTTTACAGCTTTTTCGATTTGTTCTGGAGATGCTTTATTAATTTTTTCAATTTCTTTTTCTATCCCTTTAGTAATTTTTTCCTCTCTCTCTGTGGTCTTTGTTGTGCCGTTTCTTTCTGAAATTACCTTACTTTTATCTTCCGTAGTTTTTTTCTGAATTATACCCTGTCTTTGCACCAATCCATTATTTTGCTGTACGACGTGGGTTAATTCATGGGCAATTAATTCCTGTCCCTGCTGACTACTAGGTTGATATTCTCCCTGGCGAAAGAAGATATCTTTACCTGTGGTAAATGCTTTAGCTTGTAGAGATTGACTGAATTGATGGGCTTGACTGTCTTTGTGAACACGAACTTGCCTAAAGTCAGCATTAAATGCCTGTTCTAAAGGTTGCTGTAAATTTTGAGGTAGGGATTCCCCTTTCCCTCTTGCTTTTTGGATAGATGCTTCTACATCAGACTGTACCATTGTCTGTGTGGGGTGAGGTACAGACTTACGCATCAATTTTTGGCTGCGAATAGCCTCAACTTCTGGGTGAGGTAATGGCTGGGAACCAGGCTGATTTATCTGCTTAACGACTTGTACCGCTACTTGATCAGCTTCTTGTTCGTATTTATCACCGGCTTGATGAATTCTGAGTTTTGTCTGTACCACATTACCCTGTCTATGACTTGTCAATTCATGGGACAAACCCCGAAATAAAGGGCGACGTTGAATTAATGAGTTATCTGGTGGTTGATGCGGCGAACTTGGGGAGGAAATCAGCCGCCCTATGGCTCTGTTACCAAATATCTCTTGTAGTTCTTCTGCTGGATGGATATCGCGGTTATTGTGAGATGGGCTTGGCTGTTGAGTGGTGGGTTTGGTCTTTTTGGTTTGGCTTTTTCGCAAATTACCCATAATATTAGCCTCTACTTTGTTCATGACAGGTGTGGATGTGAATAATGCTGATGAGATTGTCGATTTTGTCAGCAATAAATTGAGAAAAATTCGACTGGATGCTGCACTTAATGGTTATGGAAATGACAGCAAATAATGGTTTGAGAGAGAAGTGATATTAGTTAATTTATCCGAATTGTCGGTAATTAAGGTGAATATTAACTTTTATGTTCCTTTGACACGAAAGTTAGTAGTGATGAAACTCCCAGTCCCAGAATATTGGGGTGTGGGGTCCGGAACAGGTCCGCCGGGTGTGGGTTGCTGTGCGGGAACAACAACTTGAAATTTAGCTTTAAATGTACTTCCTTTGAGTAAAACGGGTTTGCTGTTACATTTGGTTCTCAGGGCTTTTTGATTGGGGGCGAGGGAGTCTATGGAAAGGATTCCTACGCCGGGAATGGGATGTGAGGGGGTCATATAGGGACAACCGGGAACGATGACGCTTTTTTCATCCCCATCAACACACACCATTTTTTTGTTAATCATGTTTTTACTCGACCCCACTATATTACCAGGAATTACGGTGACAATTGCTTGTCCAAATGGGGGGTTAAACATGGCGATGTCGCCTGTGGTTAAAATATAGTCTGACATAATAATTGGGATAAAAAAATTAATTAATGTTCATCAATCTACCCAAGCTTCTTCTTTAATTGTGGCATCCTTGAGCATTTGGGGGGTAACTCTACCAATGATGGTGTTACCTTGTACTCGTCCGTTATTGTTTAACCGACAAATTTCCAGTACATTCACCCTGGGACTCAAATTAAACTCTTGTTCTACAATGACTTGAGAAACCGGTTGTTGATTGAGATTAAAGTTGATTTTGATGGTGATTTTACCTGACACTGGACAGTCATTAACGTTAGATAAGACGACATAAAACCCTTTGGGATTCTCCAAAAAACGCTGATAGCTAACTTGGTGTGTCCCCCGTATTCCTTGGGCGGAAAATTCTAAGTTAGGCATTAAGGGTCTAAAGGTGGAAGTACAAGATTGAATTCTTAATGTTAAAAGTCTGGCTATTTTTTCTCCTGCGGTTTCTGCTACTCCTGTAAGTTCGACAATTGTTTCTATTTCTATTTTCTTTTTGGCTGGAGAATCAAATAATTTAAAGCGGTAAATTCTTTCTAACCATTGGGAGTTATGAACCAGTCGCATGGTTGCGCCGATTTTAGTCCCGATCAATGTATTACCAATTTTGTTTTCTTGATGGCGACGGTAAATTTTTAATTGGGTCTGTTCAGCGTTTGTGGGAATTTGCAAGGATGCACCCACTTGGTTACCTAAGCGAGTATTACCTTCCATGCTGTGCCATAATGGTCTGGGTTTGTAAATTCTTAGCCTGGCATCATGGACTAAACGCATGGTTTCACCGACTCTCGCACCCAGGCGAGTATTACCGTCTATCGGTGTGATTTGGGGCTGATGAATGTTTAAGGGGGGTTCTGGACAAAGATGTAAGGTTTGTTCTGGTTCTGAGTCCAGGCGAGTATTTCCCGGCATTAATTCTAATTGATTCAGGGGGCGATAAATTCTTAAGTTAGGTTCTAAGTCAAAGGGTAGGGAATCAAAGATAATGTGGGAATATTGTTGCCGGTTGAGATGAAAGTTAACTTGAACGGTAATTTTACCTGTGAGTTGTTCACTGCTTAAATTAGATAGGGCAATAAAAAAACCATCAGGATTGCCAATAAATTGCTGATAAAATACAGTTTGTCTGACATCAGGCCCCATCTGGCTGCCATTGGGTTCTAGGGGTAAGTTTTTTCCCTGAATACGAATTAATATTTCTTTTTCTAGGGGATGTTCTGGCGGGTAATTATCGAGTTGAATCCTGGCCTGAATTTGAAATTTTTGTTCTGGGGGTGCATCAAATAAAATAAAGGGGTAACAACCTCCCCATGCTTGGGTAATTTGCATGGTGAGTGTTAAGATTCTTAAAGCATAATAAGTATGGGCGGGTTTTTCTTGGTCAATAATTCCTTTAGAAATGCGGAATTCTCGCCAATATCTCTCTGGGTCAATAACTTGATTGCTGGGTAAGGCCAGTTGAACTTGAAAATAATGGGGTTTGTTGTCAAATTCAAATATAGAAATTGTCCGTTGGGGATAAGTCAAACCGAAACTTTCTAAATAAATTTGCAGCATATTTTTCATGCCGCTAACTGTTCCCCGAAATTTGTACAGGGGAACTATCTTACTAATAAATTGGCGTTTGGTTTTCTCATCCCAATCATCCCGCAAACTTAAAGCTACCCATCCGGCTAACCAGGGTAAAAATTCCGCTGGGGTTTGTTGGGGGTCAAAATAGGTGTGAATTTGATCAATCAGGGTTTCTAAACCCCAGGGGGAGGCTGTATTTTTGTCAACAATTTGGGGTGTAAAATCTGTTTCTTCCTCATTAAATCCACTGAGAATATTTTCAAAGGCGAGTAAAAATCTACCTAAAAAGGGATCTGTTTCCAGATAAGCTGGTAGATATTCTAAATAACTACTTAGTCGTTCTTTTTCCATTTGTCTCCTAAACGTTGCATTGTGGTAATTTCACCAATCTCTAGTGTGACTAATTCATTTTCTTGTAAGGAAATGGCGGTGAGTTGATTTTGGGCGTTGATTTGCTGTCGATGTGGTTCAAATTCGCTGATGTGAATTTGTTCTACATAATCAACTCCTGGTAAATGATCAAATAATTCATAAAGTTCAGAAACATAAATATCTCTGCCAAAGGGATAACCTTGATTTTGCCAATATTCTGCACAGGGGAAAGGATTAAAGAAACCTGTGAGTCGGCGTTTGGCTTCTGTTTGCACTGCCTGATATGAGGCACTATCATGTAAATATAAGGTCACCGCAACTTTAATGTTGACATAGTTGGGTTCGACTATGTGCAGACGGGTGCTAATTAGTCTTCTTTGATCAAGAAATTTTTTAATTGTTTTTTTAATAATTTCTGTGTCTGGAGTCTGGATTTTGGGTAAGACGACTAAGGTAATATGTGCTTCTACTAGCTGGTTAATGTCTGCATTTTCCAAGTCTCTTTCTGGTAAACAATTTACCCGCGCCATGATCGCAGCTTCTCCCCAGCATGCGGCTGTTTTGGTTTGCAACCAGTCAAATAAGATGATTTGCTCAAAGTCTGTGGCGGTGACGGCTCGGTAACGTTGCCGTATTTGTACTAGTGTTTTCTGAATTTCTGCTTGTAAAATGGCATTCTGTTGACTGGTTGATTTTGCTGCTTGTAATTTGTAAGGTTCTCCTTGAAGTAGTGTTAAAAAGGCGGATTGGTTGCGATTGGTAATTTGATTGGTGCGATATAACACCATTTCTGTTAACCAGGCGAATAATTCAATCAGGATAATTCCTGTATCTGAGGGGTTGTGATCTGTCCATTCGGGGGCTTCACTGGGAATGAGGCCAATGGCTTCTTGTACTAGGTCGGTATAGGTGCGATCGTCCAGGTTGGGTAAGGGTAATGTCATGGTTTAAGTGTCTCCTGGTAGTTTTAAGGTGACGATATGTTGACCTGAGTAAATCATGGTCTGGATATCGATGACTGCATCGACAGGTTGAATATCTAGGGCGCGGACATACTTAACTCCTGGTACTTTTTCCAGGACAGCATAAAGGTCAGAATGATGAGGTTTACGGCCAAAACTCCATCCCTTTCCCTGATCTCCCCCTGTGAGGGGATGTAAAAAACTATGTATGCGATCGCTCACAGCTAGTTTTACCGCATCAGCATTTTCTACAGCCACCGGTACAATTTCCGTAATTACTCTGATTTCTTGCCATTTGGGTCCTGAGACCACCAGGGTCATTGTGGGGACAA